>Ga0193752_1001248_pt1 | contig 21527 bp, 22 predicted proteins | sample H1c1metaG_FD_144924 | JGI IMG/M metagenome (GOLD analysis project Ga0193752, IMG submission 144924) | Soil microbial communities from a riparian zone of the East river system, Colorado, United States - H1c1 | ecosystem: Environmental > Terrestrial > Soil > Riparian zone | place: USA: East River...
CAGCGCGAGATTGTTGGGCCACGGTGGCGCCTGTCGCGACGAGCTGGCCTCATACAACGCCCAGTCTGCGTCTTGCCACGCATCAGTGCCGAGAGCGACGGCGGCCATTGCCAGCACCCAGCCGGCCAGCCATAGCGCCCAATGCGGGCGACTCATAATCAGTAGGCTCCGCGCGATTTAGGCGCGCCAGAAGCTTCGTAGGCCTTCAGACGCTGCAGGGTTTCCATCATTTTCTCTTTTGCGCCACTTTGACCCTTGCCTGCGGCAATGGCCCAACAGGCTGCGATTTGCTTGTAGCTTTCGACCACCGCCGCATCCACCGGTTTTTTGCTCAAGGTCTGACGCATCGACAGCGCACGCTCATTTTGAGCGAGACCTGCGGCGTTGTCGCCGCTGCGGCACAGCGCAGCGCCATGGCGACTGAGCGCCTCGGCCAGATGGGCATGGTTCTGCTGCGCGAATAGTTTTTCGCGCAGCGCCACGGCCCGGCTATAGTAGTCGGCCGCGCCGCGGTCGTCGTTCGCGCGCGTGGCGAGCACACCCAGATTCAGATAACTGGACGCCAGCTCCGGATTCGAACTGTCTCCAAAGAGTCGCTCGCGCATTTGCAGTGCGCGGCGATGTTGCAGTTCAGCGGCAGCAGGATCGCTTTCTAAATTGCCCAGACTTTCGAAATTTCGCGCAACTGCAGCGCTGTCACGCCCCTCCGCCAATTGCAGATTGGCCTGCAACGAGCGCTCGGTGTAATCCCGCGCCTTGCGCGGATCGTCCAGACGACGCCACGCCAGCCCCAGGTTGCCTTCCACCTGCGCGATGCGCCGTTGCGCCGAGCGCGGTTCCAGTCCCTGGTTAACCGTCAAGGCGGTTTCAAGATAATTCACCGCGCCCTTGAGGTTGCCCTGCTCGAGCGCGCCAGCGCCCAGATTGTTGAGCGCGCGCGCGCGCCACGGTTCATCACGCGCGGCCTGCGCCAGGGTCAACATGCGTCTGAACTGAACCAACGCGTTCTCAGGCACGCCACGCGCCAGCCAGGTCAGTCCTATGTTATTCAGCGCAGCCAACTGCGCGTCGTGGTCTTTACGCCGCCCGGCCTGCTCCAGATCGCTGGTGTACTGTGTCATGGCCTCTTCACTGTGCGTATAGCGACGCACGGCCTCCACCGCCGGCCACTGCTGACGCGGTTTACGCTTGGCATCAAGCATTTCCTGCTCCAGCATCTCGACTTGGCGGCCCGTGTCCTGCATCAAGGTGGGTATTTCACGCTGCACCGCCACGCGCCCTTCCCGAACGTCCACTGCACCTTCGCCGCCGGCGCCGGCCTGCACATCAAATCCGGTGCCACGCACCAGCGCGACAAAGCGATTGAACTCGACATTAAAAAAACTCAACGCGCGCCGCACGTCAAAGCGCGCGTTGCCGCCGAGCACAGTGTGCACTTCGCCACTCGTGTTAACGCGCGCGGTAAAGCGCGTATCGGGTGCGAGTTCAACGCGATTGCCGTTGGCGGTTTGCAACACGACCACCGTGCGCGCCGGCACGCCGATTTCAACGCCGTCGGTCAAAGTTTGCCCAGCCTGCACTTGAAGCGGCGCGGGCGTGCGCTGCGGCGGCACAAATTGTAAAATAGATACGGCAGTGTCGACCACGCGCGCTTCGACACGCACCTCCACCACGCGCAAAGCTTGCGCCGGCACCACTGTCGAGATACCCATCAGCGATAAGGCAAGGTGCCGCATCAGACCACTTTTCGATGACAATTTCATCGTCGCTCCGTCAAGCACCGTTGAGCTGCACGCGAGATTCGCCTGTCGACAGGCTGGCGCAGAACATTACCGAGGCATACGCTATAGACGTGGCTGGTCAATCACCCTTAATGCCACCTTCCTTGATCACTTTGCCCCATTTTGCAATCTCGGCATTGATGAACCCGGCGGTTTGCTGCGGATTCGGATTGTCTGCCTCAAAACCTTGCGCAGCGAGGCGCGCGGCCATCTCGGGTAGCGCATAAACCCAAGCAAAATCGGCATGTAATTGATCGACGATACGCTGCGGCGTTTTTGCGGGAGCAAGCGCGGCAAACCAGCCATCCACCACATAACCCTGCAAACCGGATTCGTCGGCTGTGGGAATATCCGGCGCAGCACCCGCACGCTTCAGGCTGGTAACGGCAATGCCTTTCAGTTTGCCGGATTTGATGAACGTCATTGCCGCGCCTAATGCGGTATTGAGAATTTGCACCTGCCCCGCCACGATGGCGGCGTTGGACGCGCCGGCACCTTTGAACGGCACATGAATCATTTCCACGCCAGCCATGCGCTTAAAAAGTTCCATCGCCAGATGCCCGCTAGTACCCACACCGGACGACGCATATACCAGCGTCCCGGGCCTGGCTTTCGCCAGCGCGATCAGGTCCTTCACCGAACTCACCGGCACCGACGGATGAACCACCAATACATTGGGTGCGCTGGCCAGCACGGTGATCGGCGAAAAATCCTGCGGTGTGCGATACGGCAGTTTATAAAGAAACGGATTCGCCGCGTAACCCAACGCGACCACCAGCATCGTGTATCCGTCGGGCTCCGACTTGGCCACGATCTCGCTGCCGATAATGCCGCCCGCGCCGGCGCGATTGTCGACGACGAGTTGCTGGCCATTCCAGCGTTCAGGCAATTTTTGCGCGAGCATACGCGACAAGATATCGAGCGCGCCACCGGGCGTGGACGGCACCACCACGCGCACCGCGCGAGCGGGAAACTCGGCCGCTATCGCGCGTCCACCGAAGCACGCTATGAACGTGGTGAGCGCAAATCGCGTTATTAAAGAACTCACGCGCACCTCATAAAAAAATATCAATTAAATCAAATACTTATGTTGGACTAGTGCCGACTAAGTTTTGGGTGCCGGATGAATGTTATCGACCCAATGTACTGCTTCCGGTTTTTCAACAACCGGGATATCGAGATTCACCACAACCGGTTCCTGCCCACTGCGCACCAGCACGCACGACAGCGGCTCGTCGTCGCTGGCGTTGATTTCCTGATGCGGCACGTAAGGCGGCACATAAATAAAATCGCCGGGCCCGGCTTCAGCAATAAATTCAAGCTTGTCACCCCAGCGCATGCGCGCCTTGCCGCTGACGACGTAAATCACGCTTTCGACCGGGCCGTGATGATGCGCGCCGGTTTTGGCTTTGGGATGAATCACCACGGTGCCGGCCCAGAGTTTCTCCGCGCCCATACGCGCATTGGTAATAGCGGCGGCGCGATTCATGCCCGGCGTTTGCGCGGTGTTGACGTCCAGTTCGTTGCCGTGCACCACGCGCACGCCGTGGAATTTCCATTGGGATTCGTTGGGGTTTTCCATATCAATCTCCTGTCTGCGCATCCAAGATTACGAATAATCGGTTACCGCTTTACCAAACCTAAAGCAGTATACAACGTCCTCATTTCCGCATATTCCGCCTGCCAGTGATTGAACGTTTCGGCACTGCCTTTGTACGCGTTGTCGGCAAGGCTGCGTGCGAGTTCTTTCGTCCACTCGCGATCCTTCACCGCGCGTGAGGTCACGCTGTCCCAGAACTCGATCTGCGACGCGTTCAGATTTTTCGGCCCGGCGAGCCCGCGCCACACATCGACGGCGCTGTTTACGCCGAGTTCAGTCCACGTTGGTACATCCGCCAGATCACCCGTCAATCGCCGCGGCGCACTAACCGCGATGATGCGGATACGACCGGTGCGCAGTTGCTCGACTATCGAGGAAACCGGCGAAGAAATCGCATCGACATGACCGCCAAGCAGCGCGGTCATCGATTCGCCGCCTGAGCCGAACGTCACCTGACGCAGCTTTTTTACATCCACGCCGGCGGCATGCATGGCATGTGCGAATGACGCGTGCGTGGCGCTGCCTACACCGGTGCCGACAGCGACCGAAAATGCAGTCGGTTCCTTGCGCAGGCGTTCGATCAGTTCTTTCGCACTTTTGATCGGCGCATCGGCGCGCACCGACAGCGCGACGTATTCGGCAACTAATATCGCAAGCGGCGTGAAATCCGTGTAATTGAGTTTGCTGCGGCCCATGATGTGATTGGTGAGCAGCGACTGCCCGGTAACCATGGCGTAGTGCCCGTCGCCCGCATGCTGCGAAAGGTAGATCAGACCGACGACACCGCTGCCGCCCGGCTTGTTGATAACCGCCACGGGTTGCCCGGAGAGCTTAGACTCCTGCATGGCTCTCAGCAGCAGGCGTCCGCTACGATCGAGCGCACCGCCTGCAGACGTGCCGATGATGATTTCCATCGGCCGTTCGGGCTTCCAGCCTTGCGCGGTGACTGCCGCGGCAGTCACCGCCAGCGTTACCGCGAGCGCGCCTGCACAGGCCACTTTCACCATTGTGTTATGCATGCGGTTAGCGCCGGGAAGGCTTGCCTTCCTCCGCGAAAACGTCCTGCGCCGCGCGCACCGCGTCGCGCATCACCGGCACGCCGGCGTACACCGCGCACTGAAGAAGCACGTCGCGTATCTCGGCCTTTGTACAGCCGTTGTTGCGCGCCGCGCGTATGTGCGTTTTCAGTTCTTCACGGCATTTGAGCGCGGTCAGCAACGCAACATTGATGAGGCTGCGCGTCTTGCGCGGCAACCCTTTGCCCGACCAGAATTCTCCCCACACATAGCGCGTGGTGAATATGCGCAGCGGCATGGAGAAGTCATCTTCTTCACGGACAATCGCCGCTTCGCGTCCCGCGCCCAGCACCTCGCGGCGGGTTTTCATGCCCTTTTTATAGAGCGCGTCTTTTTTCATTGCGTTTCCTTTTGACTCCGATGAGGTTACACACACAAAACAACGGGAACAATGCCTGATAAGATGAACCGTAATTATTGTGCGATTGATTATGCCATGCATGGCATACACAATCGCTTGACGGAGGAAACCGACACATGCGTTGTCCACATTATTGCGCCGCCCATTGGGTTGGTACATGGCTGCTTGCGTTTACATCGGCAAGTATTGCGCAGCCCTATCCGACGAAGCCGATCCGCATGCTGGTGGGCTTCGCTCCCGGCGGCGGTACCGATATCGTGGCGCGCATCCTCGCGCCCAAGCTCACGGCGGCGTGGAATCAACAGTTGGTGATCGACAACCGTAGCGGTGCCACCGGAACCATCGCCGCCGGGTTGGTAGCGCGTGCCACGCCCGATGGTTACACGCTGCTGATGGGGCATGCGAGCACCAACACCATCGCGCCTGCGCTCTATGCCAAGCTGCCGTTTGATCCGTACAAAGATTTCGTACCGGTCACGCTCGCGGGCTCGGTACCGCATCTGGTGTCAGTGCATCCCTCCTTGCCAGTACGTACAATCAAAGAATTAATTGCGGTGGCGAAGGCCAGCCCCGGGCAACTGACCACGCCCTCATCGGGGCACGGCAGCATGTCGCACATCGCAGGCGAAGTGTTCAAGCACACCACCGGCACCAACTTCACGCATGTGCCGTACAAAGGCGCCGGCTTGTCGGTGCAGGACCTCATTGCAGGACAAGTAAAAGTCAGCTTTGATACCACGGCCGCCGTGATGCCGTTCGTGAAATCGGGCAAATTGCGCGCGCTCGCAGCAGCGGCGCCCAAGCGGCTGAGTTCGCTGCCGGAAGTACCGACCGTGTCCGAAGCCGGCGTCCCGGGGTTTGTAATGTCGAGTTGGTATGGCGTGTTCGCGCCAACTGGCACACCGGTAGCCATCGTGCGTACCATTCACGCCGAAGTGAATCGCGCACAAGACCTGCCCGACGTTAAAAGCCATATGGATCAGTTAGGCGCGGACGATACGCGCATGGCCACGCCCGAAGCATTCGCCGCGATGGTAAAAACCGATATCGTGCGCTTTGCGAATGTGGTGAAGGTTGCGGGCATTCGTATCGAATGAACTATTGAGAAAAAAACTCAATAAAAACAAATACTTATAAATCTGTTTGCATTTGAGCAACCGCTTAATAATCGCTACGGCGCATTCGGGCTGATATTCGCGTCCTTAACCACCTTGCGCCAAAGTTGCAACTCCTTGACGATGAGTTCGCGAAAACCTTCCGGCGTGGAAGTTGCAGGTTCCAATCCGTTGTTCACGAAATGCTGGACGATCGCGGGTGCTTGCATGCCTTTGTTCATCACAGCGTTGAGTTTCTGAACAATCGCATTCGGCGTGCCAATCGGCGCGACCAGTCCCCACCAGCCGGTGTTGCTGAAGCCCGGCACAGTCTCGGCGATGGTCGGAATGTCTGGTGCGCTCTTGATGCGTCGGGAGAAACCGACGCCCAGCACTTTGAGCCGGCCGGTGCTGACATGCGGCAACACCGTCGGCAGCGAGCCAAAAATCGCATGCATTTGCCCGGCGATCAAATCGGTCAGCACCGGGCCGCCACCTTTGTACGGCACATGCAGCATGTCGATGCCGGTCATTTTCATCAGCAGCACACCGCCGATATGATTAGGCGTGCCTGTTCCTGACGAACCGAAATTGAGTTTGCCGGGCCGCGCCTTGGCGTAGGCGATGAACTCGTGCATGTTGTTCGGCGGCAATCCACCGAATGTCACCAGCGAGTACGGCACATAGGTCGCGAGCCCGATGGTTGCGAAATCTTTCAACGGGTCGTAGGTGAGCTTCACGCCCAGCGCCGGGCCCGACACCATGCCGCCGGTGGTGGCGAGTAGCAGCGTGTAGCCATCGGGCGGCGCTTTGGCGACTAATCCGTGGCCGAGGGTAGCGCCGGCGCCCGGCCGGCTGTCGATCACCACCTGTTGCCCGAACGCTTCGGTAATGCGTTCGCCCAGCGCACGCGCAGTGAAATCGGTACCGGCACCCGGTGGATATGGCACGATCATCCTTATGGGTTTTGTAGGATAAGCTGCCGGTGCCTGCGCATGTGCGGACGTGGGTGCAACGATGGCGGCTGCAAGCATCGGGACGCTTATTGCTTTGCGATAGTTACGATTCATGATTGAGACTGTACCTACTTTCACGTAAGGCAAACATTAATCTTTTCATTGCGATAATCATCGCAAAAACTGAAATCCATCTGGTGATCCCGTCATCCTCCATTCTAGTGTAAATGAACGAAAATGCGCTGCCTAAGCACGACAGCCAAATTGTAGACTCCGGCTTAATTGGATTTACACCATGTCATAATTACGCATCCCCTTCACAGCAACCCTTCATAATTTTCCGCAGGAGCACACCATCATGTCGAATCTGACGCCCATCCGCCGCGTGGTTACCGGCAACGACGCACAAGGCCGTTCAAAAGTTATGTGGGACGGGCCTGCGCCAAATTCTCACGAGGCCTCACTCGGCTCAGGACGCGGGCACACCGATCTATGGGTGTGGCACGAAACACCGCTGCCGATCAACAGCACCAACGATGACGGGAATCTGGATTATGTTTTTTCGGGACCGCCCGGCGGCGGCCATTTCCGCGTGGTGCAGGCACGCGCCAGACCCGCGAATTACGACCGCGCAAAAGACCCCGATGTGATAGCGCCGCATCCGCCCAAACCGCGTGTCCCCGGCAACGGCCTGTGGGATCGTGGCGGCAATTCGCTGTATGAATCGGCAATGCACAAAACACAAACGCTGGATTACGGCATTGTGATCAACGGCGGACGCGATCTGGTGCTCGACGATTGCCGTTTACCGATGGAGGTCGGCGATATCGTGTGTCAGGTCGGCGCGTGGCACCAATGGTGTTTTCCGAATGGCGCGCAGATGGCATTCGACATGATCTGGGCCGATTACGGCGCAGATGGCAAAGGACTCGCGCAAGGCACCGACAAGCCCTTGCCCGCGCCCCAATTGCCCGAGGGTGTAAAGCCCGCGCGGCGCATCGTCACCATCGACCGCACCGACGGCCGCGGCGAACTGGTGGGCGACACTGCAGCACCCGATGTGCGTCTTGATCCGGCGCGCCCGGGCTACGCGGCGCATCGCCTTTGGATCGCTGACAGCCATCCCGCGAAAATGGTGTACGAAACACTGCATTTGCCGCACACGATCGAGCCACCGGCGCGAGGCAGCGTGTGTCGCGTAATCGACTATCCGCCCGATGCTACTTGGAAAGGCAAAGTCGGTGAAGCGGAAGTCAAAGCGTTTTTCAAAGCGATGGGTTCGCCGGATGCATCAACCTACTCTGCGACGGCGCCACACCCTTACATGCAAAAAACCCGCACGGTAGATTTTTGTTGTGTACTGGAAGGCGAAATCACGCTGGTGCTCGACACACAGGAAGTCGCCATGAAAGCCGGTGAGATCGCCATATTGCGCGGCGCAAATCACGCATGGCGTAATCGTTCGAACACGCCTGCGCGTATTTCAGTGTGCACGCACGACGGCAAGGAGTAAAACGCGAAAAATTTTATTATCCGTACAGTAGTCAGTTGACGGCTAAACAAAAGGAAACGAGGAGCGAGCAATGAGCGTACGCATCGGATATCTGTTGCCCACCCGCGAATCCGTCATGGAAGGCCGGCCTGAGGCAGAGCCGCTGCTGGGTCTTGCCGAACGTGCGGAACAACTCGGTTACGATTCAGTGTGGGTCGGCGACTCTCTGCTCGCGCGCCCGCGCCATGAGCCGATCACGCTCTTGGCCGGCGTCGCGGGACGCACACGGCGCGTCAAGCTAGGGACTGCCGTGCTGCTGCCGGCGCTGCGCAATCCTGTGCTGCTGGCGCATCAGGTGGCCACACTCGATCAGGTCAGCGCAGGCCGGGTAATTCTCGGCATCGGCATCGCCAGCGACGTCCCCAACGTGCGCGCAGAGTTCCGCTCGGCTGGTGTGCCATTTGAAAAGCGCGTGGGCACACTGATGGAAGGCATGAGACTGTGCAAAGCGCTGTGGAGCGGAAAACCCGTCGACTGGGACGGCCGCTGGCACGTCGAGCAGGGTGTGCTCGGACCGCTACCACATCAGCCGGGTGGCCCGCCGATCTGGGGCGGCGGTTCTGCGCCTGCTGCGCTGGAACGCGCCGGCAAACATTTCGACGGCTGGTTTCCGACCGGCCCCGACGCCAAGGGTTGGGGCGAACAGTGGCACCAGGTGCAGACCATCGCGGCCGGACGCAAACCGGATGCGCTTGAAGCCGCCATTTATCTCACCCTCGCCGTCGACGAAAACGCGGCCAGGGCCGAACAGCGCATCAACGATTTCCTGTCGGCTTATTATGGCCAGCGCCCCGACGTTTTGAAGAAACGCCAAGCCTGTTTCTCTGGCTCCGCCGGGGCCGCGGCAGACTGGATCAATGGCTATGTGCAGGAGGGCGCACGCTACTTCGTGCTGCGCTTCGCCGGCGACCATGAGCGGCATCTGGAAATTTTCGCGAAAGTGCGCGAGGCGCTTAGGCCCTGACACCGGGCCGCGCTCGCACAGATCAAACGTGCGGAGACCGCGCGTTGGGCAAGTGTAATCAAGGATGTCAGCCTCACGCGGCGCTAGCGGCGCAATTGCTCTATGGAACTCTGCGTCGCAGCTAATCTTTTACGCGATTGACTGTTCGGCAGTAGCCCGATAAATTATCGGCTGATGAAAAACGGTGTTTAATATTCGTATACCTGCCGCACTACAGTTTCGAAATGACCTGGACTCTGTCATTCCTGCAACCGCGCCATTGGGTCTTGCTGATCTTCGTCGCTTCGGCACTGTTTATCCATTTTCGCGGCAAAGATCGCTTTGAACTGAAGCGTGCACTCGACTTTACCATCCTGCTCGCGCCCATCAACGCGTTGATGGTCCTGTTCTCGCGCGTGCCCGCACGCGCCTATATCGACCTGCAATCCTTTCCCGAGCTTGCGCCACTGCGCGAGCATTGGCAGGTCATCCGCGAAGAGGCTGTGCGCCTGAACGACGAAGGCGCGATCCGCGCCGCAACGGGCTACAACGACATCGGCTTCAACTCGTTCTTTCGCAGCGGCTGGACACGCTTCTACCTCACCTGGTATGGCAAGCAGATGGCGAGCGCCGAGCAATTGTGCCCGCGCACCATGGCACTGCTGCGCCGCATACCATCGCTCAAGGCCGCGATGTTCACGTCGCTGCCGCCGGGCGCGCGCCTGATGCGCCACCGCGACCCGTATGCGGGCTCGCTGCGCTACCACTTGGGTTTGTTCACACCCAACGACCCCGGTTGCTACATCGTCGTCGACGGCGAGCGCTACCACTGGAAAGATGGCGAAGAAATGATGTTCGACGAGACCTTTATCCACTACGCTGAGAACACCACCCCGAGCCAGCGTGTGATCCTGTTCTGCGATATCGAGCGGCCGCTCAGCACCACGCCGATGCGGTGGTTCAACCGTTTCTTCGCCAAGCAGGTGATGGCCGCCGCGTCGTCGCAGAACACCGAGGTGGAAAGCATCGGCGGCATCAACCGCTTCTTCCACTACGCCTACCAACTGAGGCTCAAGGCCAAGGCACTCAAGGCGCGCCGACGTGGCGTGTACTACGCCGGCAAGTGGCTGCTGATCGGCGGCCTGTTGTGGGCCCTGTTCTGGTGATCTGACGCAAGCCGCGTTACGTGTCGTCGTTGGCGGCTGTGTTCGGCTCGCGCTCGACGCGTTTGGCAAAACCGTTGCGGCTCGCCGTGGATGACCCGCGGTGCCAATCCGAGCTCAACTTCCATCCGCAAACAGGCCTACTCCGCCCGCAAGCCCGCCTGCTTCACAATTGGCGCCCACTTCGCGAGTTCCGCGCGGATCGCCGATGCGAATTGATCCGGCGTGTCGGCGATGATGTTGTAGGCTTCATTGCGCAGGCGCTGTTGAATGTCGGGTGACTTCAAAATACGCAGCAACTCGACGTTCAATCGATCCACGATCGCTCGCGGTGTTGCGGCGGGCGCGAGCAAGCCGTACCACGCGCCGCCTTCAAATCCAGGCAGCCCGGATTCGGCGACGGTGGGTACATCGGGCATCACAGCGGAACGCTGCAGGCTGGCTACGGCGATGGCGCGCAGGCGGCCTGCTTTCACCTGCGGCACGGATTGCGCCACGTTGCCGAATGACAACGACACTTCACCGCTGATCACCGCCGTAACCGCGGGTGAGTTGCCTTTGTAAGGCACGACGATCACGTTGATGCCCGCAGTGTTCTTGAACAACTCTGCTGCCAATTGCGATGGACTACCGCCAAACGACCAGGTGATTTCGCCGGGCCGCGCGCGTGCCAGCGCAATGAGTTCTTTCACGCCACGCGCCGGCAGCGAGGGATGCGCAATCAGCAAATAAGGCGCCAATGCAAAACGCGTCACCGGCGCGAAATCTTTCACCGTGTCGTACGGCAGCTTGGGAAACAGGCTGGCATTGATGCCGTGCGTGCCGTTGGTCGCCACGCCCAGCGTATAGCCGTCAGGCGCAGCGCGCGCGATGAGTTCTGCGCCGACCACGCCGTTAGCGCCCGCGCGATGATCCACGATCAATTGCTGCCCCCACGCTTCAGTCAGTTTCTGGCCGATGTTGCGTATCAGAAAATCACTGGGGCCGCCCGGGCCGAACGGCACGATGACGCGGATGGGTTTAACCGGGTACTGCTGCGCGAAGCTGGCGGACACGCCTACGATCAGCGATACCGCCAGTCCGCTCAATAACGTTAAACGTTGCATTGTTAAAATATTGAATAAAAACAAATACTTACGATCGATCAATTTATCGATGCGCTGTGTATCAAAAACCGGTTTCAAATGCGACACACCTCATCCCCGCAACCCAGATCGCGATCCGCTTCCACCAGTAGTTGCTCAAAGGTTTCCGGCACACGAATATCCTTGCCGATCACGCGCGGGCTGTAGCCCTGCAGCCAGAAACTATTGGTCGGATGTCCACCGCCACAAATGAGCACGATGAAGTTTTCCGGCGTCAGCGTAATCGGCCAAGGATCGAGCTTCAGACTTTCGCGCGTCAACGGGTTCGAGTCGATTTCGATCCACGCAGTGCCGCCGTTGCGTTTGATTTCCGCTTGCGGAATGCGCGAGTGCTGGTAGAAAAATTCGCGCATCTTGGGTTTGGTCCAACCGAGTTTGGCCATGTTGTTGGCGACCACGCCGGGAATCAAAATCGCACCGGGCGTGCCTTTTTCGTAGCCCGACAGATTGGTGTAGTTGGGTACACGCATGAACTCCGCCATGCGGTACATTCCCTGTGTCGAGTCTTCTTCGGGCGTTTCTTTTTTTGCACCGCGCCGCCGCGCATTAGTCGCGCCATTGGAGAAAAACACCGACACCGAGTTAGCGTCGCGTGCAAAGCCGTGGCGTTCCATCGCATGCGTGGGCCAAGCGGCAGGAAGATTGTCCTCATCTTCCGCGAACACGGCATTGGTATATCGCATGCCGCCATAGTTGGCCATGGCACCGATGCCCGGCAATGCGCCGCCGACATTCTGTTGTATCAGCCGCAGCGCGCGGCCAATGGAAGCCCCCGCCGGCCGCTGCGGATCGGGGCCGAGGCAACCAAAACCGGAATTCAAACGGATCTGCTTGGCGATCGGCCCGTTGACGATCACCACCGGATACGCGCTGCCCGATGCTGCCTGCAATTGCTCCGCGTTGGTTTCCGGGTGTAAAAACGCTTCGACCGCGGCGATCAACACCGGCAGATATTCGGGCCGTCCGCCCGCCATCGTCAACGCAATCGCGCAGGTTTCAACGGTAGTAATACCGCCACGCGGCGGAAACTTGCCGATCACATGCGTGCGCGGCAACGGCGTGCCGCGCAGCATACGATCCACGCGCGATTGGGTTGCGGGCCACAGCGGCAGGCCATCACCCCACAGATTGGTAATCGCGAGGTGATTGGCTTTGTCGAGCGCGTCTTCGTAGCTTTCGCCTTCCACTTTGAGCATCGGCACTTCGCCCGGCGCGGCTTTCGCATACACCGATTGCCAGCGCGTGAGGCCGTCGTAGAACTCCTGCTTGCGTGCGGTCAGCGCTGAAATGTCGCTGCCCGGCAAAAACATATCGATCGGAAAAGTAATCATCGCGGCATCGGGCGCCAAGCCCAAGCCCGAGATCGCGTTGGTCATAACGCCCTTGAAATCCGCACGCGTCAGCGTGACGGTAGGTATGCCCAATGTTTCGATTCTAGCGGCTGCACGGCCGCATGCTGTGGCGCAAGATCCTCAAGCCGCGTTGCCGATGATGACCGCATCCACCCCGCTGTTCTTCACCAGTTTCGCGGTTTCTGCTTCGCCGATGAATGCGTTGCCCTGCGGGTAGGCGTCGATAGGCAAAATCTCCACATCCGGAAAATCTTTTTCAAACAAGGATTTGATCAAGGGCAGCGTGCGATACGCCTGCCACTGCTCGTTGGTGACAATGCCGATTTTCTTGCCGGCGATGGCGTCCAGACGCGGCGCGTGCGGCTGCGTGATCTCAATCGCGCCGGACGGATCATAAAATTTAAGTTCGACCATGTGGGCTTTCTCCAGTAATTCAAAACCGGTTGGCATCGTAGCATGCAGCAGCCGCAACGTCCCGTGATAGGCTTGCCATCGACGAAATTCATTCAGCCACAGAGAATACAGAGTAGCGCTGCTGTAAAATTTCGCCCATCTCTCCCGCGATCCGAAAGCCTGCTCATGCCCACAGAAATCACCTTACGCACGTCCAACAGCACGCGCCCGGTACTGGACCTGCTCTTGCCCGAATTCGAGCGCGCGAGCGGCTACAAAGTCACGTTGAACCTCGACACCGCGAAAAATTCGCTGGCGCGTATCAAAGCAGGCGAACGCGCCGATGCGGCGGTGCTGCTCGGCACGTCAGTAGACGAATTGGCTGCAATGGGTGTGCTGCTCAAAGAAAGCCGCCTACCGTTTGCGCGCTCCACCATCGGCATCGGCATTTTAAAAGGCGCGCCCAAGCCGGACATCAGCACAGTCGATGCGTTCAAGCGCACGTTGCTTAACGCCAAATCGATTGCGCACACGGTGCATGGTCCCAGCGGCGCTTATTTTCCGGGGCTGATTGAACGCCTCGGCATCGCGGAGCAGGTGAAACCCAAAATCGTGACGCGCCCCGGCGGCTATATCGGCGTAGTCGTTACCGCAGGCGAAGCAGAGATGTGCTTTCAGCAAATCTGCGAACTGCTGGCGGTACCGGGTCTCGAAGTGGTAGGGCCGATACCTGAAGAGATTCAGTACAACTTCGATTCGAAGGCGGCAATTTTTGCTGAATCCAAAAATCTGGCGGCAGCACGGGAACTGCTGGCGTTTTTTGCACGCAAGGAAAACGCTTCGAAGTTCACGGCGGCAGGGTTGGAACAGTTGAAATCCGGCTAGACTTGGATGCGCGACATTACAACCGCAGCTAAGTAAAAGGCGGATGAAAGGCAAATCCCCTTGAATGGAATGCTGAACCAATAGCATTTGCCCACCACCACATATCCCGCCAGCATCACAAAGCCCAATGCAAGCAAAAATGCCGACTGAAACAGCATCTCGGGCTGCATCAAAACCAGATAACCATAGATCAGGCCAAACAGTATCGCGCCCATGCTATGACTCGCGTTAAAACCGACCCACGCTTTCCACATCGTTGTCTGGCGTGTCAGCACCGGTGAAATTTCGCGCATACGTGCTTGCAGCGCCGCATCGCGCGGGGTGAGTTTGTTGCCGTGGAATGTAAACCACAAATGCATCACGCCCAGTGCCAGGATCACGCCTGCGCTCGCCAACATGAACAGCATCGCCGGTACGTTAGGCAAACAACCCTGCCCACGCAATCAGTATCACCACGATATTCAGAATGAGCGCGGCAATAATCGCGCTGCGATAGCCTTGGCGCACAAACGCTTGGGCTGCGAAAACCACACCCGCGATGCCGGCGGCACCCAACAGCGCGCCCATCACGAACCACTTGCCCCACTCCGCCTTGGGAACCGCCATGGGAATTTTCCCGGCGTACACCCACGCCAGCGCAAACGCGATGAGCGGCAGCAGCAACGCAGTCAGCGCGGGCGCCAACGCGCTGCGTTTTACGTTCGCCAGCGGCGGCTGGACCTGCGCAGCCGGTTCCAGATTCAGGTGTGGCTCCGGATTGGTACTCACTTGCCTGGACGCGCCGGCCCCGCGGTCAGCGTGCGTATGCGATACAAGCCCTCGCGCGCGGTGATGTAAAGCACGCTTTTGTCCGGGCCGGCAAAGGCCACGTTGGACGGTCGCTTGGGCACCACGATAGTCCCGAGAAACGCACCGCTCGCGGCGAACACCTGCACGCCGGTGACGCTGGTCACATAAAAACGTCCATCGCGATCAATCGCCATGCCATCGCCACCGCTGTCGGCACCCGCAGGTATGTCCTGCAAACGCAAAAACGGCCGGCGGTTGCGCAACGTGCCGTCGGACTGCACGTCCCACGCGTGCAATACATGCTCCACCGTGTCCGCAATCAGCAACGTTTTGCCGTCCAACGTGAGCGTGAGGCCGTCAGGACGCGTTTGGTTGTCATCGACGATCATCGCGTTGGCCGCACCCGGCGGCAGGTAATACACGTGGTGCTTGCGTCCAGGCGTGATCGGCCGCGGGCCAGGGTCCGTAAAATAAATGCCGCCTTTTGCGTCCGCGATCAAATCATTGGGCAGCAGCATCGGCGTTTTGCCCGTGCCTCGCGTGATTTCGCTGAAGGTTCCGTCGGCGGCGATGCGCACGATGCGCTGGCCCTGGCTTTCAACGCCGATTAATTCACCCTTCGGCGTATAAGCAAGGCCGTTCACGTTATTGCTTTTCTCGCGCAGCACCGAGATCGCGTCGTGCGCCGTCATACGATAAATGCGCTGCGCTTTTTGCAGATCGGTGAAATACAAACCGCCGTCGGGCGCACCCAGCGGTCCTTCCGTGAACACAAAACCTTCCTGCACCAGTTGCACCTGCGCATCCGGTGCGATCACCTGGGATAAGCCGCCGCCAGGCGGGGACGCACACCCCGCAACCACCAATGCCGCTGCCATCAATAGTGCACACGAGCGCAGAAATTTCATGATTCCTCCAATTCAAAAAATTGAATAAAATCAAATACTTACAATTTTCTTTATCTGCGTGATAACAGCTATTGCTTGACCAGCTTTTGCACGCGCCAGTTGAGCGTATCGGCAACGTAGATATCTTCTTTGCTGTCCAGCGCCAGAAAATGCGCCTCGCCGTACTGATTCAGTCCCTTGCCTTGCCCGCCGGTGATGCCCAGCACCTTGCCGTTTTCGTCGAGCTTCATGATTTTCCCGGCATGGCCATGCGCCATCATCATGTGTTGCTGATCGTTGCACAGCGCGAGGCCGCACGGCGTGCCGGGATGGCTGCTTTCGCGCACGTAGTTGCCTTCGGCATCGAACACTTGTATGCGCTGATTGGAACGGTCGGCGATGTACAGCAAACCCTTGCCATTGATCACGATGGAATGCGGTTGGTCAAACTGTCCCGATGCCTTGCCGGTGCCACCCCAGGTTTTGATGTGTTCGCCGTTGGGCGTGAATTTGTGTACCTGCGATTCGCCTTTGCCGTGGCCTTGCGTGATGTAAACCTCGCCCCTGGGGCCGAACGCGAGATCGTTGGGTTCGTTAAAACATTTCAGATGCCCCGCCGCATGCCACTCACCCGCGCGCCCGGCTACGCCGAGCACCATGAGGATGCGGCCGTCGGCATTCATTTTCACCACGATGTGTGCGCCAGTGTCGGTAGCCCAGATGTTGCCTTCGCGGTCGATGCGCAGTCCGTGCGGATTGGTGAAGATGCCGCGCCCCATGGTGCGCACGTAATCGCCGTTGCTGGTGAACTCCATCAGCGCGTCACCGCTGCGGTTAAACACCAGCACATTATTCTTGGCATTGACCGCCACGCCGGAGCAGGGGCCGAAGTTCACGCCGGCGGGTAATTTGAAAATGTCAGCAACCGGGGTGTAACCGAGATCGGGAATGTCATTGGCCATAGTTCGACTCACAGGAGGTTGATAAAATTTTTTGGAGCGTAACAGTTCTTAGCCTATCAAGCGACAGCCGCGCGCAGGCGTCCATCTGGTTAAATATCGAAATAAATATTTCAAAAATAATAAATTAAAACAAATACTTATATTAAATTCCCAATTCCTCCATCGTGGCGCCGTCTGCTAGAATTCACTGCACGCTGTTGGGTCTGTTCCTGGAAAGGTCCTCCTGCATTTGCCCGTTTTGAAGTGTAAACCGCGCTGGGCCGATTCGAGCGCATCGGCACGCTTGCACCTGAAGCGATTGTGATCAACTATTTGTAATATGTTCGCCCGAAACAATCTGCTGTGGGCTGGTGCGCTTGCCGGCGCGTGTTATTGCTATTGTGGTAGCGCGTTGGCGCAACGCACTGAAGACGCGGCGCGCGCGTATCCTTCGCGCCCTGTGCGCCTGGTGATCGGCTTCACCCCCGGCGGTCAGCCCGACATCGTCGCGCGCCTGATAGCGCCTGCGCTCAGCAGCGCGCTGGGCCAGCAGTGGGTGATCGACAATCGGCCCGGCGCCGGCGGCATTACCGGCACCAAAATTGTCACCGACGCGCAGCCCGACGGCTACACGCTGCTCGGCTCGTCGTCGGCGATTGCGATCACGCCTGCAGTGTTCGCCAAGCTGCCGTTCGACACGCAAAAGGATATCGCGGGTGTGGCGACGGCTTACAGCGCCGCCTATCTGCTGGCCGTGACGCCGTCGCTCAACGTGAGAAGCGTGCAGGATTTTGTAGCGTACGCAAAAGCCCGGCCCGGACAACTGAATTTCTCCTCTGCCGGCAACGGCAGCGGCACGCATTTCGCGGGGGAAATCTTCAAGCAGGCGACGCAAATCGATGTGGTGCATGTGCCCTACAAAGGCATCCCCGAAGCGCTGACCGACACCATCGGCGGCCGCGCGCACTTCACCATGGCGCCACTCGGCTCGGCGCTGAATCTGGTGCGCGAAGGCCGGCTGCGCGGGTTGGCGGTGACCAGCGCAAAACGCCTCGCCGTTTATCCCGACTTGCCCACGGTCGCGGAATCGGGCTATCCCGGTTTTCGCTGGGATTCCTGGGGCGGCATATTCGCGCCGGCTAGAACGCCGCGCGCGGTAGTAAACAAACTCAACCACGAAATCGTGCGCGCGCTGACCGACGCGGACATCCAGCAGCGCATGAGCACGCTGGGCATGGAAGCCACGCCGTCGTCGCCGGAGCAACTCGATAAATTCCTCGCCGAGCAAATCGCGCTGGTGATGCAGCTCGCGAAAAAAGCCGGCCTGCAGGCGCGCTAGACGGCAGCTTTACTCGCCCTTGATGCCGGCTGCCTTCATCAACGGCCACCACTTGTCGATCTCCGCCTTGTGGTACGCGGCAAGCGACTGCGGTGTCTGTTCCTCGCGCGGCGGAATATCCTGCCCCAGATCGGCAAAGCGCTGACGAATGGTCGCATCTGCAAGCGTTTCGACGATGGCCGCGTTGAGCTTCATGTTTGCGTCGCGCGGCGTTTTCGCAGGCACCCAGATGCCATGCCACACCGCCGTATACAAGCCCGGCATGCCCGCTTCATCGGCAGTGGGAATTTCCGGTGCGGCAGCCTGACGCGTCTTGGAAGAGACCAGGTACGCGCGCAATTTACCCGAGCGCGTATGTGCAACCGCGCTCGACACTTGCGTCATATACAGATCGACTTCACCCGACAGCAAGGCCTGCATTGCGGGCGCGCCGCCGCGATACGGCACGAATTCCACATTCACACCGACGCGATTCATGAAATAAATGCCCGCGATATGCGATGCGCCACCCACGCCGCCGGTGCCGAATTGAATCTTTTCCCGATTGGCCTTGATCCAGGGCACCAGTTCTTTTAGATCCTTCGCGGGAACGGAAATTTTCGACACCACCACCTGGGGATTGGTCGCAATCATCGCCACCGGCTCCAGATCCTTCAGCAGATCAAACGTCAATTTATAGTACGCGCCGTTCACCACATGGGTACCCCAATGCCCGATGCTCACCGTGTAGCCGTCGGGCGCAGCGCGCGCAACACGTCCGACGCCAATACTGCCACCGGCGCCGGTGACATTTTCCACCACGATGGTCTGGCCTAAAAACCGGCGCATCGGCTCGCTCATCAGGCGCGCCAGCGTATCGGTAGGACCACCCGCCGAAAACGGCACCACCACCGTGATCGGCCGCGCGGGCCAGGGCTGCGCGATGCCGATTGAAGCCGCACCGTAAGTGATTGCGAGCACACAAACCACAAGATGCATTTTCATGCCGACCTCCTGTAGGGTTGATGATGATCCGCCGTTCCCGGGTAACTCGGAGACTACTTCACCTCTATCTTGCGCTCCTTCACCACGCGCCGCCACTTGGCAATTTCTTCGGTGACGTGGCGTGTCATTTCCTCCGGGCTGCCGGGCCGCATATCGCCGCCGGCATCCGTGAACTGTTTAATCACATCACCGCCCGCCATCACCGCACGCAACTCGCGATTGAGTTTGGCGATCACCGGTTTGGGCGACCCGCCCGTCACACCGATACCCGCGAACGAGGTCACGTCATATCCCGGCAGCGCGCCCGACACCGGCGGCAGTTCCGGCATTTGGTTTGCGCGCTCTTTTGATGTGACCGCCATCGCACGTACGCGCTTGGCGCGGATGTGCGGCGTGGCCCCCGTCAGCGTCATGAACATGAGATCGAGCCGTCCGCCGATCATTTCAGTGAGCGGCTCGGAACTGCCTTTGTACGGAATGTGCAGCGTATCCGTACCCGCCATCGAATTAAACAACTCCGCCGCCAGATGAAACACCGAGCCTATGCCCACCGAGCCATAGTTGAGCTTGCCGGGACTTTTTTTCGCCACGGCAACCAGCTCTGCAACGCTACGCGCCGGAAATTCGTTTCTCACCACCAGTACCATCGGATAAGTCACGATCAGCGTAATCCAGTCGAAGTCCTTGATCGGGTCATAGGGCGTATTCACCGTCGCCGCATTTGCCGTAAACGCGCCGCTGATAAACAGCAGCGTGTGGCCATCCGGCGTGGCTTTGGCGACGTGATTCGCGCCAATGGCGCCGCCAGCGCCGGGACGGTTATCGACAATGAAGTTCTGCCCCATGCGCTCGCCGAGTTTGGGGGCCAGCACACGCGCCAGAAAATCCGAACTGCCGCCGGCTGGAAACCCCGACACAATGCGCACCGGACGCAGCGGGTAATCTTTGATCGCGTCGGCGGCATGCGTAACCGACGGAACAACCATAAACAGTGCGGCAATACCTCGGTTCATGACACTCTCCAGACGTGCAGTGCTGACGGGACGAACAGGTAGAATCAATGCTACACATTCCGCCCTTTGTTTTGGAGATTTTCTTGAACATCAATACCGTCGGTATCATGAGTCCCGGCAGCATGGGACAGGCGTTTGCAAAGCAGTTTCAGTCTAAGGGATTTCACGTAGTCACCGCGCTGGAAAATCGCAGTCAGCGCACGCGCGCGCTGGCGGCTGCGGCAGGCATTAGCGATGTGGGTAGTCTCACGCGATTGGCTGAAAGCAGCGACGTGATTCTTTCGATCATGAATCCGGGCAGCGCGCTGGCGTTTGCCGATGCGTTGGCGCACGCCTTGTCGGCCACAAAACGTACGCTGCTGTTTGTCGACTGTAATGCCATCGCGCCGGATACGATGCACGCGATACACGAAAAGATCGTCAGCGCCGGCGGGCGCTGCGCCGATGCGGGCATTATGGGCCCGCCGCCAACGGCTTCCATCAAATCGCGGTTATTCGTTTCAGGGCCGCAAGCACAGGTGCTGGAACAACTCGCCACGCCGCAGTTAAGCGTTCACGTGATGAGCGAGCGTATCGGCGATGCCAGCGCATTAAAGATTTGCGATGCGGTAATGGCCAAAGGCGTCACTGCGATGATGCTGCAAATGCTGATCGTCGCGCGCCGGTTCGGCATCGAAGATGCGCTCGACGCGCAATGCGAAGGGCCGCGCCGCTATTTTCACGACTGGATTGTGCGCACGCTGCCGGTTATGCCGGCCAAGGCCTACCGTTGGGTACCTGAAGTAGAGCAAATCGCCCAGACTTTTGAGTCGGTCGGTGTATCGGGAGAAATGATGCGTGCCGCGATTGAAGTTTACCAGCAGGTTGCACAGACCGCGCTGGGCAAACAAACGCCGGAAAATCGAGATCCGTCGCATAGCGGCGAAGATGTCGTGCGCCTGCTGGAACAGGAGATACCTCGTCAATCGGAACGTATAGCGGCATCCTTATCGCCGCGTTGAATCACTTGAGAAAGCTGATGACCAGCGCTGAAATGCCACTAAACACCAGATCGGTGGTCAACAGCGGTGAGTTGTCGCCGGCCAGCCCTGACGTTTTACGCTCGCGCGCCATGGCCCGCTTGGGCTCGATCATCAGCGCCTGATGCAACGCGGCGGCGACCTGCGCCGGATCGCTGCCGCGGGCCTGACGCCCCGAAAGTTCTTCGAGCGCTTTCTCCACCGCTTGCGCATCGAGCACCGACAGCGGCGCGCGGCAATAACCGCAGGCGGTG
>Ga0193752_1001249_pt1 | contig 21526 bp, 18 predicted proteins | sample H1c1metaG_FD_144924 | JGI IMG/M metagenome (GOLD analysis project Ga0193752, IMG submission 144924) | Soil microbial communities from a riparian zone of the East river system, Colorado, United States - H1c1 | ecosystem: Environmental > Terrestrial > Soil > Riparian zone | place: USA: East River...
TCTCTGTGCTGGTGCTTGAACAATTGGAGGATCCGCACTCACCGCTGAAGCGGCTCCCGTTAGGAATGCGAGGACTCTGGGGCCCAAGCATCGAAGCATTCTACCGGCGCGGCCTCTTGGAAAAAATTGCATCGCAACGTCGTGCCGACGCTGGTGCCCCTGGCCAGCCGAGACCTGGATCAATCGCGTCTGGATCACAGCGCCGCGGGCCCGCCGGCCACTTCGCGGGAATCCAGTTCGACTACAGCAATATCGATTCGTCGCGGTGGACGTACCGACTACCGGGCCCGGCCGACACGCAGTTGGGGAGCGAGATGGAGCATCTCGAACGCGTGCTCGCCGCTCACGCACTGTCCGTCGGAGTTGAGATCCAGCGCGGCCATGGTGTCGAAGGCTTCGAGACTTCGACCGATGAGATCTCCGTCCGTGCCGGCGAGCAACGTGTTCGCGCGCGTTGGCTCGTGGGTTGCGACGGTGGCCGCAGCACAGTCCGCAAGCGAGGTGGCTTCGAGTTCGTCGGTACCGAGCCTGAGTTCACGGGCTATTCGGTCCAAGTCGACATCGCCGACCCGGAGAGACTCCCCGTGGGTCGTCACTACACGCCGACCGGTATGTACACTCAGTGGCAGCCCGGCGTGATCGCGATGGTCGACTTCGACGGCGGCGCATTTCATCGCACGCAACCGGTCACGTGCGAGCACGTGCAAGAGGTCTTACGGCGCGTGTCCTGCACTGACGTGACACTCACAGCGTTGAACGTCGCCTCGACATGGACCGACCGCGCGCAGCAAACAACGAGCTACCGCAATGGACGGGTGTTGCTGGCGGGCGACGCCGCGCACATTCATTCGCCGCTCGGCGGACAAGGCTTGAACCTCGGACTTGGCGACGCAATGAACCTCGGGTGGAAGCTTGCTGCAACCATCCGAGGCGACGCTCCCGACGGCTTACTCGACAGCTACACCGCGGAGCGACATCCGGTCGGGGCGCGCATCCTCGATTGGACGCGGGCCCAGGTTGTGCTGATGCGACCCACTCGCCATTCCCGCGCGCTCGAAGCCATCCTGCGCGACCTGCTCGATACGCGCGACGGCGCGACCTACTTCGCGGAACGTCTTTGGGGTGTGTCCCTGCGCTACGACCTCGGCGATCAACACCCGTTGGTGGGTCGCAGCTGCCCGGATTTCGAGCTCGCCGACGGAACGAGGCTCGGCACTTTGCTCCGAGAAGGAATCGGTTTGCTGTTGGACTTCGGCGGGCGGTCGTCGCTCCAAGCGCTGGATGGCCTTTGGGGCGACCAGGTCAGGTACGTGGCTAGCGACGCTAAGGAATGCCTTGGTCTCTGCGCGTTGCTCGTGCGTCCTGATGGGTTTGTTGGATGGGCGAGCGATACGACTCCCAGTCCCGAGGAAGTCACACGAGCGGCGGCGAGATGGTTCGCGAGCCGCGAACCCGGCGCAATCAGTAGCTGACAAAAGCCGGTCGGCTGAGCCCACTTGCGGCTCGCGCAGCTGCGCTCCAAAATTGCCCCGTGCAGGTCTCCTTCAAACGCACCGGAGTGCGCCGCTACGCCGTCGTCGTCACCGTCCCAGGGGGGCCGACCCTCGCGGCCGATCCTGCACCCGGGTACGACCACGACATTCCTCACGACCTAGTGCACTACGTCGTTGAGGCTGAGCTGCGTCTTACAAATGGCGTCTATGGACGAGCCGCCCGAGGCGCAGGCACGTTCGTCACGACTTCAGAGCACGACATCAGTGCGCGAGAACGCGTGCGCCAGCAGCGCAAGCGACATAAGCGCGAGCGTGCTTTGCGCTCGCAAGGTGGCCTGCCTGCAGCCGAGATGGCTACGTCGGAACGGATCGCCGCGCTAAGCGACGTCGTGTGGCGGCGGAAAGCCGGTCAGCAACCAGACGCACTGCGCGTGGCCCCCGTGCTGCGACCGGAGGACGCAAGATCCGTCGAGCGCGTCGTCGCGCGACTGGATGCCCTGGCGCCGTTGTGGCGAACACTTCCTGTGGGCGGTCAGCTCGTCTTCGACTGGCCAAGTCTCGAGCCGCCACGACGCCCCGAAAGTTGTGAGATGCGACGCGAGCAACAGCAGCACTCATGACAGACGGCGTTTCGTCGGCACCGACCGGGATGGCCGAGTAGGCGGACTTGATCACGCATGAGCCGGGTGTGCAAATCGAACGCCCAACCTCAGAAGGGAGGGCAGCTCGCAGGACACTCATGGGCAGTCAAACAGTTTGCAACCCCGAGTGCCCGCGTCGTCATGAGCTCGCCGGCTTCGAGCGCGACGTCCTGGCAGCTCAAGATGCAATCGATTCCGCGGCAGTTGTTTTTTGTCGCGCACTGGCGCACCGCGTCGCAATGGCTGTCCTTCTTGCAATCCAGAATGGAGCACGCACATGACGTGCACACGCAACTTGCGAGCTCCTCACAAATGTTCTCACCACTCGCGATCGCGTCGCACTGCTGTTCGTTGTCGGGTGACTGTTCGCACGTCGTCTTGAATCGGTCGGGATCCGCCGCGTGCGCTTCGCTCCAGCGCGAAGAAACTCCGTGGATCATGCGGCCGACGACGCCTTGATACGGCGAACCTGCATGCGCCGCCGTGTCCCAGTGGCAGCGCGTCGTCGTCGCACTCTCACACATGTCTTTCACGAGCGAGACCCAGAGATCTCCGTTCGGTGCGTACTTCGCCTGGATGATCTCGTGCAAGTCGGAGCCGTTCGTGACGCCCAGGTAGCCAACTTCGAAGCCCCACGGGAAGAGCGGATCCGCGGGGTCGTTGAGCACCACCGACATGAACAGAGGTTCTTCGTCGAACGCGTTCGAAGTCTCGGTGACATAACCGTTGTACTTAACGCCGTCGGTGCTGCCGTAGTATGCGATCGCGAGCACACCTGATCCACGCGTCGCTAGCCCGGCGTAACGCACGTCCGTGACCTCGGGCGCGGCGACCGTTACAGGCGTCGACCACGTCTGCGCGGCGTCGCGTGAGTATGCGAACCGAAGGCCACCCTCTGCGTCGATCCAGGCCAAATACACAGCGCCAGCGCCATCCACGGCCAACTGCTCCGTGACGAGCAAGTTCGGATTTGCGACGATCTGCAGCAAGTTTGAAGTGTCGAATGGTGGCAACGTGACACCTGGGATCTCATGCAAGTTCCAGGTCGAACCTTCGTCGCTACTGACAGCGACTGCGAGTTTACGGCAACGACGCACGACCAGGTAAGCGGTGCCACTCTCGTCGACTGCGCCCGCGCCGTAGATCACCCATTCATTCGAAGCAGCGCAGCCCGGGACGTCCGACGCGAGGAGACTCGGCGTCGCTGCGCGTTCCCAGGAGTGCCCGCCGTCGAGAGAGCGATAGATCGACTGATATTGCGGCGCGAGCCCGACTAAAGACACAATTGGAATCGGCGTCGAGATCGGACTTGGTGCCGAGGCGTAAACGATGTTGGGATAGTTCTGCGTCGTGCTCGTGCGTGGAGGGCCGGCGAAGATCTTGATCCAATCGAATGTGTCCGACGCGAGGTTACTCGACGTGAACGTTTTGCCGGCATCGCTGCTGATGCTCAGGTCAAAGCCGCCCGAGTACATCGCTATTGGCGCGGCGCTCGCAGTCGTGGCGAAGAAGATTCGATCCGTCGTGGGATCGACGTATACGTAAGGCTGCATTCGGCCGTGACTGCTACCGTTCTCGAGCTTGGGTTCGACGAACTGCCAGCTCGCGCCGAAGTCGGCCGAACGCAACAGGCCCACGCCTTCATTCTTGAATGCTGGCGCGAAGAACACGTTCCCGTCCTTCGTGATGCCGAGCGTGCTCTCGGTCGAGCCCACGTCCGTGTTCGTCGCGCATGGGATCGGAGCCAGCGCGCCTTCCGCGGGCTTCGCTGCAGTAGCAGCGTTCGAGCCGCGCCCGGCACGATACGCAAATCCTGGGCGGGAAGGAGCGCAGTGCTGCGATTCGAGCTCGGCTGCCGTGAACGGACCGCTCAGGACAGGATCGTTATTCGTCGGCGGCTGGGACGTCCCCGCGTCGTCGGTATCCGAGCTCGCACCGGCCGCGCCAGTCTGACCCGCGGTCGCCACGACGCTCGAGCCGCCGCTGCCAGCGGCGCTCGTCGCGCGTGCGCCTGCACCCCCGGAGGGCGCTGCGCTTCCTGCCGCGGTCGTGCTGGAGGCTCCGCCAGCTCCAGCTGTGGTGAGTGCGGTCGGCTCCTGTCTCGAGCCTTTGCAGGCAGCGATGCCGGCCAGGACGAGCCCGCAGGCGATCAAACCGTACCGTCGCGAGGGTTCGAAGAGCATATGGTCCACTGGTTGGACCAGTAGCATAGCGGGCGGTCTGACGCGAGCCGCTTGTCTGGGGCGCGCCGAGGGTCCAGCCACTGGACATATGCTCGGCCGGCGGGGGCGAGCTGCTCGAAGCGCCACAAATCCCGGAGGCTTCGCGTCGTTGGTGCTAGCGTGGCTGGAAGCAACGGACCGTTTGAATGGCCCTGCACGCCGTACGAAATAATCCGCTCTCCGATCAGGTCTTCGATCAACTCGTGGCTGAGATCATCTCGGGCCGCTATGCGGCGGAGGCGACGTTGCCCGCCGAGCGAATCTTGGCGACGACGCTCGGCGTCAATCGGCACGTCGTGAGGGAGGCGATTCGGCGCCTCGAGCAAGCCGGTCTCGTGCGTGTCGCTCAGGGCGGCAGCACGCGCGTGCTCGATTATCGCAAACATGCCGGGCTGGACCTCTTGTGGCTGTTGGCCGAGCACGCGCGTGGAGGACCTGAGACCGCACGGTTCTGGCTCGGCGTCTTGGAGCTCCGTGTCGCGGTTGGTGCTGAGATGGCGCGGCTTTGCGCGCGCCGAGCGGACCGAACGGTTTGTACCGACTTGTTGCGCATCTCTCGCGAAATGCGTGCCGCGGGCGACGACGCGACGCTCTACGCGCTCGAGGTTCGGTTTTGGGATCGTGTGCAGGACGGTGCGGACAACGTCGTCTGCCGCCTCGCGCTCAACAGCATGATCAAGGCCTCCCTTGCGATGGGTGATGTGGCGCAGCAGTGGTCGGCACGTGAGGCGAGGAAGAGTGGCTTTCGCCAGCCGATTGCGGAAGCGATTGCAAAACACGACGCCGATGCAGCCGAGCAACTCACGCGTCAGTCCATGCGTGCGGTGGTCGAGGAGTTCGAGCGTGCGTTGGCGCGTCCTCGAGAGTCAGCGAAACCGGCGCCGGCGAAGAAACGTGTCCGCAAGCGCACTTCGAGCTGAAACGCTGAAATCCAAGCGTCCCAATGCGCAGATGAAGCGGCACTCGCCGCCCAGGCAGCGGCGACTTTCAGACAAAGGCAAACCAGAGACGGCGGGCGCTTGCAGAGCAGCAACGCAGGAGAGCAGCAGATTGAGAAGGATATAGGGATACGGATCGAACGCGTGGCCAGCGAGCACCCACGTGTTGAACAACATCCACGCGACCAAGATGCTGACGAACGTGATCACGAAGCCCCATGAGCCGCCGACCCGAGCGACTGCATCGGCGACGCGCTGCCCACGCGACGTCTGGCGCGTGAACAAGTCGTCGATGTGCGTGGCGATTGCGGCGTGATCGGCCGCCTTACGCGCGATTTCTGTTTCGAGCGCCGTGAGCTCGCCACGCTCAGCCGTCAAGCGCGCGGTGACATAGGCTCGCTGAGCGTCGTTCACGCAGGTCCGACAGATCGGAGCCTCCGGAGCGAACGGATGTCCGGCGATGCCAGTCAACTTGTCGGCGATCCCGCCGCGCAGCAAGCGATAGCTGGTGGTCTCCACCGCCGGATTCCCCCGGCCACAGGCATTGCAGGTCGTGAGTGACGAGGGCTCCGCAGGTTGTTCCGTCATGGACTTGTCTCGAATCTTCTCTCCGCCGTCGGCGAATCTCGCCTTCGGTCTCGTGCGACAGACGAGATGGTATCGTCGATGTTCCGCAGCTCGAACTCGCCGTCTGCAAAAGCGTCCTCAAGGGCGTACGTCTCCTGCGCGGGCTGCCTGCCACTTCGGCTGGCGGCGTCTTCGTGTAGGCTGGGCGCGCCCGGTACCCGAACTCGAGTGGAGGATCGGATTGATCCCAGAATCGCGCCCACGTCGTATAGAGAATGTCGCAGCCGCATTGCTCGTAGTTCTCGGACTTGCTCACCTCTGGTTTCACACTGCTTACACGCTCGACGACGCGTACATTTCGTATCGCTACTCTCGCAATCTGGCGCGGGGTCTAGGCCTCGTCTATAGCCCTGGCGAATACATTAAAGGGTATTCAAACACCCTCTATACCTTGCTGATGACGGCGCCCGAACTCTTCGGGTTTGATCCGAATCCATTCTCAAAGATCATTGGTCTCGGGTCGTTCGCATATCTATGTTGGCTGATACGCAGCCTGTATACACATCAGCCCGAAGACGCCGTGCGCGAGCGCCTGTTGTGGGCATTGGCCCTTCTGGCTGGCTCTACTCCTGTTGCAGTTCACTTCACCAGCGGACTCGAAACAGGTTTCTACACCACGGTCATGTTTGCGGCCGTGGTGAGACGATTGAGTGAGCAACGCACAGACTCTCCACCGTGGTCGGCAGCGCTGTTTGCTGCGGCATTGCTGACTCGGCCTGAGGGCGCACTCTTCTTTTGCGCCATGGTATTTCACGATATCTGGGTACGTGTCATTCGCCGACGGGTTTCAGCCCGTGACATTGTGTTTTACGTTGTACCGCCACTTGTATATGTGGCCGAGCTCGTACTGTCCGCTTCGTATTACGGCTCTGCGCTGCCTCAAACATATTATGCGAAGACCAGTGCTGTTCACGGAATGAACGGAGCGCTGCAGGTGCTCGGGCTCGGTATTGAAGCGCAACTTCGCGAGGGCTCGTACCTGGCGAAGGGGTTGTCTGACATCGGGGCGCCGTTGTTGCTGTTGGCGGCCCTACCACTCACGCTATCAAGACGTAGGTTCCGCCGCCGAAACGCGGCACTTCTGTTAGTCGTTATGGTTCAGCTCGTCTTCATCGCTCGCGCCGGGGAGGACTGGGCTCCAGGATTCCGCTTCGGCGTGCCGATGCTGCCGGCGTTGATCATACTTTCGGTGGAGCTAATCGGCCTCGGAGCCGTCGTAGCGGGCCGTTTCGCACGTCCAGTCCGGTGGATGATTGTTGGCGCTACACTCGCAATCACAGTCCCCCCTCAGCTCACTCAGTCACAAGAGATACAACAAGCGCGATACGTGAATGCAGAGAACAAGCTGGCAGAGGGCGCGTTCTTTGCGACGCTGGCTCCACCCGGTTCAGTCCTATCGAGCTTCGACATCGGCGGCCAGGGGTATGCGGCGGGCGGCTTTGACGTATTGGACACGGGTGGACTCGTAACGCGCGACACCGTTGGGTGTAGAGGCCGCCGAACTCCACAACGCTGCGTTCGTTATGCTTCACTCGTGCTGCCTGACTTGGTGCGCCTTCACGGGAATCCGCGATTTGACGGGTACATAGGCCGGGCAGTACGGCAGAATACGCCGTATTTGCTGCTCGATCGTGGAAGGTACCTCTTGCGGCGCTCGCTGGTATTGGGGGGAGAACCACCTGACTGGAGCACCCCACCTGCGCCTGTCGTGCCGAGCACAGCTGCTTTGGGTGTCGAGCTCGTAGGGCTCGACGTCGCGCCAGCCGCACGAATAGGTCAGAGCGCTTCACTCACCTTGTTTTGGAGACGGGTAGCAGGTGTCGACGCCGCGTTCGTCGAGCGTCAGCTCGAATGGGAGATCGACGGGGAGCGCTTCTCAGCGAACGCTTCGCACGTCCTGTGGAGGCAAGTCGATCCCGCTGAGCAGTGGAATGCCGACGAACTCTTCACCGACTTCATCACAGCTCGCACGCCCGGTCGAAGTGGACACTACCAGCTGCAGGTCGTGGTCGCGGGTCGGCGATTGCCGCTGCTCACTGTCGATGTGCTCGATGAGCATGCATGCGAGTTGAGGGCTGCGGACTGGCTCGGACATGCACGAAAGTTGGGCGCCGAGGGTCGTGAGTCCTCGGCAGTCCGTTGGTATGAACGCGCCGAGCAGTTATCCGCGACTGCACGCGGTGAGAGCCAGCGGGCGCTCGCGGACTATGCTCGGCGCATCCGAGAAGACGCTGAACGTCACGCTGCAACTGATTTGATGGGAGCGCTTCGGCGTGCCCAACAAGCCAAGCGCATCCTGCATCGTTCGTACTGGGAAAGCGGCGGCGCCACTGCAGCGTTGCGTGGCGAGATCGAAGCGAACGCGGCGATGCGCGCGGCCCTGATTGCGCGTGAGCTAGCCCCCCCTAGCCTCTCCAGCGCGTTGAAGCGCACGGTCGACCGAGCGTCAGCGCCGTGATTTGTTGGTTCTGAGGCGATCTCACGGCCATGCCCAGGCAGTGGCACACTTCGGGATCGTTCCGCGGGATCGCGCAACCTTCGTGCCACCCCAGCTCGGCTCGTGTTGTGTTGTGCAGTTTGCGGATGGGCTGTTCGTGAAACGGTTCAATCGGGAATTCTAGACGTCGGGCCGCACGGTGTGCACGGCGTGATCTGTCGACCGAGTCGCTTTGCAACAGACAGCAGCGCACACATTTGCCTTGCGGGATGGTGCATCGCATGGTCTTGCTGCTTCCGGGCAGCGAGCGAACGGTTCGAAGGCAATGTCGCGCGCTCGCGGTCCTCGAAATCCAAACGAGGAGAGTTGTTGCATGACCCGCGTACCCGACTCAGAGCTGGTGCTCGTTCCTGGTGGCACGTTGATCACCAAGACACCGGAGGAAGGCCGCGCGTTAGCGTTAACGCTCGCGCGCCATATGATTCACAACATTCAGCCGGATCTCGACGTGTTGAAAGAAGGCCGGTCCAAATACGCGGCGAATCCTGACAGTTTGATGGCGGCGAGCCAGGTCGTGGCGATCGAGTTTCAGACGATTGCTGCTGCCAACAACTACTGGCGCTAGTCCGAAGCCCCCGAATGACGATCCGTTTTCGAGGGCTTCGCGAAACCCTGCGGTTAAAGTCTACCCAGAGTTGGCCTTCCTCCGGGCACGGGTGCTCACATCACTCGAGCGTTCCTGTCGCGCGCGGCGCGTCGCCGTCGTGCGGATAGGAGATGCCCCAGCATTCGCCGTTTCGCAGGGACTCCACCACGCCGGTGGTATCGAGCGAAGCCGGCGGATTGCTTAGCGCAACCGAGCTGAGGGACACGCTGCCGCTGACCGCTTCAGCGCTGAAGTCGGCAGTCAGCTCCAACGTGTCGAAGTCGCCCTCCTCGGCTTTAGCGAAGTGGCCGATCGCGCTGGCTGACAACTGAAACTGATCAGCCGACGCGGTCAGCACGCCTTCCTCGCTATAGAGAACCATGAGCATCGCAGGCACCACCACGTCGAGCCGCTGGTCGCTCGTACGCACGCGCAATCTGACGAACTGACTCAACCGGTCCGGCCGCGTTCCGTCAGGCTGCAGATCGCCGAACAAGTTTCCGACGCAGACTGGGCTGTCCTCCGACTCCAGGCTCAACTCGAGCGCGGCAGACGAACCGTCATTCCAACGCACCGTATGCTCGCGGCCGGTGAGACGCTCGTGCAGGTCTGCAAACGAAAAGTCTCCGAAGTGCGCGTCTGACTGCTCCTCACGCTGGAAGAGTGGGCAGCTTCGTTCGGCAGGCCACGAAGCCGCAGTGCATTCGCCGGTGGATCCGGACGTGAACGCGAGCTCGCCGCTCACCCCATCGTCGTCGACGTGGGCGAAGACACGATAACCTGGATGGTCTTCGCCGCTCAGAGCTGCACCAGGAATCGCTAGCGCGGAGCGAACACTCGTGCTCGCGGTCGCGGAAACGAGGGCACCGCGCGGCGAGCCCTGCACGTAGCCTTTGAACGTCGCGGTGCGTTGACCCGGCATCCTGACAACCACGTCGACATTGTAGGCCGAGACCCCCCCGCATTTCTTGCTCGTCTTACTCTTGCTGCGTTGTTGGACTTCGAAACCCAGAGGCATTGCAGTCGCTGCACTTCCGAACTCGCCCCAGTGAAACATGGTCTCGTGGCGCCCGTTTGCGAGCTCCTCGATCCATGCGGGATCGAACGTCAGCGCGTCGACATCGGGTTCGGAGCAACTCGTCCCGGGTCCGGGCAAGCCCGGTGTCGGCATATTCGGCGTCGGCTCCGACGTCCCCTCGGCCCCGGACTGTCCGGCGCATGCCGCCGTCAGCAGCAAGAGCGCCAGCGCGCCCGCACCAGTGCCCGTCGCTCCCAGCTGCGCCTTGTCCAGATTCATCGTTCCGCCCTCGATTCTCAGCCTGCGCTCGGGGCCAGGGACTCGCAACGCCTTCGTTCTCGTTTCCGAACGTTCTCGCGCTCGGAGACGCGCCTAGATGTGCGAAAGTGAGAACATGGCGACCTCGATAGATTGTTCGCACGCGCCCAGGTTCGATCGCAATCGAGACAAGTTTCCCGGGTCTGACTCGAGGTCATCACCGCGTGCTTGCGGCACGCGCGATGTACACCCACGCCGGTTGCCCCGATTCCAGAATCACGCGCCGTCGGGCGTAGTCGTCCACCTCGTACTCATCGGCCGCCGCCAGTTCGATTGTACTGAGCTCGAACAGCATGCCGCTCACGGCGTCAGCGCTGCTGCCGGCAACGACGATCGGATGCCGGGCCGTTCCACTTTCCGCGATCACGTCAGCATCCGTGATCGTTACCCATTCGCTACGAAAACCCGCGAGGCGATCGGCCCGCCCCTGCAATAAGCGGCCGAAGTTCGCGCGCTGAACTTCTGGCTTCTGCAGCGTACCGTAGCTGAACAGGTGCACCATGGCGGAAGCGCTGCCACCGATGCGGCGAAGCGCGGGGCACGCCGGGTCGTCATGAGCGATCACGATCGTGGCGCGTTCAGCCGGGCGCTCCTGCTCGACATAGCGACGACTCGCCGCGTGATAACGCACCTCGAACCTGTGCTCGGCGGCAGTCGTCCCGCCGAGCGCATCGGCATCGCGACGGACACCCCGCGCCCGAGCACTGTCGAACGCGCTGTCCAGCCAGATCACTTCATCCCAAAGCGCGCCCAAGTCGCGCTGCAAGAAACTACCGTCGACGATTAGCACAACGTCCTCGCTCAGCGCGATCGGCTCCTGACGCGCGCCTGTATCGCTCGCCAAGTCGATCACGCTCGGCACGTAACGCCAGTCGCGCACTCCTCCGAGCGGTTCGAGCACGAGCGTCGCGAACGCCGCGAAGTCATATGCATCCTCGTAGTAGCCAGAAGCTGACTCGCGCCCCTGGCCGTAACGACGGGCGCGTGGGTGATGATAGCCATCCATCGACAGACGCACCGCTGGTCTTCCAGCGTTAATCACAGCATCGGTCAGATCGCGCGCGAACGTGGTCTTTCCGGAAGCGGTGATGCCATCGACTGCGACGCGAAGCGGATGCCCGGGTCGCTTCCCGAGGAGCTCATCGACGACGCGCCCGACAACCTTCCGGCGACTTGATGTCGTTGAAGTCGGGGAGTCGTTCACGCGCAGACTGTAGCTCGACTGTCCGCTGGCCGTCGACCGCGCGAGTGTTGCGTCTGCCACGTAGCGCGCGGTCTGAAGCCATCGCCCGAGAACGTTCGGTGCAGGCGGGATCACACGGGAGGTCCACGTCGAGATGGGACGATGATATGTATCGACTATCGATAGAAATATGGACGAAACCTCGGCTCGCTATCGTGTTTGGACAACCCACAGGAAAAGAGAGGTTTATGTCCTATTTGGCGCCGTCGGACTTCGTCACCAAGATGGTCGATGCAGGTGAATCCAAGGTATTCATGTCGACCCGAGACACGCTCATCAGGGCGTACATGGCAGGTGCCATCCTCGCGCTGTCTGCGGTGTTCGCCGTGACGGTGAATCAACAAACAGGCTATCCGATCATCGGTGCCATCCTGTTCCCGGTCGGCTTCTGCATGCTCTACCTGCAGGGTTATGATCTGCTCACGGGAGTGTTCGTGTTGTCGCCGCTGGCGTTGCTCGACAAGCGCCCGGGAGTGACTCCAGCCGGCGTGCTGCGGAACTGGGGACTGGTGTTCGTCGGCAACTTTGCAGGCGCAGTCACGGTCGCAGTGATGATGGCAATAGTGTTCACGTTCGGGTTCTCAACCGAGCCGAACGCAGTCGGCAAGGCGCTCGCAGGCATCGGAGAGGCACGCACGCTCGGTTATAAGGCGCACGGCGCCGCAGGAATGCTCACGCTGTTCATCCGAGGCGTGTTGTGCAACTGGATGGTGTCCGCGGGCGTGATCGGCGCAATGATCTCCACGACTGTCGGGGGCAAAGTGCTCGCGATGTGGATGCCGATCATGGTCTTCTTCGCGATGACTTTTGAGCACTCCGTGGTCAACATGTTCCTGTTCCCATCCGCGCTGCTGATGGGCGGGAAGTTCTCGGTCACTGACTACATCGTGTGGAATGAGGTCCCGACCGTGCTGGGCAACATGGCTGGCGGATTCTTGTTCAACGGACTGACGCTCTACACGACCCACCTGAAAACGGCACCGAAGCGCTCACCGCTGCTTTCCACGCAGCGTAGTCAGGTCGAAGGCTCGTCCACGCAAGCGGGCGGCGTGTTGACCTGAAGAACGCGCTCCGTCGCGCGGGTTCGTCCCGCGGTTGCCGCCATCAGCTGCGCAACGACCAAGGTCACGCTCGTAGACGGCGATTCAGCTTGGCGAGAAAGCCTGCGCGATCGGCTTCCCACATGTCGAGGATGCCATCCGGGGGAATGCCGTGCTCATGCTTCGTCCCCCATTTGCTGAGTTCGAGCAGGACAGGCGCTAATCCGATCCCTTTCGGCGTCAGCTTGTACAACCATTTCCGCCCATCGTCGGGATCGGGGGCCTTCGTGATGATGCCGGCGTCGGTCAGCTTTGAGAGCCTGTCGGTCAAGATGTTCGTCGCCATTCCTTCGCCCGCGTTCAGGAACTGATTGAAGCTCCTGTATCCGGCGAACATCAGATCTCGAACGACGAGCAGCGACCAGCGGTCGCCAAGCACGGCAAGAGAAGCGTTGATGGGACACGTGCTGATCATCGCGTTGTTGTCATCCAAGCTACCTTAGCAAGAATCACTTGCGCATTGCAAGTGAACAGTTTACTTGCAATGCGCAAGTAAAAGGTAACGCCGTGAACCGCGGCCAAGGAGGAAATCGCGATGTCCCTCAAGGAAAAAAGCGTCTTTATCGTGGGTGGAAGCTCTGGAATTGGTCTCGGCGTGGCCGAAGCGCTTCTGCAGGACGGGGCGGCAGTCACCCTCATCGGGCGCTCGCAGGAAAAGCTCCGCGCGGCACGGGAGTCCCTCGGTGACCGCGTCAAGGCGATAGCTGCAGACGTGACGAACGAGGATCAGGTAAAGCGGCTCTTCGACGAGAGCGGCACGATCGACCATCTCGTGGTTACGCGTGGTGTTGCTCCGGTCGGCGCGCCGATAGAGTCGTTGGATCTGGACTCAGCCCGTCACTTCATCGACGTGATGCTGGTATCCGCTCTCTCGCTCGCCAAACACGCCGCCCCGCACGTCCGCCGTGGCGGGTCGATCACCTTCACGTCAGGCATATCGAAAGACAAACCGCCAACCCGCGGCGGCGCTGTGGTCGCCGCTGTGGCGGGCTCAATGGGCTATCTCGCACATGCGCTCGCCCTCGAACTCGCGCCCACGCGGGTAAACGTCGTCTCGCCTGGCTGGGTGGAAACACCCATGTGGGAAGAGATCGCGGGCCCTGCGAAGAACCAGATGTGGGCAGACATGGCTAAACAAGTCCCTGCCGGACGGATCGCGAAACCTGCCGACATTGCCAAGGCCTACACCTTCCTTCTCGGCAGCGAGTTGACCACTGGCATCGTTCTCAAGATCGACGGCGGTCATGCCCTGATCTGAACGCACGCATCCACTCCTCTCAATTCGCAAGCTGAAACGAAAATGACCAAGATCAGGTGAATCGATCTCGCTGTTCGTCGGGCCCAGCGCCGTTCCCAGAAATCTCGGTCGAACTTTTCAGTGGGCACGACAGCACCTAAACGAGAGCGTAGAGCCCCGGAGCGCGATCACGGCGAAGAGCGGGTGATTCTCATCTTATAACAGCATCCACGGCACCGCGGACGGCCGCGTTTTGCCTGCGACAATTGGCCTCGTCACCTTCCGTCGCGCGCTGATCTAGTGTTTGCGCCTCGAGGGAAGACACATGTCGAAGTTAAGTATTGCCCTGGCCTTGGCCGGGTGCGTTCTCGCATTGGGCTGCGAAAACACCACACCGACCGCACCGCGAGAGGAACACGGCGACCACGACCACGACGCGGAACACTCGGCCGACTCTGAGCACGACGGTGCGAGTCGCGACGCGAGCGCGTCCGATTCGGGTCACGACGCGGCGTTGGATGCGGGTTCGGGGGCCGCAGCCACCAGCGGCGATCTCTCCCTACCCGATCCCAATGCACCTCCAGCCACGCTGGACGGCAAGAAGCTCTACGCCGTGCGCTTCGACATTCGTGCGGGCGACCAACCCGTTCGTTGCGGTAGCTCGGTGGCGAATCTCGGTACGAAGCAAACGCGCATCGAGCCGGTCGATCTTCGTTTCTTCGTCCATGACGTTGCGCTGCTGCGCGCGCAGGGCGAGCGGGTACCTCTCACACTCTATCAAGACGATCGCTGGCAGCGCGACAACGTCGCGCTTCTCGACTTCGTGGACGACACCGGCATGTGTGCGACCGGAAACAAGGAGATTCGGAGCGTCGTTTACGGCTATGCGGACGAGCACGACGACTACACGAGCGTCGCATTCAACGTCGGCGTACCGCCGGACAAAAATCACTTGGACGGTGCGCGCGCTCCCGCGCCATACAACTCGAGTGGACTGTGGTGGAGCTGGAGCGACGGCTACAAGTACATGCGAATCGATGTGGCGTCGGCGGAGCAACCCATTTGGTTCTTCCACGGTGGCGCGACCAGCTGCAGCGGGACGTTCGAGAACGGCTTCACCTGCGGCGCGCTGCAAATCGCGAAGATCGCCTTGCCGGACTACAACCCCCAGACTTCGATCGTCGTGTTCGACCTTGCGAAGTTTTATGGCGGCTCAGACCTGACTTTGGGCGACGACACACCCGGTTGCATGGGGAGCCGGACACGCAGTGCGCGCCCTTGTACGCCACACTGGGGATGGTGCCGTGGGATGACAACGCGAAGGCGCCCACCCAGGTCGCGTTCGCGCTGGCGAACGGTGACACGTTCGAGCTGCCGAATCACACCGGACCCGAGCACGGCGTCGCGGTGGAGGACCCTTCGGCGTGGCCCAATGCGAGCTTCGCGCGTCCCGCGGTGCTCGACGTGACGAACATCTCAAAGGCGGACGAGAAGCGCAGCCATCCGCCGGAAGACGGGCGCTACAACGTGAACTGCATGCGCTGCCACCAGGAGCACGGTCCAGGAGTCGGACGCTTCAGCGCTGCCGGCACGCTCACCGATACGAGCGGCAAGCCGGGCACGAACCACAAAGTCGAGATCTTCAGCGGCACACCGAAAGGCCTCGACGTTGCCGACCTCACGTCGCGAGCACTGCTGGACGTCGACTTGAATGGCAACTTCTTCACGACGCAGGCGTTGCCTACCGATGTGACACTTGGCGCACGAATCCTCGACTCGAGTGGAACGGTCGTCATGCAGATGCCGTTCACCCAGCTGACGACGGCTTGCAACACCTGCCACACCGCGGGAATGCGGCTGAGATTGCCGCAACACTGATCACGATGGGGTGGTGCCGCACGATTCACGCAGTGAGCGCGCTGTTCTGCGCGCTCGCTGCGTGTGCGAGTCCGAGCTCCGAACAGGGCGACGCCGGCTCGCATGCCTGCGCACCTGCCGCGGACGGTGGCGCTTGCGACGACGACGCCCGCCTCGTGTTGCCACTGCCGGTTGCACCGCCCGACAACCTCACGACGCCCGAGCGCGCGCAGCTCGGGCGCCACCTGTTCTACGACCGAAGGCTCTCCGCCGAACAAAACCTGTCGTGCGCCGACTGCCACGAACAGGCGCGCGCATTCACGGATGGCAAAGCGCGCCCGCGCGGGACGACTGGGCAGCTCATCGCCCGCAACAGCATGTCGATCGTCAACAGTGCCTACGCGGCGAGCCTCACACACGCAAACTTTATTCTCACAGACCTCGAGAGTCAGGCGCTCGTGCCGATGGTCAGCGAAAACCCGATCGAGCTCGGATTGTCTGGCATGGACGAAATCGTATTCGATCGCTTGCGTGCCGAGCCGCGCTACGTCGATCTATTCGCGAGCGCGTTTCCGGACGACGCCGACCCATTCAGGTACCAGCGCGTGGCGTTCGCGCTAGCAGCGTTCGAGCGCACGGTCGTTTCGGCGCGCTCTGCCTACGATGAATGGGAACACGGCGATGCTGCAGCTTTGAGCGACACTGCGCAACGCGGACTCGCGCTGTTTGGGTCGGAGCGGCTCGGTTGCACGCACTGTCACGACGGCCTGTTCTTTTCGTCTGCGATGGGCGTTCCCGGTGATGTGCCGACTCCGGTGTTCGAGAGCAACGGCGTCCACACCGAGTATCCGTCGGGCAACGCCGGACTCTACGAGTTGACCGGTGATGAGCACGACATCGGTAAGTTCAAGCCGGCGTCGCTGCGCAACGTCGCCGTCACTGCGCCGTACATGTTCGACGGGTCGCTACCGACGCTGGAGGCTGTGATCGATCACTACGCGCGTGGCGGCGCAGGGGGTCCGAATCAGAGCGCATTCGTGACTGGCTTCTCGCTCAGCGCGAGCGAGCGCGAGGAGCTCATCGCGTTCCTCGAGAGCTTGACGGACGAAGTAGTCCTCGAAGATCCGGAGCTTTCGGATCCTTGGTCCAACCCAGAACGCTGACGATTTCAGGCTGCTTCCGGGACTTCGCTCGCCTGACAGGCGCCGGCGAGGGGCATGGCATACTCCACGACGGATGTCAGAACCGCAGACGGAACAGCCCGGGTCGACGCTGGAGCACGTTCTCGCGTTGGTGCGAAGATCGCCCGAGTTCGTGCGCGAGCACGATCGCGCGGGCTGGCTAGGGCTGTTCGGCACGGACGGAGTCATCGAAGACCCCGTTGGCTCGCCACCTGCTCGAGTCGCGGACGGAACGCTCGCACGCTTCTGGGATACGTTCATCGGCCCGAACGAGGTCGAGTTCGAAGTGCACCGCGACTGCCAGGTCGGGCACGCCGTGTTCCGCGACGCGATTGTTCACACGCGCATTGCCGGCACGGTCACGCTGGATGTTCCCGCCTACCTGCTCTACGAGGTCGCCGAGGATGGCCGAAGCGTCGCGCGCATGAGCGCACACTGGCCGCTGTCGTCGCTGTCGCTGAGCGCGCTCAAGCTGGGGCCTGCCGCCTGGATCCAGATGATCCGACTGTTCGTGCGGATGCTCCGGAACATGGGTCCGAGGTGGGTGGGCGGCTATCTCGCGGCTCTGTGGGACGGCGTCGGCGCGCGCGGCCCGCGCACGCTCGCGCAGCTATGCGCGGCAGTCGAAGCGCGCGACCCACGCGCGATCGCGAGCCTGTTCACGGACGAGCACGCACGGGTGGCACTCGGCGCGCAGGCACGCAGCGTCGCCGAGTTGCTCGAGTTGTTACCGGCCGGCTCCGGACTGGCAGTGCGCGACGCGGTCAGTGCGGGCTGGTGCACCGCGTTCCGCTTCACGAGCCGCGACGCCGCCGGGCTTGGACTCGCGGAGTTCGCTTCCGGCAGTAAGCGCATCTCTCGGCTGCGCCTGTTTCCCGGCTGAGCGTGGAGTCCTCGGCGAAGTCTGGGCCGACGTCAGCGCTGCCCAAAACTGAATTGGACTACCACCACCCCGCTGCCGGAGTCACAGCAGGTACGGGATCAATACTTTGCGCTCGCGCGGGTAGTTCGGGAACCGCTCGCGGTACCAGCGCTGCGTCGCAAACGCGCGCGGCACCAGGTTGGCGATGCTGATCAGCAGGATGAACACGCCTGCCAGCGACCAGGTGCAGAGTGCGAAGCCGGCCCATGCCGTCAGCTCGGTCAAGTAGCTGGGGTTCGTGACCCAGCGAAATAGCCCGCCCTCGGGAATGCGATACGTCTTGGTGCCCGCCTCGATCTCGGCCCGCGGGCGCAGGTCGCGGATGATCGCGTCCGAATGCAGGTTCAGCACGTAGCTTACGTAGTAGATCGCGAACCCGACTATGAAGCGCGGATCGCGCAGCCAGTCCAGCGTGTACACGTGTAACCGCGTGAAGTACGTCGCGTGGAAGTATCCGTGCAGGCTCGTCACAATCCAGCCGACTGCGATCACCATGAAGCTGAAGCTCGCCTTCTGCCCCTTCGCCGCGCGGATGCTGAACGGAAAGTAGAACCCTCGGTTGCCGTAGTGGATCAGCCACATCGCGAGAAACAGCAGCGGCACTGCCTCGGCGCGCCGTGGGCCCTGAAGGTAGAAGTACAGGAAGCTCAGCGTCGACGGCAGCTCCATTAGAAACCACCCGAGTCGCGGCCCCACACTCACGCCGTATTTCGACGACGAAAATCGCCCGTAAGGCGAAGGCAGGACCCACGAGATCACGAACACTGCTGCCGCAAACACGAGCGCCCAGCCGAGCAAACTGTCGTACGTCGCATCCCCAGTGTACGCGCCCAACCACGTCATGACGCGCATCCTCGCCGTGGCCCGGGTCGAGCGCAAGGTCCGCGATGCGGTCGACGTGCCGGACGCCCGCGAGCGCGAAGCTCGGCCTGTGAGCCCTTCCCTTCCTAGCGCCCTGCTCTATCCCACTGCAGCCAACAGCGGCAGTCTGCGAATGCTCTCGGGCTGAAAGAACGCCGGATACAGCGCAATGCAACCCCAGGGAAAGATACCCAGCTGAAGAGTGAGCGCCAACCCGAGGTGGAACGTGATCCCGAGCGCAACCCAGATCTCGAGGAGGTGCGTGCGGTTCACGACGGCCCGCAAACGTCCGGGGCGATCGCGTGTCGCGCGCAGCCACATGAGCCACGGTACGAAGATCGAAAGCCGTTCGAACCAGACTGATACGAACGTCGATATCCGTAGCACAGGACTGAACGTCACCAACCATTCGTGCGGCAGTGAGAACGCAGCATAGTGTGGTTGATGCAGAACAAGGTAGAGCGCGGAATAGCCACCCAGTGATGTCCAGGCCTGCGACTGCTTCTGCATGCCGGCGCTGAAGTACATGACGATCAGTTGCACCACGATCAAATAGCGGGGCCAGGCGACAACACGGGCATCACTGATCCAGCGGCCCGTGCGGAGGCGAGCGTCTGCGGAGAGTGTTGCCCCTGACGGTGCGAACACCAGGATGATGAGGACGTTACGCAGCAAGGTGTCGATCCCGCGATCCGACGCGGGCGACAGCTGCGCGAGCTGACTGTACGCGAGCAGCAATGCCAGTGCGCTCGAGCGCGTGCACCAGCCGATGCAGAGGCTCGCTGTAGCAACGCAGGCCAATGTGAACAAGAGGCCGGCGTTGAATGCGGAAGCGCCGAACACTTCATAAAACCAACAGGAGGGTGCAGCGTAAGCGGCCGGCCCGATGCCTCCATCCTCGATGGGCGCCCAGAGTGGTGCCACCAAGCCGAACCGCCCGACCGCAGCGAAGTCGCATAGGACGACTAACGCGAGCCCAATGCGTAGCACCGCCAGCGAATCGGCCGGTTCACGCAGATCCCAGAACTGCACCCAGCGCGCAAGCAGTGCACGCATCAGGGCGCACCCGCGCGCGTTCGAATGCGAGCGAACTCGAAACCAAGGCTCTCCACCGGCTCGCCTGCATGGCCGAGTTGAAAGCGCTCCATCTGAACGCGGACCTGGCGCGCGTCGCGCTGCATCGCAAACAACTCGTTCGCCAACCAGCTGACGAATCCGGAGTACTGGCGTCTGGGCCCAACTCGAGCCGACGGATTGTAGAGACCGCGGACCCGACGGTATCGAAGCATCGGGCCGAGGCCGAGCTCATCGAAACTCCCAGCTCGGTAGATCGTGTGCCACTCGCCGTCGTCGCGAAGCAGATCGATCTGCATCCGGAAGTACTGACTTCGCGAGATGAGAAACAGTCCCCATTGCTGATCAGAGGCCAATCCGGACGTGAGCATGCGGAAGGGCCTCAGCAGCGTTCGGCGAAAACGCGCGACGTCCAGGCTGCGGTCGACAAGAGCTTGCTTGATCTGCTCGCGATCGCGTTCGACTCCGAGCAGTCCGAGAGTTCGCTCGAGCACGCTCACCAAGCGCTCTCCCTCCGGCCGCGTCAGTTGGTCGAGCGTCAGCGTTTGAGCGGGCCAAGCACTGATGATCTGTTGGAGCAGCACGAGCGTGATCAAGAACGCGCGGACCCGACGCCAGACTCGCCTTGCGTATTCTGCACGCGGACCCTCCAGCGCCCCCAGCGTCACACTCCCGCTTTATCGCGAAGCTTCCCCCGAATGCAACGAATCGACTCATACGACACAAAACAATGTTGGCCGAGTGTTTTCGGAGCACTCAATCTCGGGACTCTCGCCTCTCCCGCGCGCCTCAGGCCTCGAAGTCCACCGCTACTGAGACTTCCCTCAGCTCGAGCATCACCTTCTTCACTTGCGCGTGCACCGGATGGACCTGGTACTCCTCCAACGCTTCTCGACTGTCGTGCCTCGTTATCAACACCAAGTCGTATGAACGTTCAGAGCGCAGATAGTCGACTCCGACCTCCAACTCGCGCATCCCCGGGATTCGGTCCTTCATCTCCAACAGCATCGCTCGCACTCGATCGGCGTTCTCGGGCGTTCGATCCTTCAGCCTCCACATCACGACATGCGTCACCATGGGCGCAAGCTTACGCCAAAGGGTCGCGCGCTGTCCTCATCACGAGCGCGCGCAACGTGCTCATGATCGGCGCAGGCGAGGCCTACTCAGAGCCGACGTGTTGCTCGGGTTCGTGTGTGGCGCGCCAGACACGGCTAAAGGGATGTTTGTGTCTTGAATTTGCCACAGCGCCTAACACAGCCCGCGAGATGATTCGGCGATTCTCGCTGGTATGCGCCTTGCGATGCGACGGCGCATGGTCGAACGATTGGGGGAAATCGCGGCGCACTGGCTGCGCTATCGGTACATCACTCGCGCGTTCGATGCCGCGCGGACAATCGCAGATGTCATACCGAGCGGGGCGCATGTCCTCGATGTGGGTTGTGGGACGGGGTTCATCGCCTATCACTTGAATGCGATGGACCGCCGTGCGACCGGTGTCGATCTAACCGATGCGACCGAAGCGCCGATTCCTTATTCGATGTTCGATGGACGCGAATTGCCTTTCGACGACGCGAGCTTCGACGCCGTGATCTTCAGCTTCGTGTTGCATCACTCGCAGAATATCGCGGGCTTGCTCAGCGAAGCGCGGCGGGTGTTACGGACGAATGGTCGGATCGTCGTCTACGAAGACATTCCCGAGCTGTGGCATGAT
>Ga0193752_1001250_pt1 | contig 21514 bp, 17 predicted proteins | sample H1c1metaG_FD_144924 | JGI IMG/M metagenome (GOLD analysis project Ga0193752, IMG submission 144924) | Soil microbial communities from a riparian zone of the East river system, Colorado, United States - H1c1 | ecosystem: Environmental > Terrestrial > Soil > Riparian zone | place: USA: East River...
CAAACTCTGCGGGTGGTCGCCGCACGCAGAGTTTGGGTTTTGACCCGAAGCCCTCGCTTCCGCTAGGCTGTTTTAGGTCGTGGGGATGAACCAGGTCGAATGAACCGGCCGCGCGCGCGTACCACTGTTAGCAGCCACCAGATTTCCGTCGCACCTCTCATGGGGGTCGCCTAGATGGAATTCAAGGTCTTGGGTTGCCATGGTGGTGAATCTCCGAAGCACCAGTGCCCAGCCTTCTTACTCGATGGTCGCGTGTGTCTCGACGCCGGTTCGATCACGAACATGCTCACGCTGAAGGAGCAGCAGCGCATCGAGACCGTGCTCGTGAGTCACGCCCATCTCGATCATGTGCGAGACCTCGCGATGCTTTCCGACACGCGTACGCAGCAGGGTGGGCCGCCGCTCGTGATCGCTGCGACACCCGGAACGATCGCCGTGTTGAAGAAGCACTTCTTCAACGACAAGTTGTGGCCCGACTTCAGCAAGATCCCCGCGTCACAAAACGCGACCGTGATCTTTCACCCATTGAAGCCCGAGGTGGAGAGCGAGCTGAACGGCTACAAAGTAAGGCCGGTGATGGTCGATCACTCGGTCGAAGCGTCGGCGTTTTTAGTCGGCGACGAACACGGCGTGATCGCGTACAGCGGTGACACAGGGCCGACCGATCGGTTGTGGGAAGTGCTCGAGAAGCAAGAGAACCTCCGGGCGCTGGTGATGGAAGTCGCCTTCCCGAACGAGCAAGCAAAACTCGCGCTCGACTCCTGTCATCACACGCCGAAGTCGCTCGAAGGCGAGCTGAAGAAGCTCGGGGTGAAGCAGCGCGACTTGCCGGTGTTGTTGTTCCACATCAAGCCAGTGTTCCAAGAGCAGACCGAGAAGCAGCTCGCGAAGTTGAAGACGCGCAACACGACGATCTTGAACATCGGCGATCAGTACTTGCTCTGAGCGGGCTGCCGCGCACGGCGGCGGCGCTGTCCGAACCAGGTTAAAAAGAAGCGGCGAGCCTTTCGACTCGCCGCTCCTACAACCGTGGCCTCTCGAAGAAGAGGGGCCTGCGCTCTGAAACTTCGGTCAGCGCTTAGCCGGTCTTACCCTTCCGTGAGAGGCCATTTGTACTGTGCATGTCGTATCCCTCCCCCGGCCGCAGCCGGCGCCCCGATAGTTAGAGCTTGGTACACGGAGCGTTCCAAGGTGGGGGAGCCCGCCGGTTTGACCCGACTCGAGCTCCCGCGTCCTGTGCGTGCCGAAGTCCCTTACGGGCTCGGACCATCCGAAGCGATCGCACCTCAACCGCACACTGCCAGCATAGCCGGGCCGGGGAGCGCGTACAAATCTCTCCTGAAAAGATCGCGGGAATCTGCGTGATGGCCCCGAGTCGGACGCGGCCCTGAAATCTGCTGGCCGCTTCTGGAGAATCGGGACCCATCATCGCCCTTCTCAGATTCGGCGCGGCGAGACTATTCTCCGCGGGCCATGGAAACCGCACGCGTGGCGTTCGAAACTGCGCGCCTGCGCCTGGCGCGCTATCGCTTGGAGGGGGAGCAAGCGCGCAGTCGCGCCGCTGCGCATGCGACCCAAGTGAGCGCCGAGGCGCTGGATGTCCAGCGCGTCGGGCTATGGCTTTTCCGCAATCGCGATCAACGGCTGGTCTGCGTCTGCCAATACGATCGCGCGAAGCGTGAACACTCGGCCGGCCAAGAGCTGCTCGCGGTCGACTACCCCGTCTACATGAAAGCTTTGCGCGAGCGTCGCGTGGTCGCGGCGGAAGACGCGCTGCGGGATCCGCTCACGGCCGAGTTGTCTGCGAACTATTTGAAGCCGCTCGGAATCGCATCGCTGCTCGACGCGCCGATCATCCGCGCCGGTCGCGTGCTCGGCGTGGTGTGTCATGAAGCGGTCGGTGTTCGGCGGACATGGACTCCGCGCGACCTCGAGTTTGCGAGCGCGGTCGCCGACATGGTCACGCTGATCTTCGAGCAAGCTGATCGCCTCGAGCTCGAGTGCGCGCTGCAGGAACAAGCCGAGCAACATCAGCAGAGCCAAAAGATGGAAGCGCTCGGCAACATGGCGTGCGGCGTCGCGCACGACTTCAACAACGTGCTCGGCGTGATCAGCGTTTCGCTCGGGGCGTTTCAGCGCGTCGAGGCCGAACATCCGCAGCTGCGCGGCGTGAGTGAGCGCGTCGACGAGATGATCAAGCTCGGACAGCGGCTCACGAACCAGCTGCTCGCGTTCGGTCGAGAGCGGCGCGAACTCAAAAACGACTCAGCGGATGTCGCCGTCGTGCTCGAGCGCATGCTGCCGCTCCTGCGTTCGGCCGCAGGTTCGCACATCGACGTGCAGTTGGATGTTCGCGTGACCGACGCGCCGGTGAACGTGGATACGTCTCACCTCGAACAAATCTTACTCAACCTCGTGCTGAACTCGCGCGACGGCGACATGGCGTCGGGGCACATCACGCTGACGTTGCGCGAAGCCGAGGCGCTCGACGAGGTCGCGCCGGATTCGATCGTGCTCGAAGTGCAAGACGACGGCGTAGGCATGGACGAAGCGACGTGTGCGCGCATGTTCGAGCCGTACTTCACGACGAAGAGTCGCGGCAATGGGCTCGGCCTCGCGACCGTCTACGGCATCGCCCGTCGCGCCGGTGGTGTTGCGCGCGCGACGAGTGCGCCGAGCCGAGGTACGCGCATCGTCATCGCGTTGCCGCGCGCAGATTACCGGTAGCGCAATCCCACCGTGGAACCGAGCCAACGTTCAGATCGGCCGCTCGCGAGCGTAGCGGACGCTGCCCGCTCGGAGCTGCGCGGGCCTGCCGCTCCGAGCAGCATGTCGGAGACGTACCGCGTGCCGCTGATCGGTTTTGTGCTCGCGATCGCCGGCGCTGTCTTCGCCCTTTGGATCGATCGGCGCGTGGAGTCGGTGCTGGCGTCGCAGGTCAGGTCAGTGCTCGAGGTGACGCTCGACACTGCGGTCGCCGGAGCGCTGCCGCCGCTGCGAGATGCAGCGCGGGCGGCGCGAGCCGCCGCTGCGGACGCTCGGGTTCAGCACGCGCTGGCCGCGGAGTCATCGTGCGCGGATTCGGTCGGCCCGTGCTCGCTCGAACTCGCTGACGCTACGTTACACTACGTTCGAGAGGGCAACTTCGCGGGGGTGGAGGTCGCGAGCGGCAGCGGTCGGCTGCGGCCGGGCTCGCTACGGACTGCCGGCTTCGCGCAGCTGCCGGCGGCGCTCTCGGAAGCGCTCGCCGAACGCGGGGCCGAACCCGTGGCGCTCGCCGGCGTGCGGATTGGGGGCACGCCGCACACCTTTTTGCTCGCGCCGGTGCCGGAAGCGAACGCGACGTTGGTGTTCAGCCTGGCGATGTCACGTTGGACGACGGCACTGCACGCGGCGCGCCCCGGTACGAGCGGCGAGACCTACGCGTTCGATCGGCGCGGGCGCATGTTGTCCGAGAGTCGGTTCAGCTCGCAGTTGCAGCGCGCCGGACTGTTGCCGGCGGACGCGGGGGGCTCGACTTTCGGCTTCGAGCTGAGAGACCCGGGCGTCGACGTCACGCGCGGAGGTAAGCCTGCGACGCCGCGCAGCTCACAGCGGCTGACGCGGATGGCTGCGGCCACCGTCAAAGGCGAGACCGGCGTCACGCTCGATGCCTACCGCGATTATCGCGGCGTGTTAGTGGTGGGCGCGTATCGGTTCTTTCCAGAGTTCGGGATCGGCGTCACGTGTGAGATCGACCAGGCGACCGCGTTCGAGACCGTCTCGACTCTGCAACAGATGCTCCAGTGGCTGGTCTGCGCGTTCCTGCTCACGGCGCTCGCGCTGCTGGGAGCGGCGGCGCTGTCGGCGCGGATGCGCCGCCGCATGCAGAAGGCGGAAAAGCTCGTCGCGCGGTTCGGCCAGTACCGGCTCGTCCGCAAGATCGGCGAGGGCGGCATGGGCGCGGTGTACTTGGCGAGCCACGAGATGTTGCGACGGCCGGCGGCGATCAAGCTGCTGCGGCCGGAGCGCGCATCGCCGGAAGCGATCGCGCGGTTCGAACGGGAGGTGCGCGTGACCGCGACGCTCAAGCATCCGAACACGGTTGCGGTCTACGACTACGGGCGCACCGAGCGAGGCGATCTGTTCTACGTGATGGAGTACCTCGAGGGACTCGACCTCGAGCGCTTGGTCGGTCGGTTCGGGCCGATGCCGGCCGGGCGCGTGATTCATTACTTGCGCCAGCTGTGCGGCTCACTCGCAGAAGCGCACGCGGCGCAGCTCGTGCATCGCGACATCAAACCGGCGAATCTTCTGGCGTGTCGGGTCGGCGGAGTCGCGGACACGCTGAAGGTCGTCGACTTCGGCGTCGCAAAGCCACTCACTGGCGAAGCGCTCGGGCTGACGGTGGATCGCGTGTTGTTAGGCACTCCAGAGTATATGGCTCCGGAGTTGTTCGAGAGCTCCGAGCGCGCGACGCCGCAGTCCGATCTGTATTCGGTGGGCGCAGTCGCGTACTTCCTGCTGACGGCGCAGCCAGTGTTCGAAGTGCAGAGTCTGACCGAGCTGTGCTTGGCTGCGCTGACGCGGGTGCCCGAGCCGCCGTCGCTGCGGCTGGGAGCGGCGGTCGACTCGCAGCTGGAAGCGGCGATCCTGGCGTGCCTTGCGAAACGCAGTGAGTCGCGGCCCGCGAGCGCACGCGCACTCTTGTCGATGCTCGAGCGGAGCAAGCAGGCGAACGCATGGCCGGTCGCCGAGGCGGAGGCGTGGTGGAACGCGCACGGCAGCGAGCTCGATGAGGTGCGCGTGTCGCATGCGCCGGCTTCACCCGCACCGGAGTTCGCGCGCATTCAGCCGGTCGCCCGACTGTAGTGTCAGACCACGAGCTTCAGTGCGTGGAAGGCTTCTGCACGGCCGTCCGGCGCCTGGCACTCGACTGCGCGAATGCTCATGAGGCCATGAAAAGTGTCGGGCCTGAACCAAGGCTTGTCCGCTTGCGTCGGGAAGTGCTTCGCGAGCAGCTCGACCTTGCGATCCGCAGTCGCGCGCGTCAGCGGGACGAACAAGTTCGGTTGACCGAGGTCGCCTTCGTATTTCGCGACTTCGTACTCGAGCACGAGATGGTTGCGGAACGCGTTCCAGGTGAGCTCGGCGACCGTGCGGTGATCCTGATGCCGATCGCGCACGTGATGACTGAACACGAGATCGGGCTCGCCATTGCGCCGCACGTCGCCCAGACATTCCTTGATCTCAGTATACGACGCGGGAAAGAAGCTCTCGCGAAAGTGCTCGACGCGCACGCTCGCGATTGCAGCGTCCTTCAGGAAGTCGGCGGCGCTCGCCCGAGACTCGCGCTCGCGCTCGGCCGTCGCGGAGAACACTACCCAATCGACCGAGCTGCCAGGCCGTTCAGCCAACAGCCGCAACAACGTCCCGCCGCAACCGATCTCGATGTCGTCGCTGTGCGCGCCCAAGCAGAGCACGCGCAGCGGTCCGCTGCCGATGCCGAGCGTCAGCATTACAGGAGCGTCGCCTCCGGAATCGGAACGATGAACTTCGCACCCCAGCTCCGCGTGTGCGCGAGTTGAGTCATGATTTCGTCCTTCAAGTTCCAGGGCAGGATGAAGATATAGTCAGGCTTCACTTCATCGAGCTTCTCCGGCGAGAAGATCGGAATGTGCGTGCCGGGCAAGAAGCGGCCGTGTTTGTACGGGTTGCGATCGACCGTGAAGTCGATGAAGTCCGTGCGGATGCCGCAGTAGTTCAACAGTGTGTTGCCTTTGCCGGGCGCGCCGTAACCGACGATGCGCTTGCCCTGCCGCTTGGCAGTGATGAGCAGCTCGAGCAGCTTGTGTTTGGTGTCCCGCACGCGCACGTCGAACTTCGTATAGGTCTCGACTTTGTCGTAGCCCGCAGCGAGCTCGCGCGCGCGAAGTGCCCGAAGGCGATCCGTCTCTGGCCGTGATTGATCCGCCGTGTGTCGCGCAAATATCCGGAGCGACCCGCCGTGCGACCAAAGTTCTTCGACGTCGAACACCTTGAGGCCGTGCTTCGCAAAAATGGTTTCCAGACTGATCAGCGAAAAATATGAGAAATGCTCGTGATAAATCGTATCGAACTGGTTCTCGTCGAGCAGCTTCATCAAGTGCGGGAACTCGAACGTGATCGTGCCCTGCTGCTTCAAAATGACCGGTAGGCCGGCGATGAAGGAGTTGAGGTCGGGCACTTGCGCGAGCACGTTGTTCCCGAGGATGAGGTCTGCGGTCGTCCCGGCGTCGCGCATCTCCTTCGCGGTCTGCTCGTGAAAGAACGAGACTTGGGTCGGCACGCCGCGTTCGGTCGCTACCTTTGCGACGTTTGCTGCCGGCTCGATCCCCAAACACGGGATCCCGCGCTGCACGAAGTACTGAAGCAAATACCCATCGTTACTCGCGAGCTCTACCACCATGCTCTTAGGCCCGAGTGAGAGCCGCTCGCTGATCATCGCGACGTACTCTTGCGCGTGCTTCAACCAAGCCTGCGAGTACGAAGAAAAATATGCGTACTCCGAGAAGATCTCTTCCGGCCGCACATACTCCGAGAGCTGTACGAGAAAGCACTTTCTGCAGACCCAAACGTGCAATGGATAGAACGCCTCCATCGCATCCAGCTGGTCCGCGCGAAGAAAGCTTTCACAGAGCGGAGACATTCCCAAATCGACGACGGTGTCTTCGAGTTTCGTGCTACAGAAGCGACAAGTTACAGGCTGCATGGTGGCGTGAGGTTGGCGCAGCGGAGAGCGGCCCGCAAGCGAAACCCCGCATCCGGTACGTGGGCTCATGATTTTCCAAATGACCAAGCTGTCAGGCGCGTGCGTGATCGAAGTCGAGCCACGCGCGGACGAGCGAGGTTATTTTGCGCGGACGTTTTGCGAGCGAGAGTTCGCCGAGCACGGTCTTCCGATCGGCTTTCCGCAGTGCAACCTGTCATTCAACAAAACGGCGGGCACGTTACGCGGTATGCACTACCAGGCGGCCCCGTTGCGCGAGGCAAAGCTCGTTCGCTGCACGCGTGGCGCAATCTACGACGTGATCGTGGATCTGCGCGTCGATTCGCCGACGCGCTACCAGTGGGTCGGCGTCGAGCTGACGGCTGAAAATGCGACTGCCCTCTTCATCCCCGAGGGCTTTGCTCACGGTTTCGTCACCTTAGCCGACGCGACCGAAGTTTTTTATCACATGAGTGATTTCCATCGGCCCGACGGCGCCCGGGGTGCGCGATGGAACGATCCCCGGTTCGGCATTCAGTGGCCGAGGGGACCGAGCGTGATCTCCGAACGGGACGCCACGTACCCTGACTTCGACCCAGAACACTTCGATGGCTGATTCGAATGACCCCGCCGCTTTGAGCAGCGCTCGCGATAGCGGGCAGGAGCTCTACACACTCGTCAATGAGCTGTATCCGATCTGCCGCAGCATCACTGGGGATGGTGTCCGTCAAACGCTAGGGATTCTGTCCCGCTACATTCCTCTGACTGTCCACGAAGTCCCGACGGGGACACCTGTGCTCGATTGGACTGTCCCGAAGGAGTGGAACATTCGGGATGCATGGATCGCCGATGCGAGTGGCAAGCGCGTCGTGGACTTCCGCGCGCTCAACTTGCACGTGCTGAACTACAGCATCCCGGTTCGGAAGAAGCTGTCGCTCACTGAGCTGCGCCCGCACTTGTTCACGCTGCCGAATCAGCCGGAGCTCGTTCCGTATCGGACCTCGTATTGGAACGAGACCTGGGGCTTTTGCCTGAGTCAGCGGCAGCTCGATGCGATGCCGGAGGGCGACTACGAGGTTTGCATCGACTCCACGCTCGAGCCTGGCTCGCTCACGTACGGCGAGTTCGTGGTGCCGGGGGCAACGGATGAAGAGATTTTAATCTCGGCCCATACCTGTCATCCGTCGCTATGTGACGACAACCTCACGGGGTTGGCGATCTCGGCCTGGCTCGCCCGTGCGTTCGCCTCGAGTAGCGGGCCCGCCCGCCGCTACACGCTGCGCTTCCTGTATGCGCCCGGCACTGTCGGCGCCATCACATGGCTCGCACAAAACCGGGACGGCGTTTCACGCATCCGCCACGGCCTCACGTTGACCTGCCTAGGCGATAGCCATCCCTTCACGTTCAAGAAGACGGTGTTCGGTACGGCAGAGATCGACCGCGCGGTCGCGTGCGTTCTCAAACACAGTGGGCTGCCCCACCAGACGATCGACTTCTTCCCGTATGGCTACGACGAACGGCAGTACAACTCGCCTGGCTTCAGGTTGCCCGTCGGCTCCCTCATGCGTGGCAGGCACGGGATGTTCCCCGAGTACCACACGTCCGCCGACAACCCGAGCTTGGTGTCGCCCGAGCGCATGGCCGAGTCGCTGTGCGTGCTGCGCGATGTGATCGAGCTGCTGCACGGCAACACCGCCTATTTGAACCTCGCACCTTGGGGCGAGCCGCAACTCGGGAAGCGCGGCCTCTATCAAGCACTCGGTGGAACGAACATTGCTGATTTACAGCTGGCGTTACTTTGGGTGCTCAACCTGAGCGACGGTTCGCACACGTTGCTCGATATCGCCGAGCGAGCCAGCATGAGCTTTCGTTCGATTCGAGCTGCAGCTGACATGTTGCAGCAGCACGAACTATTGAGTCCTGTACCAAGTGGCGCCACTCCACTATGACTAAATGCAACGCAGCGGTGGCTTGCGTCGTGTCGGCGCGTACTCGTGCGGTTGCGCAAGACAGTCCAAGTGCACGTTACCAAGCTCGAATGCTGCCGCGCACAGCGGCAACTCATCGTCTGTCACAAACACAGCTTATCGACTCGACCGCGAGTTGGTTGCCTTGCCAATGATTCGACGTTGGGTAACCTCAGCGCACGTTTAGATAGGAGTGGGCATGAAAGTGGTTCTGTTTTGTGGCGGGATGGGCACGCGACTTCGTGACTACTCCGACCGAATCCCCAAGCCGCTCGTAGAGGTCGGATCGCGGCCGATCCTTTGGCACCTCATGAAGTACTACGCTCACTTCGGGCACAAGGAATTCATCCTGTGTCTCGGTCACGGTGCGCACGCGATCAAAGAGTTCTTCCTGAAGTATGACCAGTGTCAGTCCAGTGACTTCGTGCTGACAGAAGGCGGCAAGAAGGTCACGATGCTCGACCGTGACATCCAGGATTGGAAGATCACGTTCGTCGACACCGGGCTGCATTCCAACGTTGGGGAGCGGCTCCGCAGCGTCCGCGAGCACCTCGAAGGTGACGAGCTCTTCCTGGCGAACTACGCAGATGCGCTGTGCGATCTCGATTTGACCGCGTATATCGAGAGCTTTCGCAAGCGAAACAAGGTCGGTTGCTTCATCAGTGTTCCTGCGCCGCACACGTTCCACATCGTGCATTCGGACACTGAGCAGCATGCGACCAAGCTCGAGTTAGTCACTCGCTCGCCCATTCGCATCAATGGTGGCTTCTTCGTCTTCCGCAGCGAGTTGTTCGAGTACCTGCATCCGGGCGAAGAGCTCGTCATCGAACCGTTTCAGCGGTTGATGGCGAATCGACAGCTGCTCGCAGTTCCACACGCAGGCTTCTGGCGGAACATGGATACGTTCAAGGACAAGATGGAGCTCGATGACCTGCTCACTCACGGACGCGGGCCGTGGCAGATGTGGCAGAAGCACTGAAGCCCGAAGCTAGTAGCTGCAAATCTATCCGAAAACTCGGTTGACAAAAGCGAGCATAGTGCAAGGGTAACGGCTGTCGTTTGGGGCACGCGGACACGGCGGGCTGTGATTACCGTGACTCGAGCGGGGAAAACGCACTCGGCGCTGGAACTCGATCGACGGGGGCCCTCGCGTTTAGCCGGTACGCCGATGTCTGCATCGAACCTCGGAGCTGCGCGCACTGCTGACGGCGTAGACCAGACGAGGGTAGTCACACGGCGCGTGAACCGTGCGCGTCATGAACGCGTATCGTTGAATGATCGCCCGCGGGTCGACACCTTACTGTCATCGCCCGTGCTCACAAACTGGAGGGGCAGTGCTGTGCGTTCGCAAGCGAACGCAACTCACGTGCACCGCGTCACCCGCGTGAAGATCAACGGTGCTTCGTGTTTTGGCGCGGTGATTGCTGGTGCGGAGTCTTCCGAGTCCGATCGGGCGGGTGATGATGGATTCAGACGCGAGGTGACGACGAAGGCGTTTGTAGGTGTTCGGAAGGTGCACGGCCGAAATAGGCTGGGACGAAATCGTGGCGATGGTATGGGTCTGTGCTATCGCGGTAACCGCCATTTGCTCGATCGTACCCATGGGTGTGGCTTTCACGCCTCCGACGTCGCTCCGTTACGCTGTGGAAATGACCAGTTGGAATATCTTAGGTGTTGGAGGCTTCTGTGGAGTCGAACCTTGATTTGGGCGCACCGCTCGGCTTCCGCCGAACTCGCGCTCGACCAGGCCGAATCAATTCAACCTGGTCGGAAGAGATCGCTGCCGGCGCTCTAGTGATACTCGACTTCCTCGCCGTCCTCTTGGCCGGTGTGGTGTCGGATGCACTACTCGCTGCAGACAGTCACCGTTTGCAGAGCCACCTCGCAGGCGCGCTCATCTGCGGCATCTCTGTCGTTCAGAGCAACGCTCAGTTCAAGCTTTACGACATGACGCAAGCGAAAGGCATCTTACCGATGCTCGATCGCGTGCTCACTTCGCTCGTCGTCGCGTTCGCTTGGGTGGCCGTGATTGCGGTGTTGATCGACGCACCGGTCACGTACCCGTCCATCTGGAAACTGGGACTGTTCATCTTTTCATTCGTGCTGATTGCGGCGGGGCGACTCGGCTTCAAGTACTTCGTTGCCACACTCAGCGCGCGCGGCCTGGTCTCGTGCAACATCGCGATCGTCGGTGCCGGGGAAGCGTGCGACGCACTGATCGAGAAGTTGGAGAAGAGCGGCCCTTGGACGCGCATCGTTGGCGTGTTCGACGACCGCGCTCGCAGCCCAGAGCGGCGAACGAAGCGAGTCGGCGAAGAGAAGTACCCGGCAACTGGCTTGACTGCCGAGCTCATTCCGTTCGCACAGAAGGTTCGGGTCGACGAGATCTTCATCGCGCTACCGTGGACTGCACAGTCGCGCATCGACGACATCGTCCGAACCATCCAAGTGATCCCTGCGAACATCCACCTCTGCCCCGAGATCACGATTGAGCAGACGATGAATCGCCGGCTGACGTCGGTCGACGGCATGCCAGTCGTGACGATGGTCAGTAAGCCTGTCTCAGGCTGGGGTTATTTGACGAAGTGGCTCTTGGACAAGAGCTTGGCGGCGGTCGGCCTGATCGTGCTCACGCCCTTGTTGGCGTTCGTCGCGCTCGTGATCAAGCTCGAGAGCAAGGGCCCGGTGTTCTTCCGGCAGCCTCGCCTCGGCTTCAACAACAAGTTGATGATGATCTACAAGTTCCGGAGCATGCGCACCGAGGACGCAGATATCGGCGCAGCGCAGCTCGCGACGAAAAACGACCCGCGCGTCACGCGCGTAGGTAAGCTGATCCGCCGCTTGAGCATCGACGAGCTACCGCAGCTCATCAACGTATTGATCGGGGACATGTCACTCGTTGGGCCGCGCCCACACGCATTGCAGGCCAAGGCGGCCGGGCACCTCTACCACGAGATCGTCGCCGGCTATGCGCTGCGGCATAAGATCCGTCCTGGCATCACGGGCTGGGCTCAGGTCAGCGGCTGGCGGGGGGAGACGGACACCGAGGAAAAGATCATCCGTCGTGTTGAGTGCGACCTCTTTTACATGCACAACTGGTCGGTCCTGTTCGACCTGTACATCTTGATCCTGACTGTGTTCAAAGCCCCCTTTTCCAAGAATGCTTACTGACTGGCTCGAAGCGGCGCGCCGCCGCACGAACGCTTCGCTTCGGTCTCTCGACGCTCATGATTGGATCGCACTTCAAGGCTCCGAAGACGCACGCCTGCAGCCCACGGCGGAACTACTCGGCCCCAGATGCACGTACGTTGCCCTCCGAGCGAAGTTCGTTGCTGCTCGCAGCTGCATTGTCCCTGGGCCTCTCCATGGCGCTCGGGGGCTGCACGGCGCTGTCGGTAGGCGTCTCTAACCCGACACCGATCTCTCGGTTCATCCAGGTCTCCCAGGCTTACCGGACTCAAAGCTACCGGTTGATGCCGGGCGATCAGATGACCATGCGGGCGTATTACAACCCGCAGCTCGACGAAGACGTCCAGGTACGGCCAGACGGCAATATTTCGCTGTCCTTGCTTGGAGACATCCGCGCGGCTGGCAAGACGGCCTCAGAGCTGTCTGCGGAAATCACGAAGGGCTATGCCGAGTACTTCGTGAAGCCGACCGCGATCGTAATCGTTCGCCAGTTCACAGGCTACCGCGTGTTCACGGCGGGCGAGCTTCGGACGCCCGGACAGTTCAGTCTGCTGACGGGAGCATCGACGGTGTTGGAGGCGATCTCCGCCTCTGGTGGTGTGACCGAACTTGGAACACTCACCAGCGTGATCCTCGTCCGTCATTTGCCTGGCCAAGCGCAACCGATGGTTGCAGAGCTCGATATCGCTGAAGCTCTCAGCGGCGACGACCCACGCCAGGACGTCACACTGATGCCAAACGATTTCGTGTACGTACCTCGATCCGGAATGGCTGATTTCAACGAGGCGCTACAGCAATACATTTACAGAAATCTGAATTTAGCGACGTCAGCGGGCTTCTCAGTCGGTTACAACCTAAACCAGAACTAACATGGCGCTCGGACATCCATCGCAGTTCACAGGAGGTCTGTCGTGGTGATCAGTTTTTCGCCGCGGCATTTGAGCTACCTGGTTTTCAAGCGCAGGAAGCTCTTCCTCGGCACGCTCGCAACTGCGCTAGCTTTGTACAGCGGCCTGGTTCTGACCCAAAAGTCGCAATACGAGAGCACCTCGTCCATCGTCGTAAAGATCATCGACCAGGACATCGCGACACCGACGCGTCTCTCCGAGCAGAACGGTGCAGCTGCATCGTCGTTCTCACAGCTCGCGAAGGAAGTGATCAATTCGGTACAGGTGGTCATCACCAGTCCGGACGTGCTCGACAAGACGCTCAGCAAGATGGGCATCGACGCGGTGTATCCGCGGCTGACTGCCAAGGCGCAAAAGGCTCGCCTCCCCATCACGACGCTCGCGAGCGAGAAGCTGCTCCAAGACATCTCGGTGCGCGTAAACAACGAGACGAACGTGCTGACGCTCTCGCTGTTCAATACGAGCCCGACCGTGGCGCGCGCCACTCTGCAAGCGCTCGTTTCTGCGACAGTCGCGAAGCACGCCATGGTCATGCGCGATCCCCGGTTGCAGTTCCTCGAGCGGAAGCTTGCGACGCTGAAGAACGAGTACGACTCGGCGGAACAAGCCGTGCTCCAGTTCAAGCAGGCTTCGGGCATCAGCTCGTTCGACGAGGAGCGCTCGCTCTTGCTGAAGCAGCGCGACACGACGCAGGGGAGTCGCAACGAGATTCAGGCGCAGTCTTTTGCGTCGCAGTCTCGCGCGAAGGCTCTCGAAGGCTTCCTCGCCGCGACGCCAAAGGCGATTGCGATCACGGATGAGAACGATCGCATGCAGCGCCAGATGGACGTCGCACGTGAGCGTTTGACGACTGCGCAGACTCGGTACGAAGCCGCGAAACAGCGCTTCACCGAAGGTAACCCCGAGCTCATCGATCAATCTGCGCAGCTGGATTCGGCTAAGCGCGATTTCGAACAGATCAGCGGGCAGTCGAACTCGCGCGTGCGCACGGGTGCGAACCCGGTGAACCAGGCCTTGAGCCAGAGCTTCTCCACCGCGCGTTCGGACGCCACGGCGACGAAGGCGGCGATCGAGGAGCGGGATGCACAACTCGCCAAGATCGATCAACGGCTTAATTACCTGAACCAGAACGAAATGAAGGCGCGTGAGTACGAGCGCCGGCGTGACCTCGCGGAGCGCGACTATCGCTCGTATCTGGAACGCGCTCAGTCTGCGCGTATAGTCAGTGACATGAATGATGCGGGGCTTACCAGCTTGAGCGTGCTTCAGGCGCCCACGCTGCCGTATCAGCCGGCGCGGCCGCGCAAGCTGCTGCTCCTGCTCTTGGCGCTGTTTGCAGGCCTCGCGGGCGGCTTGGCGCTTTGCTTGTTCCTCGAGTCGATGGACGACACGCTCGCACTGCCTGAGCAGGTCGAGACGGCGCTCGGTCTGCCACTCTTGGCCGTGGTGAATCACCACAGACCGGAACTACACAGATGAAGTCGATCATCATCTCGGCGGACTACGAAGAGGACATAGAGGCAGCGAACACTGGCGAGAACTATCGCGGTGATCTGCTCTCACATGCGCCGGTCCGTGACGACGAGATGATCAGTCTGTTGCGTGCGCTGCAGCTCACGATGCCGCAAAAGTCACACTGGACGATCGGCATCATCTCGACGCTGCACGGCGAAGGTGTGTCCAGCATTGCCCGCGGTCTCGCGCGCATCGTTTCGCGGACGCCGAATGCGAAAGTTTTGATTTGCGACGTCGCTGGCGACGCGCGTGACACACGCTCGCGCCCGAGCAATCGGCACAGCAACTCCACTGCACTCGCCACGCGCGCTTCGCTCGATCACGGCGCAGGCCGCATCGAGTTTTCGTGGCTGCCCGGTAGTCAGGTTGCGGTGGGTGCACTCGGTGAACCGGGTGGCCTCAACGCGATCGCTGCAGACGTGGAGTCCGTGCGCAGCATGTTGAGCAGCGTGAGCGACAGCTTCGAGCTCACGATCTTGGATCTACCGCCGGTGAGCGAGAGCATCATCGGGCCCGCGATGGCGAAGGCGCTCGATGGCGTCGTGCTCGTCGTCGAAGCGGAGCGAACGCGTTCAGCCGCCGTTCAGGCGACGCAGCGCACGCTCCGCATGCACGGTGGCAATGTGTTGGGTGTGGTGTTGAACAAGCGCCGCTTCCACATTCCGAACTTCATATATCGGCGGTTATGACCGTCATCGCGGCACCCGCGACGGTCGTTCCGCACTACAGCGATACACCTCGCCGTTCCGAGAGCGATTGGGTCGCGAACCTAGTCTTGTACATGCCGCTGATCGGCGTGACGTTTTTGGCGAAGCTCGCGTTCGCCATGGGCAGCTCGGAGATCATCATCGGCGTCCCGATGATCCTCGCCGCGCTCTTGCTCGGCATCCTCACCGGCCGTTTGAAGCCGCACCCCAAGCGCTTCGCAGTGTATTTGATGGTGATGGCCGTGATGGTCGCACTGTCGGTGTTTGCCGCTCCGGAGTTTATCGGATCGTCGCTCACGCTCGTGCTCTTGGTTCCGCTCGCGGCCTCGTTCCAGCTTCATGGCGCCGGTCTCGATTCGTCGGTGCATCAGAAGCGCATCCTCGATTTCGCGCTGTTCTTTTGCCTCGTTGGCATCGCGCAGTACCTCGGGCAATTCGTGATCGGTCCGCGCCTCGCGTACCCGATCGACAACTTCGGTCCACAAGGCTTCGTTTCGATCACGAAGAACTACAACGCGTTGATTCCGATCCGCTACGGCGCGAGCACGCTCAAAGCAAACGGCGTCTTCTTGCTCGAGCCGTCGTATTACAGTCAGACGCTCGCGGCCGGGTTCGCGCTCGAAGCGACCGGTCCGCGCCGGTTGACGCGCCTCGCGTGTTTTTGCGCGGGATTCGTCGTCGCGTACTCGGGCACCGGCTTGTTGATGCTGGCCGCAGCTCTGCCTGTGCTGATCATCGCTGAGAAGCGGTACGACATCCTCGCGTACATGATGGTCATCGGCATCTTGCTGCTCGCGCTCGCAAAGCCGCTCGGTCTCGAAGTGTTTCTCGATCGCGCGAACGAGTTCGGCTCGACGCGCTCGAGCGGCTACATGCGTTACATCGGTGGCTGGCACTTGTTCGAGCAGTACCTGTGGCCTTACCCCGAACGTGCGCTGTTCGGCATGGGCTCCGGGATGATGTTCAGATCGACGCCTTGGCCTCTGTTCTTCGTCGCGGAGACGGGCTGGGTGAAGATCCTCATCGAATTTGGTCTGGTAGGTTTCGTCACCTACTTCGGCTTTTTGTTTTACTGCATCTTTAGTTCCCGTCAGTCGCTGACAGTCCGCGCCTGCGTCGCTGTGACTCCGCTCTTGAGCGGCATTCTCGACCCTTGGTCGCACGCTTTGATGTTGGGTCTCCTCGTGTGGATGCCTCCGAAAGCCGACTTCTTGCAGCAGCAGAATCAGGGAGATCCTGCGCGCAATCCGCATCCGCTCGACGCCGCGAAGGGCGAGCCGGTGCACGTCGATGCGGCTGCGGGGCCGATGCAGTCGCCTTCGCCGCGGCGCCAGCCGCAACCCTCGCGCACGCGGACGCAGGTTGGACACGGGCCCGGACCAGGGCCCGGACCAGGGCCCGGGAAGAGGTTGTCGAGTTGACCATGCGCATCGCGATGATCGATCCCTCGTTGTTTACGTGGCCGTACGACGCCGCACTCGCGCTTGCGATGCAGGAAGCCGGTCACGAGGTCGCGATTTTCGGGAAGCCGATCGAATCGAGTGAGGCAGGCCCCGCACACGCGCTGCTGCGCACGCATTTCTATCGCGAGCTCGACTCCGCATTTGCGAAGAAGCTTCCGCGCGCGGCGTTTCTGTTGAGCAAGGGCATCATTCACGTTCGCGACATGGTTTCGCTGCTGTCGGAGCTGCGCGCCTTTCGGCCAGACGTGATTCACGTGCAGTGGGCGCCGCTCGCGATCGTCGATCGCTGGTTCATGCCGCAGCTGCGCGCGATCGCGCCACTCGTCATGACCGTGCACGACTCAGTTCCTTACAACGGAAGTCCACGCTCGTATCTGCAGCGCTTGAGCGCCGTCGCGATCATGGGCGGTTTCGATCGCTTGATCGTGCACACGCGCGTCGCACAACAGCGTTTGGCCGAGTATCAGCTCGACGCAAACAAGATCCGCCTCATTCCGCATGGGCCGATGGGAGTTGCACCCGTTCTAGCGAGCGAAAGTTTTTCGAGTGCGCCGCCAAAACAACCCGGCGGGCCGGTTGAGATCCTGTTGTTCGGCCGAATCAAGCCCTACAAGGGCGCCGACGTTCTCATTCGCGCTGCGGCGGAGATGCGTCCTGAGATCCTGCGCCAGTGCAAGATCCGGATCATCGGCAAGCCCTTCATGGATCTCGAGCCCCTCGAGCGCGAGATCCGCGAGAAAGGCTTGAGCGACTACGTGAGTCTCGAACCGCGTTTCGTCGCTGAGAACGAAGTGGGCCAGCTACTTGCTGCCACAGACGTGATCGCATTGCCATACCGCGAGATCGATGCGTCCGGCGTCTTGATGTCATGTTTGTCAGCTGGAGTGCCCGTAGTGGCCAGCCGCATCGGTTTGTTCGCGGAGATGTTAGAGGACGGAAAGCACGGCAGGCTGATCGCTGTGGATGACCACGTGACACTTGCGCGAGCACTCGAAGAACTCGTGGTTAATCCTGATCTCCGAGCGCGAATGGGTGCGGAAGTGAAGCAGCTACGCGGCGATATGCCGAGCTGGGCCAGCATTGCCACGATGACCGTGAATCTTTACCGCGAGCTTACAGGCACGCCCGGGAACGCTTCCGGCCCCGGCCGTTCCAAACGTGAGCGGGGCAATGAGTCGCTCGAAGGGGAGGCCAGCGCATGAAGCGTGCGCTCCAGCGTAGCGCCGCGATTTTTGCCGCGCTCACGGTCTGGTTGAGCGCGTCGTCTCAGATCCGTGCAGAAGAGCCACAAGAGCTGAATCCCAACGCCGATGTCATGCGGCTATTCACGTCGACACGCTGGTCGATGATCGTACCTGACAAAGACTATGACGGCGGATGTGTTGTAGGCTTCCTTGCATTCGCGTTTAGTCCTACAGGTTACTTTACGTTCAACAATAAGATCCGTGGCTCGTGGCGTATCGACGAGTTAGGCAACCTGAAGCTACGCACCCGCGATGGCCTGTTATTCACGATGTTGGTGGACGGTCAAAACATGCGGTCGAGTAGGACGATTCCATTTCTCAGCCGTACGATGATCTTTCAGCGTTGCCCCGAGTAGATCGCATGAGAAGAGTCGCTGTCAGAACTGCGGCGTTCATTACCGCCACCGAGCTCGAGCCGCGGATCTACGGGAAGTCCGTGGTGATCGGCGGCATCATGGATCACTTGTGTGAGCGGCTCGGCGCCGAACGCGTGCATCTCGTGCTCGTCGGTCGCCCTGAGCTCGAACGCCCGCCCGTGGCATACCAGCGTCATCTCGTGACCAAGCCCGCACCGCTCGATCAAGTGCGCGCAGTCCTGCAACACGTCGTGTTGCCACCGCTCGGGCTCGCGAGAGTACGGCTGTCGCTGCAAGAGGCAGCACTCCGCTCGAACAGCGTCGAAAAGGGGATTCGCGCGCTGCTCGACGAGATCGATCCGGACTTGGAGATCTGGGACACCGTGCGCGTCGGCCAGTACGCGCAATCGGTGCCGCGCCGCAACGGCATCGCCGATCCGCAAGATCCCACGCAGAAGCTTCCAACCCGTCCGTTTCGCAAGCTCCTCTACGCCGATGATCTATTCTCGGAGCGCTACACCGCGATGCTGCGCGACAGCCAAACGCGCGAGCTGAGCGGCAATCCGGGCGGCGAGTTCAAGAAGCTCCTGCCACGCCCGCTCGGCGCGCTGCTCGGCAATCCGAGCGTGTATCGCCCGCTGCTGCGGCTCGAGCGCAAGCTCGTCGCGTCTTCGGAGGAACGCCAACCGCCTTGGTTCGATGCGACCTACCTCGTCGGTGCGGGTGAAGCGGCGCGACTTCGCGAGCGTTGTCCGGGCTCGAAGGTCGAAATTTTGCCGCCGTTGCTTCGCGAGCCTCACCAGTTGCATCGCCGCACGCCGAGCGCGCCGGTGTTCACGTTTCTCGGAGGCTTCGACTACGCGCCAAACCTCGATGGCATCAGTTGGTTTCTCGAGGTCTGTAAAGACGCAGTGCTCGCTGCGCTACCGGATGTGCGGATACAAGTCGTGGGTGCGGGAACCGAGCGTGGCTTACCGCAGGCCGCTGCCTGGGGTGATCGCGTTAGTTTCTTGGGCTGGGTCGATGACCTCGACGCAGTGCTCGGCAACAGCGTCGCGCTGTTATCACCGTTGCGTACGGGCAGCGGCGTGAAGATCAAAGTGCTCGAGGCGCTCGCGCGGGGTCTGCCCGTCGTCGCGACGCCGTCCGGTGTGCAAGGCATCGAGGCCGACGAGTCCACGGGATGTTTAGTCGGCGCAACGCCTGAGGATTTGGCCGCGTCGATGCGCATGGCGTTCGATCCCGAGGTCAACCTCCGCCTGTCGAAGGCAGCGCGCCGCGCTTGGGATCACACCTACAGCCCGCACGTCGTTCGCGCGCAATACGATGAGATCTTTGGGCTAAGTACCGGTGTCAGCGTGCCGACCGCAGCCGACGTCGAGGCTGGCGCACCCGAGCAAGGGTGGTAGGCTCGCACAGCCTTCGATGCACGCTTCGATTCACGATCGCCACGCTCGCGCTGGAAGTACGCCGTGAGCCTCCGGAAGGTCGTCGCGAAGGCACTCGTCTGGACCACCCTCGAAAGCTTTACGCTTTCGGGTCTGTCGCTGATCAGCCTGTTCATCTTCGCGCGCCTGCTGTCGGCCGAAGACTTCGGCGTCGCGGCGATCGCACTCGCCATCGTGCAGTTACTGACGGTGCCGGTCGAGCTCCTGTTTCACGACGCGCTCGTCCAACGCAAAGACATCGACTCGATTCACGTCGATTCAGCATTCACGTTTTCTGTCGTGCTCGGCGTGGTGCTGTGGGCCGTCTGTTGGTTCGGCTCTGGATGGATCGAGCAGCTGATCGGCACCCCGGGCGTCGGCCACGTGCTCAAGTGGATGAGCCTCAGCTTGATCGGCATGGGCTTCGGCTGTGTGCTCGTCGCGATGCAGCGGCGCAAGCTCGAGTTCCGCTCACTCGCGCTTCGCTCGTTGCTCGGCCGCGGTGGTTCGGCGGCAGTCGCGATCGCGATCGCGTTCTCCGGCGGAGGCGTCTGGGCGTTAGTTGCACAGCAAGTGCTCTTGGTGTGCTTGGGCACCCTGATGTTGTGGGTCCTCGCCGACGAGCGGCCGCGCTTTCATTTCAGCTGGGCGCCGACCAAAAGTCTGCTCGGGTTCGGCGTGTTCACGACCATCTACCAACTGCTCGCGATCGCGATTCAGCGCGTTTTCATGGTGCTGGTCGGCGCATATCTGGGAAGCGCGAGCACGGGCTTACTCAGCGTCGCGTTTCGGGGCGCCGACATGCTGCGCGACTTGATGTGCACCGCGGTCTATCAAATCGCGATGCCGCTCTTTTCGCGGCTCAGTGATGAACGCGAGTCTCTGTTCGTCGCCTACAACCGCTCCGTCCAGCTGACGACGCTCGTGACCTTCCCGGTGTTCGTGGGGTTGGCCGTCTGCGCGGATGACGTAGTCTCGATCGCGTTCGGCAAGAACTGGCTCGCTGCCGCGCCGTACTTCGCGATTGTATGTCTGCTCGTGCTCCCGTTTTTCCTGCGAATGTACTCAGTCACGCTGCTACGCGCGGTCGGTAAGCCGGCAGCGCCGATGCTAGAGCTCATCGCACAGACGTCGGTTTCCGCGCTCTGCATGGTCTGGTTCGGCTGGAAGTCGGTCCCGCTCGCAATGCTGGCGTGGGCGAGCCGGCTCGTCGTGAGTGTTCCGATCGACATGTACATTCAGCGCCGTGTCGGGGGCATGGGTTACCTGCGACAGCTGCGTGGCGCCGGAACCCCCTTCGTGGCCGCAGTCGTCATGGCAGCCGCGGTGCTCGCTGTGAAGACGTACCTGCTCCCGGTGTCGCTGCCCGCGCTCGTTCGTTTAGCCCCTCTCGCCCTGTTGGGCGCGGCGACCTACGTGGCCACGATCGCAGTCATCAATCGCGAGTTGATCAAGCAGTTCGTGGATTTCGTAGGGCAGTCACTGCCGTCGCGAAGCTGATCCGAACACGCCCCAGGCGCGCTGTGTTTTTAGCCGTAACGTTTGCCTTGACCCAGGGCTCATGCAAGTTTACCCATGCTTGACACTAACTTGGATGTTCCGGGTGCTGTCTCTTTCTTCAAACCATGAGTGTGCGCGGCTATGACGGACGAAATCCACGCGCTCGTCATCACGTATAACCGTCGCGAGCTGCTGATGCGGAACATCGCTGCGCTGAAGGCGCAGACGCACGCACTCAAGTCGATCGTGATCATCGACAACGGTTCTACTGACGACACGCGAACTGCGATCGCCGCGCTGAACGATCCGATGATCGACCACGTGCGCCTGGACCCGAACTGCGGCCCCGCGCGCGGCTTCCACTACGGCATCGACTACGTCTATGCGAAGCGCCGCATGCCCTGGGTGTGGATCATGGACGACGACGTGATTCCGTCGCCGACTGCGCTCGCCGAGCTCGTCGCGGCATATCACAAGAATTTCAAGGCACCGGAAGACATCGGCTTCCTCG
>Ga0193752_1001251_pt1 | contig 21512 bp, 17 predicted proteins | sample H1c1metaG_FD_144924 | JGI IMG/M metagenome (GOLD analysis project Ga0193752, IMG submission 144924) | Soil microbial communities from a riparian zone of the East river system, Colorado, United States - H1c1 | ecosystem: Environmental > Terrestrial > Soil > Riparian zone | place: USA: East River...
CGATCTCGTTTTTGGCAATGGCGGCAACGACATCCTCTCCGGCGGCGCGGGCGACGACGAGATGGAAGGCGGAACTGGCGCAAATCTTCTTTTCGGCGGCGCGGGCGACGACTACCTTGCGTCGGGTGACGGGGCGTCCGTGACACTGATCATCGGCGGCGTGGGCGACGACTACGCCGACTTCTGGGAAGGAAGCGGGGTCGTCGCGTTCAATCCCGGCGACGGCGAGGACACCGCCTATATGAATCCGGGCGCGCCGCTGGTTCTGTCGGTCGGTGGTAGTGCATCGATCGATGACATTACGCTGGAGCTGGTGGATGACGGCTACGCCGTTCGGATCGGCTTCGGCGACAGTGGCGTGACGTTCGGCGGCTACGGTTCGGTTTACGAGCCGCAGTGGTGGCCGCAGGGAAGGTTGCAGATCATCGGCGGTGATACGCGGACGTACGATCTCAACGCAGTCATACGGGAGTTTCTCGACGCCGGCTCGTTGAGCGACTGGTCGGTCGAGCAGTCCCTGGAGAGCCATCTTCTTTCGACCAGCACGACGCACGCGTTTGGCGGCGCGATCGCGCACCGGTACGCGACTACCGGAAGCGTCGGCACCTTGACGCTGTCGCAGCAGCAGTCTGTGCTCGCTGACGCGGACTTCGGCGTCGCGCCGCAGGCGATCGTCGTTGGCGGCAATCAGGCGCCGACGCTCGATCAGGCGAGCGAGGATCAGGAAGCGTCGGAGGATGCGGCGTTCGACTTCACGCTTCCTGCGGACACATTCTCGGACCCCGACGCGGACGCGCTCGAGTACACAGCGACGCTGGAGGATGGGTCGGCGCTGCCGGCATGGCTCTCCTTTGACGCGCAGACGCGCACGTTCTCCGGCGTCCCGCTGCAGGCAGACGTCGGCGCGGTCGCCGTCCGCGTGATTGCGAGCGACGGCGAGTTCTCAGCCGGCGACACGTTCGTGCTCGCGGTGGCAAACGTCAACGACGCGCCGACAGTCGGCGCGCCGCTCGCTTCGCAGCAGGTCGAGGCCGGGACAGCGCTCGCCTTCTCATTGCCTGCCGGCGCCTTTGCCGATGAGGACGGCGATCCGCTGACTTTCGCGGCAAGCCTCTTCGGCGGCGGCGGGCTGCCCGCCTGGCTCTCGTTCGATCCTTTGACCAAGACCTTCACAGGCCTGCCGCAAGCCGCGCAGGTCGGAATCCACCGTGTCGCGGTGACGGCTTCGGATGCGGCGGGGGCGTCGGCATCCGGCGATTTCGCTCTGGTGGTACGGGCAGCGACCGGGTCAACGACCACGGGGCGCGCCGGAAACGACGTGATTCTCGGTTCGGACGGGGACGAGACGCTCGTCGGTCGTGGCGGCAGTGACTACCTGAACGGCGAGTCGGGAAACGACACCCTGCGCGGCGGCGCCGGGCAGGACGTCCTGCAGGGCGGCACGGGAGACGACGTGCTACGCGGGGGCGCCGGACAGAACTTGCTCGACGGCGGAGCGGGGGCGGACACCTTGCACGGCGGCGCGGCATCGACCGTGCTGGCAGGCGGCACGGGAAACGACGTGATTCGCGCCGGCATCGGGCACGACACTGTCCTGTTCAACCGCGGCGACGGAGCAGATGTCGTTCACGCGGACGCGAGCAGCGACAACACGCTCTCGCTGGGCGGCGGAATCCGCTATTCCGATCTCAGTCTTCGCAAATCGGGAAAGGACCTCGTTCTCGACGTCGGCAGCGGCGATTCGCTCACTTTCAAGGGCTGGTACAACGGCAAGACGAGCGTTCTCAATCTGCAGACGGTGACGGACGCGATGTCCGACTTCGACGCGAGCTCGAGCGATCCATTGCGCAACCGGCGGATCAATACGTTCGACTTCGCCGGTCTGGTGTCCGCCTTCGACGCCGCACGCCTGGCCAGCCCGGGACTGAGCAGCTGGGCCCTTACCAATGCGCTGCTGGAATTTCATCTTTCCGCTGCGGATGACGCGGCCCTTGGCGGCGATCTTGCGTATTACTACGGCAAGCAGCGCAGCTTCCAAGGCATGTCGCTCGCCGCGAGCCAGGCCGCACTCGAATCGGCCGAGCTGGGTCTTCATGCCCAGGCGCTGCGGCCTTTGTCCGGGCTGCAGGAAGGATTCGTGAAGCTCGCATAGCGCCGCAGGGAGATCGTGCTCTGCCCCCGATTTGTTGCACGGCATCGGGGCAGGGTGCCGGAAAGGGCCTTGCGAAGCGGGGGGAATGGGGGTTTACTGGGGGTGCGGTAACTCTCGGATCTTGTGGTGCGCAAGAAATTTAAGACTCTAGGGCTGGTGGTACTTGCGGGCGCAGGGGCGGTGCTCGCGGGAGTGATGTTGCAGCCGCAGTCGACCCAGTCGGTGGTTTCCGAAGGCAGAAAATCCGAGCGCTCAGCCGAGCGATCCGCCGCTCCGCAGAGCCCCTTCGCGACGCTGCCCTCGCGTGAGGAGATGGGCAGACCGCAGGGCTCGCCGTTCGGGTTCTTGCCGCCGCCGGCTCCGCCACCGGGGAAACAACAAATGCAGGCTGAGGTGGTGGCGCCGACGCCGCCGCCGATGCCGTATCGCGTGGCGGGCCAGGTGGTGCGCGAAGGCGTGGCGCACGTGGTGCTGTCTGTGGGCGAGAAGGTGCTTACGGTGCGCGCGGGCGAGAAGCTGGACGACGGCTATATCGTGGAATCGATCAACGCCGAGGGCGTGACGCTGATCTACGTGCCGCTCAACGCGCGGCAGACGCTGCCGTTCACCTCTGCGCTCGGGCTGGATGTGCCGCTCGCGACGGCGGCGCTCGATTCGCCGGCAGAAAAGGCGCCGGCGCCGCAGGCGGCGGCCGGCGGCGAGGCGAAGCCGGCGCGGCTGCGCTGGGACGGGCCTGAGCGCGTGCGCGCGGGCGATACGTTCGATGTCGCGCTGCGGGTGACTTCGGAGCGGCCGGTGCGCGCTTCGCCGCTGTCGCTCACCTTCGACGCCAAGCTGCTCGAACCGGTCAACGTGAAGCCGGGCGATTTCTTCTCGGGCGGCAGCTTCAACTACCGCATCAATCCCGCCGGCTCGATCTTCGTCGGCGCGCTCAGCCCGGGCGCGGCGGCGAAGGACGCCGAATTTGTCGTCGTTACGTTCCGCTCAATCCGCGCCGGTACCACTGCCGAGCTCAGGCTCTCCTCGTTCGCGCTGCACGGCGTCGCCGGCGGCACCATCGCGCACGACCGGCCGGCGGACTTCCGTACCGCCATCCAGTAGTCGTTTCGCACTGAGTTCCGGAAATCGGGGTCAGGGCCCGATTGTTGCCTCGTCTACTTTGCGGCGATTTGCTTCAATGCCTGCTCTGCTTCGGTGTCGCCGTCGAGCAGCTTGGCGGCCGCATGGGCGCCCCGGCGCACGATCTCCTTCCCCGCTGCGGGAAACGAGCGAAAGGCGTCACGCAGCGAGCCGGGCGTTTCCTCTTCCACGGCGGCGGCGAGCCAGGCGGCCTGCTCGAGATCCTTTCTCGCCTTGTCGCGGCTTGTGCTCCGGACCTGCGAGGAAAAGAGCTTGTGCAGCAGGAAGCGCTCGGGCGAGGGCAGCTTCACCGGGATGACCTGATTCGGGCTGAGCACGACGGCGTCGATGGGCTCCCGCGCCAGGAAATCCAGGTACGGCACCGCTTGCGCGTGCATGCCCAACTCGTCGACGGCGACCAGATCGCCGGCGCGCTTCCCCGGGACAAGGAGGTCGACTGCCAAGGTCTCCGCGCCAGGCAGCTTGAACGAGGCAGACGGGCGTTGAGAGGGCATTCCCGGGACAGGAACGAAGCTCATCCCGGTTTCCGCGAGGATCTGCCGCAGCGTCGGAAGATCGGAATGGGCGATTGCCAGCGGCCCGCTGCGCGCCACGTCGATATCTTGTGTGCGGTAGGCCGGTGCGAGGAGCCCGAGCTCGTTCAACAGGGCGCCGTAGGCGTGCGAGCCGACCAGGGTAAGTCCCGCGGCAAAGAGTCCGCGGTTGAAGAAGGCGGCGAGCACGGCCGCCGCCTTGCGCTCGATGCGCTGGTAGCCGAGCATGCGAAGCATTGACGAGCCGGCGGCCAGGCCGCGCGCCAATTCGATCTCGTCGCGGATCGCCTGGACGCTCGCGGCGGGCAGCCTGGCGACGGTGCCCAGATGCTCGTCGTCCTTGCCGCCGTGGGCGCGGATGTATTCGCGCACCCAGTAGGCGGTGCCGTTGCGCTGCCGCTGCTTGAGCGTGCCCGGCGTCCCGGCGAGCACGCGCCGCTGCGAGCGCGCGAGCTGCTTCAGCTCCTGGTAGCGGGTGCGGCCGACGGCATCGTGCAGGGCATAGCGCTTGGCCATTTCCCCTCCAATCCGAGAATTGGAGGGGAATTGTCGCGCTTTCCCCTCCAATCCGCAAATTGGAGGGGAAGGGAGATCGTGCCCTGACCCCGGTCTATTTTTCTAGCCCCACACTATCTTTTCTTGTTGCACTTGATGCCGACGTTGGTCCACTCGCCGTTGGACCCGCAGTCCCAGAACTGACCGCCGCGGCAGACCCGGGCGCCGACTTCGAAGTCTTCGCCCTCGTATTTGCAGCCGGCGGGTTTCTGCGCGAGCTGGAGCAGGTTGATCGGGCGGGGCGTGTCGGCGGCGCTCGAGCTGAGACAAATGAGTGCTAGCACTGCGAGAAGGGCTTGTCGTTTCATTTGAACTCCTAATCAGGGATACGCAGCTTTCCGTCCAGCCCGACGCTGATCAGCATGTTGGCGCCGAGGGAGCTTTCGATCGGCGGGACGTTCGAGCGGTCGATCGCCACGGCCTTGCCGTCCTTCTGCTCGCGCGGCTTGGTGCGCACGACTTGCGAGGCGGGGAGGGCCTTGCCGCTCTTGAGGTGGTCGTACATCAGGTTGAGCGCCTGCACGAAGTAGACGTGCAGCGGCAGGTAGCGGCTGTCGAAGCCGGCAACGCCGTTCAGGACGTCGAGGTGGTGGGCGTTGGTGACTTCATAGTAGTAAAGCTTCGAAGCGGGCTCGAGCGCCTTGTTGCGCGCGAAGTAGGCGCGCGAAGTGAAGTTGGGCGGCAGGATGGCATCGGCCCGGCCCTGTACGAAGATCGCCGGTTTCCCGTTCAGCGTTCCGGTGAGGCGCGTCTCGGCGATGCCAGCCTGCACGCGGCGCGCTTGTTCATCGTTGCCGGTGACGAGGGCGCGCAGGCAAAGCGCGCCGTCGAGGTTCATGTCGCGCGCGCCGGTGGAGGGCGAGATGGAGAGCCGGTCTTCGCGCGCGCCGCCGGGCGAGAGGTTGTTCACCATGTTGACCCCGCCGGTGGGCGGGATGCCGTTGGAGCTGGCGAAGGACAGCTCCAGGCCCGCCGCCGGGATCGGCTGCGCGGCGTTGTCGCCCGAAGCCGCGGTGGCGGCATAGCTGTAGCCGCAGAGGTTGTCGGTCACGCCGAAGCGGCCGTAGCTGCTGGCGTAGGCGAGCGAGATGCTCTGCGGGACGGAGAGCGTGTAGTGCGAGGGCAGCGTCAGCGTCGCGTCGGGCAGGAAGCCGGCGTCGAGGAGGATCTTCTGGCTCTCGGCCGCCTGCGCGGCGACATCGGCGGACTTGAGCAGGCCCTTCTTCGCGAGCGACGCGCAGCGCGCTTCGCGCAGGGGCTGAGCGACGCTGTTGAGCGGCGCGTTCTGCGCGGCGAGCGAGGCGCAGGGCAGGTAGACGTTGAGCAGCGTGGTGTAGTCCAGGAGCGGCGTCACGCCGGACAGCGACACGTTGGGTTCGGACAGCGCGAGGCCGTCGATCAGGCCGCGCGTGTCCTGCTCGGCCGCGGCAAGCGCGGCATAAGCGCCGTTCGAAACGCTGGAGGCGATGACGATGGTGTTCTCCGGGGTGTAGGTCCCCGCACGCGCGTCTTTTAGTGAATTAATTATGAAAAAGGAAAAATCAACGGCGGCCAGCGTGTAGCGGCCCCAGTCCTTCTCGGAATTGCGCTGCGAGTGCGCGTGCTTCACGGCGACGCGGTGCGGGAACTCGCGCAGGTAGCGCGTGCGCTCGGCGTCGGTAAGCGTTGCGGTGAAGAGCGAGTCGTTGCCGGCTTTTTCGCGGATGGCGCGTTCGCCGGTGACCAGGTTCACCGTGTCCGTGGCGAGGTCGTGGAAGCCGGTGCCGGTGCCCTTGTCGGTGTAGGCGACCGCGCAGCCGCGCTTCAGGCCCCATTCCCCCACCGCGCCGATGGCGCCGTAGACGCCGCGCGAGCCAGACGAGCTGGCGGTGACGATGCAGGGATTCTTCGGGTCGAAGCGCTCGGGCACCTGCACCATCAGGGTCGCGCCGTCGAGCATGGTGAGATATTCGTCGCCGGCCACCTTGCCTTCGCCCAACGTGTCTTTGCCCGCGAGGTCGATATTCGGGCCGTACAGCACGCCGTAGCCGCCCGCCGGGCTCATGTCGGCGAGCGCGCGGTAGTTGGCGTGGATCGCGCGCCGGCGCAGCTCGGCGGCGCTCGGGCTCTTCGCCTCGCGCACCGCCGGCGGCGTGGCGAGGCCCAGGCCGGACTTGCCCAGGCCCGCGGTCAGCAGGTCGTCGGCGTTTCCGTCGTAACGGGTGTGGAGGATCTTCTGCGAGGAAAAGTCGGGCGTGCTTGCGCATCCCGCGAGGAACGCAAAGCTGATGGCCAGTAGTTTCCTATTCATGATTTCCCTGCCAGATTTTTTTTGAATATTTCTAAAACCAAAAACTATTCTGGGCGCTGCTGCGGCTTGGGCCGCCGGCCGACGGTGACGTCGGCGTCGACGTCCTGGCCTTTTCTTTTCAGCTTCATGCGCGCGGCGGCGCCGGGGGCGAGGGCGGCGACGACGTTGAGCATGCTCGCCGGGTCGGGCACCGGCTTGCCCTCGATCTCGTAGAGCACGTCGCCGGGCTTGACGCCCGCCTTGTCGGCCGGCCCGCCGCGCAGCACGCCGGCGATGAGCGCGCCGCGCGTCGCCCCGAGCTTGAACGACTCGGCGGCCTGCGGCGAGAGCTCCTGCACCTCGACGCCGATCCAGCCGCGCGTCACGTTGCCGTTCTTGACGATCTGCTCGAGCACCATCTTCGCGGTCGACACCGGGATGGCGAAGCCGATGCCCATCGAGCCGCCGGAGCGCGAGAAGATGGCGGTGTTGATGCCGACCAGGTTGCCGCCGGCGTCGATCAGCGCGCCGCCGGAGTTGCCCGGGTTGATCGCGGCGTCGGTCTGGATAAAGTTCTCGAAGGTGTTGATGCCAAGGCCGGTGCGGCCCAGCGCCGAGACGATGCCGCCGGTCACGGTCTGGCCGACGCCGAACGGGTTGCCGATGGCGAGCACCACGTCGCCCACGCGCAGCGCGTCGGAGGAGCCGAAGGTGATCGCCGGCAGGTTCTCGGCGTCGACGCGCAGCACCGCGAGGTCGGTCTCCGGGTCGTTGCCGACCAGCTTGGCGAGCAGCTTCTTGCCGTCGGGCAGCGCCACCTCGATCTCATCGGCGGCCTCGACCACGTGGTGGTTGGTGAGGAGGTAGCCGGTCGAGCTGACGATCACGCCGGAGCCGAGGCTGGAGGCGCGCTGCGCCTCGTCGGGCAGCTGGTCGCCGAAGAAGCGGCGGAAGATCGGGTCGTTGAGCAGCGGATGGCGCGGCGCGCGGACTTCCTTCGAGCTGAAGATGTTCACCACCGAAGGCGTGGCGCGGCGCACCGCCTCGTTGAACGAGCCGACGCTCGCCGCCGAGGGCAGCGGGCCGGCAGTCGGCGCCTGCTGTACCAGGGTGCCGGTCGCCCCCGGCGCGCTGCGCACGGGCAGCCATTCGGGGCGGAAAGTCGAGATTACGAATACCACCGCCACCGCGATGGTCGCGGCCTGCGCGAAGATGATCCAGAGGCGATACATGGGCGAAGTTCTAGTATACGAAATTCTTCTGCAAATTTAGGCGTTTAGGCGCGAAATCGTAGACTTTTCCAAGTGCTGTCGCTAGAATCGCACACTTTTGCGCCCCCTCAGAATCCTTCCATCTCCATGAGCGATCAAGAAAAAGTAAACAAGACGCGGCGCAACCTGGTGGTTGCCACGTCGGTCGTCGGCGGCGCCGCCGGCGTCGGTGTGGCACTGCCCTTCGCCGCCAGCATGCTGCCCTCCGAGAAGGCGAAAGCGGCCGGCGCACCGGTCGAAGTCGATCTCGCGGCCATGGCGCCGGGCGAGCTCAAGGTGATCGAGTGGCGCGGCAAGCCGGTATGGGTGATCCGCCGCACCAAGGAAATGCTCGAGTCGCTGAAAGCCGTAGCGCCGCGGCTCGTCGACCCGGACTCGAAGTCCTCGACGCAGCCGTCCTACGCGAAGAACGAGTTCCGCTCCGAAAAGCCCGAGTGGGCGGTGATGGAAGGCGTCTGCACCCACCTTGGCTGCTCGCCGCAGCTCAAGGCGGCGGACACCAAGGCCGAGATGGGCGCCGATTGGGTCGGCGGCTTCTACTGCCCGTGCCACGGCTCGAAGTTCGACTATGCCGGCCGCGTGTTCCGCGGCGCGCCGGCGCCCACCAACCTGGTGGTGCCGCCCTACACGCTGACCGAGGCCAAGCTCGTCGTCGGCGAAGACAAAGAAAACAAGGGAGCTTGAGCGATGGGGACGCTGGTATCGCGCCTGTGGGGCTGGTTCGACGCGAGGATGCCCTCGGTCGCCGAGCAGTTCAGGATCCACGCTTCGGAGTACTACGCGCCGAAGAACTTCAACTTCTGGTACTACTTCGGCGCGCTGTCGCTGATCGTGCTGGGCATCCAGATCGTCTCGGGCATCTTCCTGACGATGAACTACAAGCCCGACGCCGCGCTCGCCTTCGGCTCGGTCGAGTACATCATGCGCGACGTGCCGGCGGGCTGGTTCATCCGCTACGTCCACTCCACCGGCGCTTCGGCGTTCTTCGTCGTCGTCTACCTGCACATGTTCCGCGCCATGCTCTACGGCTCATACAAGGAGCCGCGCGAGCTGGTCTGGATCTTCGGCGTGCTGATCTACCTGACGCTGATGGGCGAGGCGTTCTTCGGCTACCTGCTGCCCTGGGGCCAGATGTCGTACTGGGGCGCGCAGGTGATCGTGAACCTCTTCGGCACGGTGCCGTTCATCGGCCCTGACCTGGCGCTGTGGATCCGCGGCGACTACGTGGTGGGCGACGCGACGCTGAACCGCTTCTTCGCGCTGCACGTCATCGCCTTCCCGCTGGTGCTGCTGGGCCTGGTGGTGGCGCACATCCTCGCGCTGCACGACGTCGGCTCGAACAACCCCGACGGCATCGAGATCAAGAAGAACAAGGGCCCGGACGGAAGGCCGCTGGACGGCATTGCCTTCCATCCCTACTACACGGTGAAGGACCTGGTCGGGGCGGTGGTGTTCCTCATCATCTTCTGCGCGGTGCTGTTCTTCGCGCCGGAGATGGGCGGCTACTTCCTCGAGTACAACAACTTCATCCCGGCCGACCCGCTGAAGACGCCGGAGCACATCGCGCCGGTGTGGTACTTCACGCCCTACTACTCGATCCTGCGCGCCATCCCGCCGCTGTTCTCCTCGCAGTTCCCGGGGGTGATGGCGATGGGCATCGCCACCATGATCCTGTTCTTCCTGCCCTGGCTCGACCGCAGCCCGGTGAAGTCGATCCGCTACCGCGGCCCGTACTACCGGTGGGCGCTCACCATTTTCGTGGTGGTGTTCATCGTCCTCGGCTACCTCGGCGTCAAGCCGACCACGGTGTGGGGGCAGTTCGGCTTCGACGCCTTCTTCCTCGACACCAAGGACCGCGCAACCTGGATGGCGCGCCTGTGCACGATCCTCTACTTCGCGTTCTTCTTCCTGATGCCCTGGTACACCGCCAAAGACAAGGTGCAGCCGGTTCCCGAGCGGGTGACGGCATGAAAAAGATCCTCTTCTTCCTGCTGCTGCTTCCGCTCATCGCCGTCGGAGCCGAGGGAGGCTACCGCCTCGACACGTCGCCGAACGACGTGCGCGACCTGGTCAGCCTCCAGTCTGGCGCGCGCACCTACGTCAACTACTGCCTGGGCTGCCACAGCGCGCAGTACGTGCGCTACAAATCGCTCACCGAGCTCGGCCTGACCGAGGCGCAGATCCGCGAGCACCTGCTGTTCAGCGGCGAGAAGGTCGGCGACATGATGAAGTCGCCGGTGCCGGCGCAGGCCAAGCAGTGGTTCGGCGTCGTGCCGCCCGACCTTTCCGTGGTGGCGCGCTCGCGCGGCGCGGACTGGCTGTACACGTACCTGCGCACCTTCTACCGCGACCCGAAGACCGCGACCGGCTGGAACAACGCCGTCTACCCGAACGTCGCCATGCCGCACGCGCTGTGGATGCTGCAGGGCGAGCAGGTCTACGACACCGAGAAAAAGGCGTGGAGCGAGAAGTCGAAGGGCGCGCTCAGCCGCAGCGAGTACGACGCCACGGTGCGCGACCTGGTCAATTTTCTTGCCTGGATCGGCGAGCCCGCCGCCGCCCAGCGAAAAAGCATCGGCATCATCGTTCTCCTGGTGCTGGCGCTGATCATCTTCCCGCTGACGTACTGGCTGAAGAAGGAATACTGGAAGGACGTGAAGTAGAACCGACGCCGCTGCAGACGGGCGGCTTTCGCTGGAAAGCCAAATCATGATGCAACTCTATTCGGGCACTACCTGCCCTTTCTCCCATCGCTGCCGCTTCGTGCTCTACGAGAAGGGCATGGACTTCCAGGTCATCGACGTCGACCTGTACAACAAGCCCGAGGACATCGCGGTGATGAACCCGTACAACCGGCTGCCGGTGCTGGTCGAGCGCGATCTCATCCTGTACGAGTCCAACATCATCAACGAGTACATCGACGAGCGCTTCCCGCACCCGCAGCTGATGCCGGCCGACCCGGTGATGCGCGCCCGCGCCCGCCTGATGCTCTACAACATGGAGAAGGAGCTGTTCGACCATGTCGAGGCGCTCGAGTCGGGCAAGGAAAAGCCGATGGAGAAGGCGCGCCAGCACATCGGCGACCGGCTGATCGAGCTCTCGCCGGTGTTCACCAAGACCAAGCACATGCTGGGCGACGACTTCACCATGCTCGACGTGGCGCTCGCGCCGCTGCTCTGGCGCCTGGACCACTACGGCATCAAGCTCGGCAAGACCGCCGCGCCGCTGCAGAAGTACGCCGAGCGCATCTTTTCCCGCCCCGCGTTCATCGAAGCGCTCACGCCCTCCGAGAAGGTGATGCGGAAGTAAGCAATGGCGGAAGTCCCGACCAAGCCCTACATGCTGCGCGCGCTCTTCGAGTGGTGCGTGGACAACGGCTACACGCCGCACATCGCGGTCAAGGTCGATTCGCGCACCCAGGTGCCCACCGAGTACGTCAAGAACGGCGAGATCACGCTCAACATCAGCCCGGGCGCGGTGCACAAGCTGCAGATGGGAAACGAGCTGATCGAGTTCTCGGCGCGCTTCGGCGGCGTCGCGCGACAGATCTCCGTGCCGGTGCCCAACGTCTATGCCCTCTACGCTCGCGAGACCGGCCACGGCATGACCTTCGACATCGACGGCCCCAAGCCCACCGTCCAATCCAAGGCCGAGTCGGAAAACCAGGTCCAGCCTAAGGCCCCCGCCGCGCTTCCCGCGCCGACCTCGCCCGACCCGAAGAAGCCCTCGGGCGGCGGCAAGCCCACGCTGAGGCGCATCAAGTAAGATTCTCGCAGGGCCGGCTTTTTTGTAAACTGCGGTCAAGCGCCGCGCCGCATTCAGCCGGATCCGGCTTGCTTTCTTTCAGTGCCCAAGCGGAAAATCCTTACGGGAACGCCCGTTTAGCTCAGTGGTAGAGCACCCGCCTTGTAAGCGGAAGGTCGTCTGTTCAATCCAGACAACGGGCACCACAACTCGATGTAGGTAGCAAAGAAGGTAACCCGCGGACGGGACTGAATCGCCGACGCGCAGGTACCCGTCCGCTGCGCAGCATTCCTTGAAGGCTTTCGAAGTAGACCGACCATTGCTGCATGGTCGTTTGGCCGGCTCTGCGTTTATTCGAATCCGGATTCTCTCCTCCGAATTCGGGGAGCATAGACCCTGCAGATAAGCCGGTCTGTCGCTTCATCGCGGTAGCACGCGACCATTGCATCACGCTCAGACCTTCAAGTAGCCGGTGTGCGTTTACGCACAATAACTAACACGTACAGTGCCGGTTGGAAAACAAATACGAATTGATAAGACTTACAACGAAGACCGGGCCTAGTCTCCGCTTGCTGTTGCGTCAAGGCTAAAACGGGAGAGGATGACTATGTTCGTGCAGACAGGCGTTCTTCGCGCGTTCCGCGTGATCTTGTTGACGGGTTGTCTGGGCCTTGGGTTAGCTCTAGCCGTCCCGGTCCAAGCAACGGGGACGATCTACACCTACAACGGCGGTGGCGGCAATCCGGCCTATGAACGCTCTTCGCCGTGGGCCGTTTGCCAAGCTTCGCTGGGCGACACACAGCGGCAGGCTGAGTTGCAGTTTCCGACCGCTTGCACGATCAATACTTGTGTCAGCTGCACCGAGACAAGCTGTACCGCCATTAGGTTCGGTCCCTCCTTTCAGCAATGCCCGCCAGACCCGTCTATATTTCAACAGAGCGTCGGCATAAGTCGAACGGCAGTCCAGCCGGAGGTGGCGCGCAACTCTTGTACCCCTCCCTTCTGCGCCACGGGCAATCCGATTAACCAAGCTACTGGCAACAAATATCAGATCGAGATCGACTATACAGGTGAGGGCGCATTTCCCCTCGTATTTGCGCGCTTCTACAACTCGCGAGGCACGGTTGCATCCAAGCTGGGCGCTTCTTGGTCCCACAGCTTTGGTCAAAGGATTCACTACCGCGTAGAGAATCAGCAGCAGTTTGCCAGTCTGTTACGGGCAGACGGAAAGATCTTCATTCTCGAGTTAATCAATGGAGTGTGGCAGCCAGATGGCGATGTCACGCTCGCGCTGTCGCGGTTGCCTGGGAACACAGGATGGAGTGTCACGACCCAGGCAGACGAGGCGGAACTGTACGACGCGAGCGGAAAGCTCATCTCGGTAAGCAATCGCAATGGTCTTACTCAAACGATCACCTATAACTCCTACGATCAAGTTATTCGCGTAGAGGATGCGTTTGGGCGCGCTTTGGCGTTTTCCTATGATCAAGCCAATCGCTTGTCCACCGTCACTGATCCCGCCGGGGGCGTAATTCAATACGGATACGCCTCCGCATCAAGTTTGCTGCAGGCGTCGGTGACGGATGCGGATGGCAAGACGAAAACCTACCTCTACAACGAGCCGAGTCTCCTCTCGAGTAGCCCTCCGCCTGGGGCGAGTTTTCTTACGGGTATCGTTGATGAGAACGGCGACCGTTTCGCGAGCTTTGGTTACACGAGCTCAGGGGGCATTTGGAGGGCGACCCTAACGGAACGCGCGGGTGGTGCTGATCGAAATACCATCAGCTACGGCGCTGGCACAAGCACCGTCGCCGACCCCCTGAATACGTCGAGAACCTTCTCATTTCAGAGCACCAATGGTGCCCTGAATCTTGGTTCGATTAGTGGACAACCCTGCCCGACGTGTGGGGCAGCGTCGCAAACGTTCGATACAAACGGGAATGTGGTTACGCGTGTTGACTGGAACGGTAACCGTACAGACTTCACTTATGACTTGGTTCGCAATCTAGAAATCTCCAGAACCGAAGGATTAGCTTCAGGCGGCGGCACGACACCCCAGACGCGGACCATCTCTACCCAATGGAACACAACTTTTCGTCTGCCAAACGGCATTGCGGAGCCGCTGCGGACGACAACAAACACTTACGATCTGGACGGCACCGCGTGCGGAGCGCGAGGTGCATTGTGCTCGAAGACCATCCAATCCACGACGGACCAGAGCGGAGTGCTCGGCTTCTCGGCTACTCCGATCGGCCTCCCGCGCACATGGACTTACACCTATAACGCCTATGGCGCTACTGACGGCTGACGGCCCCCCCGCACGGACGCCGCGGACACGTCCGCGTACTCGTATTACTCGAACAATGACGCGGACGTCGGAAAGCGCGCCAACCTCGCCACGATCACCAACTCGCTTGGACACATTACCAGCATCACCGCTTACAACTTGCACGGCCAACCGCTCACCATCATCGATCCGAATGGCGTCACGATTGCGATGGCATACGACGAGCGTCTACGCCCCACATCGCGCGCAGTGGGCGGCGAGGTTACGTCCTATAACTACGATTCAGCCGGACAGGTAACCAAAGTCACACTTCCCGACGGTTCGTATGTCAGTTACACCTACGACGCCGCGCACCGTCTAACGGGGCTCTCAGACAACGTCGGCAACACGATTACATACACGCTCGATGCGATGGGCAACCGCACTGCCGAGAACGTGCGCGACCCTGGCAACGTCCTCGCGCAGACGCGAAGCCGCGTCTACAACAACCTAAACCGAGTCTTCCAGGAGCTGGGAGCGCAGAGCCAGACCACCGAGTACGCCTACGACAACCAGGGCAACGTCACGAGCGTAAAGGACCCGCTCAATAAGGTGACGGCGAATCAGTACGACGCGCTGAACCGGCTCAAGCAGGTGACCGACCCGGGTACCGGCGTCACGCAATACGGCTACAACGGCCTGGATGCGCTGACCTCGGTGAGCGATCCGCGCAGCCTGGTCACCGGCTATACGGTCGACGGCTTGGGCAATCTCACCCAGCAGGTCTCGCCCGACACCGGCACGACCGCCAACACGTATGACGCCGCCGGCAATCTTCTCACGCAGACCGACGCCAAGTCGCAGGTCACCACCTACGTGTACGACGCGCTCAACCGTGTCACGCAGATCACCTTCCACGACGGCTCGAAGCAGATCTACGTCTACGACCAGAACACCAACGGCATCGGCCGCCTGAGCTCGATCACCGAGCGAGATCCGGCGAACGCAATTACCAACCAAACGAGCTACACCTACGACTCGCGCGGTCGGGTGGCTACCATCGCGACAGCACACGGCGGCGTGACCTACACCGTCGGCTACAGCTACGACAGCTCGGGCCGGCTCTCCGGCATGACTTACCCTTCCGGCAGGACGCTTACCTACAGCTTCGACGCATTGGGGCGCGTCAATCAGGTGAGCACCACCAAGGCGGGCCAGACACAGACCGTCGTCTCGGCAGTGGCATATCACCCGTTCGGCGGAGTGAAGGGCTACACCCTTGGCAACGGACAGGTTTACGCCCGCAGTATCGACCTCGACGGCCGGATCTCGACCTACACCCTCGGCAGCCAGACCTTCGGCATCGGCTACGACCTGGCGAGCCGCATCGAGACAATCTCCGATCTTGGCGTCCCGGCGAACATGAACGGCTACAGTTACGACGTCCTGGACCGTCTCACCAGCGCCACCACACCAGGCACCCCCTTCTCGTACAGCTACGACGCCGTCGGCAACCGCCTGTCGAAGACCGCAGGGGCGGGAAGCGACACCTACACCTACAGCCCGACTGCCAACCGCATCGCCTCGATCACACCGAACTCAGGACCAGTTCGGAACTTTGTCTTTGACGCGAACGGTTCTACCACTGCCGACGGCAACAACAGCTACGTCTACGATCCGCGCGGCCGCATGGTGCAGGCGACGAGTGTGCTCGGCGCCACCAACTACAAGATCAACGCCCTCGGCCAACGCATCCGCAAGACGAACACCCTTGGAGATATCGTCTTCCACTACGACACCAACGGAAAGCTCATAGCGGAGACAGATCCAGGAGGCGCGCTCAAACGCGAGCTCATCTACCTCGGTGATATTCCGGTCGGGGTGGTGCAATGAGCGCGAATATGATGCGACGAGTAGTTGTAGGACTCGCGATGCTTGTTGGGGTGGCATCACAGGTCTCGGCCTCGGTACTTGTGAGTTTGACTGCACCATACCCCCATCCGATCTCCACTTTTGTCCCCGGTGCAAACATCACCCTTACTGCAACTGCAAGCGTCTCCAATTCAGGCTATAGCATTAGCAAGGTCGAATTTTTCCATGGGCCAACTTTGATTGGCACCGACACGGATTCTCCGTACGGCATTACATGGAACAGCGTGCCGCAAGGCAACTACACGCTTACCGCCAAGGCAACTGCGACAAAGATTGGCAGCCCAGATTTGACAGGCACCGCCTTTTTCGCCGTGCCCATTGTTGTGACGGCGACGCCTATTGTTAGCATTACGAGTCCAATATCAGGGAACATGAATGGCAAGACGCTCACTGTGAGCGTCGCTGCTAGTGATAGCGACGGCACGATCGCAAGCGTAACGCTCAACTACCGGGATCGTCAGACCCAGCTAGATCCCGGCGGATCCATAACGATCACTCAAGCGCCGTACGATTTTGCAGTGACGCTCAATCCGGCGGAGTACGGGATTGAGTATATTCCGTACCTCTTTGACGCAATTGCAACCGACAATCAAGGTAGGACTAGTTCTACTGCTCGTGTCACCATGTGGGTTGGGCCTTCTATCGCGCTTACTGGTCCGGCGAATGGTGCGACCTATACCGCGCCGGCCGCGATCACGCTCAACGCAAGCTACAGCGTCAGTAATGCCAACCTTTCGAAGATTGAGTTCTTTGACGGCTCGACGCTCATAGGCCAGATCCTTACCCCTACCGCGCCTTACACATTCAGTTGGCAAAACGTGCCCGTCGGGACTTACTCTTTGACAGCAAAGGCCACTGCAACCGGGGGATGGACTCGAACTTCGGCGCCTATCAATGTGACCGTGACGTCTGGCGTGCAGCAGATACATTTCATTCACGTCGACCATCTGAACACCCCGCGGAAGATCTACGACGCCTCCGCGCAGCTTCGCTGGCGGTGGGACCAAGTAGAGCCTTTCGGCGTCAACGTTCCAGACGAGAATCCCAGCGGGCTAGGAATCTTCGACCTGCCGCTACGACTACCGGGTCAGTACTTCGACAAGGAGACCAATCTTCATTACAACTACTATCGGGACTTCGACCCAAGCCTTGGAATCTACAAACAAAGTGACTTGATTGGTCTCCGTGGAGGCCTAAACACCTACGCCTACGCCGCTAGTCCCCTGATGCAGATAGATCCTCTGGGTCTGATGGGTTTTGGCGGCGGCGGTGCCGCGGGTGGCACATCAAAAGGTATCCCCAAATCCACTTCGGGCAAGGCAGCCGAAGTGAATGTATTCGGCTGTATCGTTGGTTGTTTGAGATCGCCAATCAATGGAAGCAGCGAGCCTCAAGCCAGCTTGGAGCCCACCGTTGGAGGTGGCATCGAGATTTGTGAGAATCCGGCCGAGCGAAAGTCCTGTCCCATGCCCAAGCCTGTGGGTGGTTGTGGAATGTATGATCCGAACTGCGATAACACTTGGCAGTATCCTGGGGTGCCGGCTCCACGCAATATCGGTGGATTCCTGATCGGTGTATCGATCAAGAGGGATGGTCGAGTCTGCTTCCAATACGGCCTCTTCGGCTCTGCACCACTTCCTTCCTACGACCTTGGCGGAATCTACGAGAGATGAATGTGGATGTGGTGGTGCTAGCAGTAGCTCTCCTGTTGAACTTTCTCTACTTTGGAATAGCGCTCTTCGCGTTCTATCATGTTCGGCCAGAGAAGAAGGACAAGCGCGGGGTCAATCGTCTATTCGCGCTGACGCTGTGGTGGCCGTTCTATGCGGACCTCTACGACGATTCTGCGGCACGCGCGACAGGGTACGGCAAGCTGCTGCTTATAGTTATTGCTGGGCTCTACGTTCTCTACGCAGTACTGACTGCGCGATAGCGCCACGGGAGAGGTTGGAGAAAGTTCGTTCACGTCCGACCACCCCAACACTGATGCCGGTGCACCTAGGTATGCGGCTGCTCTGAAGATGCTACGGGGCATCCAGAGGCTCTTGAGGCAGTTGACTTCTTACGCGCGCGCCCCGGTCGACGACTGGTCGCGGTGGTGCGGCGGCAATCTATTTCTGCTCATGTAGCTCCTCGCGAATCCGCACCGGTCAGCCAAGGCTTCTTGGATACGCTCTGGCGGTGCTGAACACGGCCGGTCGCTATGCGCCCTACAAATAATCAACAGCCGCCCCGACAAGCCAAAGCGCGCCGTCGCAGAGAGAATTCTGGGGTGCAAGACATATGCCCATCTACAGCTAAGAACACCCACATCTATATCAGGCTCCTGCATGACGCCTGCGTCACGCTCGGTGGCGAGCACAAGCTGGCCGAGTATCTCGGCGTCGACGTAGCCACGATCGAAGCGTGGCTGCAGGGGCTGGGCCATCCGCCCGATGAGGTGTTCCTGCGCTGCGCCGACCTGCTGCACAGCCTGCGGCGCTAGGAGTTGCAAAAGTCCGTCATTGGTTCCCGCCGCGTGCGTCAAAAGCTGTCAGACCGGGCGATTTGGGTGGCGGATGAATTCTTCCCGGGGCAGGATGCGTACATGTCCGGACTGAACCGAATCTACGAACGAACCGAGGCCGGGGCGAGCGCTCTGGACACGCCTGAACTGCGCGCCGAGTCGCGCTGGCTGCTCGGGCTGATCAGGAGCGGCACGCACGCCGAAACCATCCGCGCCGGCATGCGCCGCTATTCCGACGAGCGCATCATGGAGCTGCTCACCGAGCTCGAAGCGCTGCAGCTCGTCACCTCCGTCGCGGCGAAGGAGGAGCACAATCTCGATTTCACGAGCTCGCTGAGCCTCGGCGCGCTGCGTGCGGCGCACAGCGCCGGCCGGTAACCACCCACCCCAAATAAAAAGGGCCCGCCGAAGCGGGCCCTTTTCTTTGTCTTGTCGTTCTTAGAGCGGCTTGATGTTCGCCGCTTGCAGGCCCTTCGGGCCGCGCTTCACTTCGAACTCCACCTTCTGGCCTTCTTTGAGCGTCTTGAAGCCGTTCATCTGGATCGCGGTGTGATGCGCGAACAGGTCTTCGCCGCCGTCAGTCGGGGTGATGAAGCCGAAGCCCTTGGAGTCGTTGAACCACTTGACGGTACCAGTTGCCATTACATGTTCCTCATGCGAAATACCGCGACGAAACCGGGCGCGGGAAAGCCGGGCATGACGATCGAGAAGGGGATCTGACTGCCACTACAGACGCTGCAGAATGCGGCGGGTGCGGGGTGCAAATTCGTCCTGATTAATCGCTGCGGGCGGGATCATATCATTTTTACCTGTTACCGGAATACCATACGGCAATGACCAATCTGGCTGATTTTGTGACCTCCGCTTTCTGGCGCGTCAACGCGCCGGATGCCGACCCTGCCGAGACGCGCGAGTGGCTGGACGCGTTCGACGCGCTGGTGCGCACCGAGGGGCGCGAGCGCGCCACGTTCCTGCTGCGCAAGCTCCTCGACCATGCCCGCGTGCGGCGCGTGCCGCTGCCGCCGGTGCTCAACACGCCGTACAAGAACTCGATCGAGCTCGCCGACCAGCCGCAGTTTCCCGGCAACCTCGAGCTGGAGAGCCGCCTGTCGTCGATCGTGCGCTGGAACGCGCTCGCCATGGTGGTGCGCGCCAACCGCGCGCACGCCGAGCTCGGCGGCCACATCGCGAGCTACGCCTCGGCGGCCGACCTCTTCGAAGTCGGCTTCAACCATTTCTTCCGCGCCGACGACCTGGTGTACTTCCAGCCGCACTCGGCGCCGGGTGTGTATGCGAGGGCTTACCTCGAAGGGCGCCTGTCGGAAGCCCAGCTGGACAGCTATAGAAGGGAAACCCAGGGCAACGGCCTGTCGTCGTACTGCCATCCCTACCTGATGCCGGAGTTCTGGCAGTTCCCGACCGGCTCGATGGGCCTCGGGCCGCTCAATGCGATCTACCAGGCGCGGTTCATGCGGTACCTCGCCGACCGGAAAATCCTCCAGTCGGAGAAATCCCGGAAGGTGTGGGCCTTCGTCGGCGACGGCGAGATGGACGAGCCCGAGTCGCTCGCCGGGCTGTCGCTTGCCGCGCGCGAGGGCCTCGACAACCTGGTCTTCGTCGTCAACTGCAACCTGCAGCGCCTGGACGGGCCGGTGCGCGGCAACGGCTCGGTGGTGCAGGAGCTCGAGGGCCTGTTCGCCGGGGCCGGCTGGAACGTGCTGAAGCTGCTGTGGGGCTCGGACTGGGATCCGCTGTTCGCGCGCGACGTGGACGGCGTGCTGCTCAAGCGCCTGCACGAGACGGTCGACGGCGAGTTCCAGACCTACGCCGCGACCGACGGCCGCTTCAACCGCGAGAACTTCTTCAACAAGTACCCGGAGCTGCGCCAGCTCATCGCCGGCATGAGCGACGACGACATCGACCGCCTGAAGCGCGGCGGCCACGACCCGGTGAAGATCCACGCCGCCTACCAGGCGGCGAGCCGGCACGAAGGCCAGCCGACGGTGATCCTCGCGCAGACCAAGAAGGGCTACGGCATGGGGCTGTGGGGCCAGGGCAAGATGGGCACCCACCAGCAGAAGAAGCTCGACGACGAGGCGCTCAAGGCGTTCCGCGAGCGCTTCTCGCTGCCGCTGTCCGACGAGGACCTGACGCAGCTGCGCTTCTACAACCCCGGCGCCGAGAGCCCGGAGATGCGCTACCTGGAAGCGCGGCGCAAGGCGCTCGGCGGCTATCTGCCGGTGCGCAAGACGAAAGCGGAGAAGCTGGAAGTACCCAAGCTCGCCAGCACGACGCGCAACCAGTCCACCACCATGGTGTTCGTCCAGCTGCTGTCGCAGCTGCTCAAGGACGAGAAGCTCGGGCCGCGCGTGGTGCCGATCGTCGCCGACGAGGCGCGCACCTTCGGCATGCAGACGCTGTTCCGCCAGGTCGGCATCTATTCCGCCGTCGGCCAGCTCTACGAGCCCGAGGACCACGACGAGCTGCTCTACTACCGCGAGGCGAAGGACGGCCAGATCCTGGAGGAGGGCATCACCGAGGCGGGCGCGCTGTCTTCGTGGCTCGCCGCGGCTACGAGCTATTCCTCGCACGGCAAGCCGATGCTGCCCTTCTATATCTATTACTCGATGTTCGGCTTCCAGCGCGTCGGCGATCTCATCTGGGCCGCGGCCGACTCACGCTCGCGCGGCTTCCTGGTCGGCGGCACCGCCGGGCGCACCACGCTCGCCGGCGAGGGCCTGCAGCACCAGGACGGCTCCTCGCACCTCATCGCGTCGACCATCCCGAACTGCCGCGCCTACGACCCGTGCTTCGGCCACGAGCTCGCCACGATCGTCGAGGACGGCGCGCGGCGGATGCTCGAGGGGCAGGAGGATGTCTTCTTTTACTTAACCACTTACAACGAGAACTATGACCATCCTGGGATACCTCCGGACGCCTCGTCGGAGGGCGTGCTGAAGGGGATGTATCTCCTGAGGAAAAGCGAAAAGGCGAAAGTGCAGCTGCTCGGCAGCGGGCCGATCCTGCGCGAGGTGATCGCAGCGGCGGAGCTGCTGAAGAACGACTGGAAGATCGAGGCGAATGTCTGGAGCGTCACGTCGTTCACTGAGCTGCGGCGAGACGGCATGCAGGCCGAGCGTACGC
>Ga0193752_1001252_pt1 | contig 21509 bp, 15 predicted proteins | sample H1c1metaG_FD_144924 | JGI IMG/M metagenome (GOLD analysis project Ga0193752, IMG submission 144924) | Soil microbial communities from a riparian zone of the East river system, Colorado, United States - H1c1 | ecosystem: Environmental > Terrestrial > Soil > Riparian zone | place: USA: East River...
AATTCCTTGTAACTCAGCTCGGGGTTGGCATGTATCTGGTGGCGTATATCAATAAATTCACCAGCATATTTTTTTGCAAGTAGCTGTATCTGATCTTTTATCATGCTTAAAAATAACCTTAAAGTATCAAAATAAAAAAGAGTTTCTGTAGCAGAAACTCTTATGTAAAAAAGTAAATTATTTGGTCTCTTCCTTTGCGTTTTTATCAGGCTTTACTTCGATCGTATCAGCTACGACATAAATACCCCCTTTTACTACGCCATCCCTGGTGATCTGCTTTTTCATTTTTTCAGCATCTTCCTTTTCTACAAAATCGCCAAACTTCATTTTAATGAACGGTGCCTGGTAACTCATGATCACTTTTTCTTCCGGGAAGGTCTGTAAAAGATAAGCCCGTACTTTCATGGCATAATCCCTGTCATCGGTTTTTAAAACAAATAACCGGTACCCTTTCGTAAACCTTGCAGCCATTTTAGTATTGGCAATGGCAATATCAACCTGTGCTTTTGCCAGCAGGTCCAGGCGTGGGTCTTTATTAACAGTCACTTTCCCGGGCAGGGTCGTATCTACCGGTGTAGTCTGTGCAAAAAGCCCGTTAACTGCTGTTACCAGAATTAATAACCAAAGTAATTTTTTCATGTGTGCAAATTTACAAAAACCGTTCCATCAATTTTAAGTAAAAATCAGCTCTAACCCGCAATTGAGGTAAAATTACAGATTATGGATAACTTAATTCGTTAAGCTCCGTTAACTGCATGTAATCATTTGTTATATTTATCGCCAGAATTAAACACCAAAAACTAACTGCATGCAAAAAACTAAATTATTGCTGGTAGTGCTCTTTCTACTAACCGGCGCTACTCAATTGCTTAACGCACAGGTAACTTTCCCGGTAAATGATGTGGCCAACCCAAAAGACGGCATATATGCATTTACCGATGCCAGCATTGTAAAAGATGCACAGACCACTTTACAAAATGTAACGATGGTTGTTCGCCAGGGGAAAATTGTTGCTGTGGGAAACAATATTGCCATTCCAAAAGATGCGGTGGTTATTGACTGCAGTGGTAAATATATATACCCCGCTTTCATAGATATCTACAGTGATTATGGGATCCCGGCAGCCCCGGCTCAGCAAGCAGGAGGTGGAGGAGGCGGTTTTTTCCGCACACAACAAATTGAATCTAACACCAAGGGTGCTTACGGCTGGAACCAGGCTATAAAACCTGAGATAGAAGCATATAAAATATTCAGTACCGATGATGCCAAAGCAAAAGCTTTGCGGGATATTGGTTTTGGCTCGGTACTTACACACCAGAAAGATGGTATTGCCCGTGGTACCGGTGCATTTGTAACCCTGGCCAATCAGCCCGATAATTTTGTTTTATTAAAAGACAAAGCATCTGCACACTATTCATTCAACCGCGGCACATCAGGACAAAGCTACCCAAGCTCTATGATGGGTATGATCGCTTTGCTGCGCCAAACCTATTTGGATGCACAATGGTACAAGAGCAACCCTGCCGCTGAAGGTGTAAATCTTTCCTTAAAAAGCTGGAATGATAACCAGGGCCTGCCCCAGATATTTGATGCCAATGATAAATGGAACGATCTGCGTGCTGATAAGATAGGAGACGAATTTGGTGTACAGTATATTATTAAAGGAGGAGGAAATGAATATCAAAGGATAAAAGAAATGGCTGACACAAAAGCATCTTTTATCTTATCATTGAATTATCCTGCAGCTATGGATGCAGATGATCCCAATGACCTGCGTTTTGTAGGACTGGATGATCTGAAGCATTGGGAACTGGCTCCAGGCAATGCTGCAGCTTTTGAAAAAGCAGGAATTAATTTTTGCCTGACAACTGCCGATCTTACCAATGTAACCGAGTTCATGGCTAACCTGCGTAAGGCAATGGAATATGGATTAACAGAACAAAAAGCGCTGGAAGCGCTTACCAAAGCGCCTGCAACTATGCTGGGCATGTATGATAAAATTGGCAGCCTGGATGCAGGAAAGGTTGCAAATTTTTTGATCACATCCGGTCCTGTGTTTGCTGAAAAAACCGTCTTATTACAAAACTGGACACAGGGTTTAAGAAACCCGGTTAAAGAAGATAGCTGGTACGATGTAAAAGGAATGTATAATTTCATGGCCAATACCATTGCCGGACCTAAAGCATTTTCGCTTGAGCTGAAAGATGCTGGTGTAGCCAGTTTCATCAGCAAAGATACCCTTACCGGTAAATACAGTTTCGATGGTAAACTGGTAAAACTGAGTTATACAGAAGGCCGTGGCCCCAATGCAAAAGAAACTATTTTGAGTGGCGTAGCAAATGGTAATATATGGAATGGCCGTGGCAGCGATGCCCAGGGAAATATTTTTACATGGACCGCCACTTTTGATAAGAAGCTAGAAATAAAGGCTGACAGTGTAAGGCCTAAACAGCCATTGGTTTTAGGAAAAATTACTTATCCTTTTTTAAGTTATGGTTGGGAGGAAATGCCGAAGGCCGGAAACATCCTGATAAAAAATGCTACCGTTTGGACAAGTGAAAAAGAAGGCAAACTGGAGAACACAGATGTACTGGTAAAAGATGGAAAGATCGCAGCATTCGGAAAAGATCTTACCGATGCAACAGCCAGGGTTATTGATGGAACCGGCAAACATGTTACTGCAGGTATCATTGATGAGCACTCACATATTGCATCATCATCAACCAATGAAGGCGGGCAAAGCGTTACTTCAGAAGTAAGGATCGGAGATAACCTTAATCCTGATGACATGAATATTTACCGCCAGTTGAGCGGCGGTGTTACCAGCTCTCATATCCTGCATGGCTCGGCCAATACCATTGGCGGACAAACACAATTAATTAAACTGCGCTGGGGTGCGAACGACCAGGACCTGAAATTTGCGGGTGCTGATGGGTTTATAAAATTTGCACTGGGTGAAAATGTAAAAAGAAGTTCGGCCACGCAAGGCAATACCCGTTTCCCTGATACCCGTATGGGAGTTGACCAGGTTTTTATGGATGCATTTCAGCGGGCAGCTGATTACCAGAATGCCTGGAAAGCAGCTGATGAAAATAATAAAAAGAAAGGTGCTGTACCAATGGTGGTTCGTCGTGACCTGGAACTGGATGCACTGGTTGAGATCATGAATAAGAAAAGATTCATTACCTGCCACTCTTATGTACAAAGCGAAATTAATGCTGCCATGAAAGTGGGTGATAAATTCGGTTTCACTTTCAACACATTCACCCATATTTTAGAAGGTTATAAAGTTGCTGATAAAATGAAAGCACACGGTTCAAACGTTTCAACCTTCAGCGACTGGTGGAATTACAAAATGGAAGTAGTGGACGCCATTCCTTACAATGCCTACATCATGCAAAGAGTGGGATTGAATGTTGCCATTAATTCTGATGATGCAGAAATGGCCCGTCGCCTGAACCAGGAAGCTTCCAAGAGTGTAAAGTATGGCGGTATGAGTGAAGAAGATGCATTAAAAATGGTTACCATCAACCCTGCAAGAATGTTGCATGTGGATGGCAAAACCGGTAGTATAAAAGTTGGTAAAGATGCTGACCTGGTTGTTTGGAGCGATAATCCTTTATCTATTTACGCCAAAGCAGAAAAAACAATTGTTGACGGTATCATCTATTTCGACAGGGATAAAGATGCAGCTATGCGCATTCAGAATAAAAATGAAAAAGCAAGGCTTGTACAAAAACTGGCTGCTGCAAAAAGAACAGCAACACCGGGTGCAGGCGGCGCTGGTGGCCGTGGGGCAAGGCCCAGGTTCGAGATCATTAATAGCTGCGCCGATCATGATCATCACAATCATGGTTTGTTAGGCATTGATGCTGATGATGTAGAAAACAATAATTAATCTGAATTAAACTAATCGAAATGAAAAAGATAATTTTTTATATAAGCTGCCTGTTCTCGATCACAAATGTTGCTGCACAGGAAACCATGTTACCTGCATTGGCACAAAAAGAAACCATTGCATTAACCAATGCAACTGTTCATGTAGGCAACGGGCAGGTCATTAATAACGCAACTGTTGTTTTCAAGAACGGAAAAATAACTGAAGTTGGCGCCAATGCATCTACAGCCGGCGCTAAGGTTGTTGACTGCAGCGGTAAACATATTTACCCGGGGTTGATCTTATCTGCATCGCAGCTTGGGTTAATAGAAGTTAACAGTAACAGGGCAACTATTGATGCTTCGGAGATCGGAGAAATTAATTCAAGTATCCGATCCATTGTTGCTTATAATACCGATTCAAAAGTGATAAACACGTTGCGTACCAATGGTATTTTATTAGCCAATGTAATTCCGGCAGGTGGTTCTATCTCCGGTTCTTCTTCAGTGGTGCAACTGGATGCATGGAACTGGGAAGATGCAGCATACAAAACAGATGTAGCCATTCATTTTCGTATGCCTTCTTTATTAAACAGGCGAGGCAGCAGGGGCGGCGGTTTTGGAGGCCAGCAGGCACCTGCAGATCCGGTAAAGAGCGGTTTGGAGCAGATCGAAAAAGTAAAAGCATTTTTCAGGGAAGCAAAAGCATACCTGGCAGAAGCCAAACATGAAAACACCAACCTGAAATTTGAAGCGGTTAAGAACCTGTTTGATAAAAAGCAAAAACTGTTCGTTCATTGCAATATTGTAAAAGAAATGTTGATCGCAGTTGACTTTGTAAAAGAGTTTGGATTTGATGTGGTATTGGTTGGCGCCGTTGACAGCTGGCAGATAGCCGACCTGTTAAAGCAAAACAATATTGCAGTAATATTAAACCAGCTGCATGATCTGCCTGCCATGATCGATGATGATATTGATCAGCCATTTAAAACACCGGCCATGTTGCAGAGAGCTGGTGTATTATTTGCCATTAATGATGATGATGCCAACAGCCGTTACCGTAACCTGCCTTTTAATGCAGGCACTGCATCTGCCTATGGCTTAAGCAAAGAAGAAGCACTAAGTGCTATCACTTTAAATGCAGCAAACATTTTAGGCGTAGCCGATAAAACCGGCAGTATTGAAACCGGTAAGGATGCCAACATCGTAGTAAGCCAGGGTGATATCTTAGACATGCGTACAAATATCATTACACAGGCTTTTATACAGGGCCGACAGGTTGACCTGAACAATAAACAAAAGCAACTGGCAGAGAGATATGAGACGAAATATGGAATAAAATAAAAGTTGAGAGATCAATAAAAAAAGCAGGATCGGTTAAAATTGATCCTGCTTTTTTGTGTGTTTTCATTCATAAATGTTAACTAAATTGTAGAGTAGCAAATGACATTTACAAAAAATGAAAATAAAATACAAGGAAAATCCTGGCGACCTAATAAAAATTCCTTTTAAAGAAGGAATGAATTTTTACGGCAGGATTTTAATGGATAATTCCTGTGCTATTTATGATTTTATTTCAAGAGATAATTCTGAAATCAACTATGAATCTATTCTTAACTCGGAAATTTTATTTACTGCCTGGCTACATTATTATAAAATTGACGAAGGATGCTGGTTACTTTTAAAGAACATTCCTTTAGAAGAAAATTTTAAAAATTTTTGGCCAAGATATTTTAATCCTAATCCTGCAAGTCCGGAATGTTTAGGATTTTATAAAGCATATAAGCCGAAATTGAAGATGCTATTACAAAAGATTGGATTAAGACCGGAAAAATACAGTTAGACGGTTTATATCATCCTAACCATCTTTTAGATCGTTTAAACAATTACTATGAAGGCAAAATACATAATCCCAATTTAATCATAATTAGTATGTTTAAAAAAATATTGGAAATTCCTTTTAATGAAGAAACTGGAAGTAGTTTGTAGTGACAATATTGATATCATATACTTTCTTATGCCGGTGAATTGAACTATCTTAACCATCAAATGATCAACATGAAAAGATTTGCACTCGTATTTTGCTGCCCTGCTTACCACTATGATAACTTATTCGCAGCCCGCAGGATCCGGTGGACAAACCATTCTTCATTGTGGAAAACTGATCGATACAAAAAACAAAACAGTTTTGGAAACCATGTCAGTAATTATTGAAGGAAATAAAATTGTTGATGTAAGAAAAGGATATGCAACGCCAGGCCAGGCCGATAAAGTAATAGACCTGAAGAACAGTACCGTAATGCCCGGCCTGATGGATATGCATGTGCATCTTGAAGGTGAAACAAAGAAAGGTGCTGCAGCAGACAGGTTTATCATGAATCCGCAGGACATTGCTTTTGAATCTATAAAATATGCCAATGTTACATTAATGTCAGGATTCACTACTGTCCGGGATCTTGGCGGCAGTGGTGTGAATGTTTCTTTACGCAATGCGGTTAATAAAGGCCAGGTTGTTGGTCCCAGAATTTATACAGCTGGTAAATCTATTGCAACAACCGGCGGGCATGCAGATCCAACCAATGGTTACCGCAAAAACCTGATGGGCGACCCCGGCCCCAATGAAGGCGTGATCAATGGTGCAGATGAAGCAAGAAAAGCAGTACGCCAGCGATATAAAGATGGCTCTGACCTGATCAAGATAACCGCTACTGCGGGCGTATTGAGCCAGGCAAAAGATGCATCCGGTGCACAATTCACCGAAGAAGAATTAAAAGCCATTGTTGAAACTGCTAAAGATTATGGCTTTAAAGTAGCAGCTCATGCACATGGCGCCGAAGGAATGAAAAGAGCGATCAGGGCCGGCGTTACATCCATTGAACATGGCACCTTTATGGATGATGAAGCCATTGAATTATTTAAAAAATATGGCGCATGGTATGTACCTACCATCATTGCCGGAAGATCTACCGGCGATTCTGCAAAGATCCCGGGCTATTATTCTGATATTGTTACACCAAAAGCTCTGGTAGTAGGACCAAAGATCCAGGCAACATTTACCAAAGCTTATAAGGCAGGAGTAAAAATTGCATTTGGAACAGATGCCGGTGTATTTGCACATGGCAAAAACTGGAAAGAGTTTGTATATATGGTTGAAGGTGGTATGCCGGCAATTGAAGCCATCAGTTCGGCTACTTATAGCGGGGCAGAACTATTGGGTGTTTCTGAGATACTCGGCGTTATTGAAAAAGGAAGGCTCGCTGATATCATTGCAGTGGATGGCGACCCAATTAAAGATATCAACGCAATGGAGAAAGTCATTTTTGTAATGAAGGATGGAGTTGTTTATAAACATAAATAACCTTATTTTTACAAACATAAAGTTTACCGATCTCAGCTTGTTTTATCATTTCCCTATTCCTGAATAATTTACCTAAACAAAGCATTAAAGGGTATTGACCATCGTCAGTATGCAATTCTTACTAAGTAGAAATACTGTGGATATTTTTTTATTAAAGAATACAATAAAGTAAAAAGAATGTTTTTTAAATTTAGTTTTCGCAAACAACTTCACTCACCAAAAAATCTAACAAAATGAAAAAGATCTTTTACTCTGCAAGCCTTGCCTTGCTGCTTACAGGTTCGATCGTTAGCTGTAAAAAAGCTCCTGTTGATGACGTAAATGCAAATGCATTAACACAAGGTGAAAAAGACCTGATTGTTGCTGCAGGCTTTAATGGCAACTGGGCCGAAAAAACTCCGGAAGGCTATCTCATTGAAGGAGATATTCTTTTGACCACTGCACAATTACAGGAATTGGTTGGAGTAAACCCTAATGAAATGGTTATTGCTAATGAAGAACATTACCGCACTACCAATGTTGTGAGTGTACCGGGCTCTGGCCAGAGAACTATTACGGTAAGATTAGGTTCCGGCTTCCCAAGTTATTACTCAACAGGTTTAGACCAGGCATTGGCAAGATATAATAACCTCAACCTGAGGATCAGGTTTCAGCGGGTAACTTCCGGTGGCAATATTGTAATATCCGGAGCTAACCTTGGAACATCAGGAGGAGGTTGCATCTTAGGCCGGGCATCTGGCTTCCCTTCAGGTGGTAATCCCAGTTCGGGCTTTACGCTTAGCACAAGCAGTTGTGCTACAAGCTATTTAAATACGGCTAATAAAGCTGATGAAGTAATGGCACATGAAATTGGCCATTGCATCGGTTTCCGTCATACTGACTACATGAACAGGTCAAGTTGCGGACAGAATTCAAATGAAGGCTCTGCCGGAGTGGGCGCCGTTTGGATCTCAGGTACACCAACCACTGTTAATGGTTCTTATAATTCCTGGATGATGGCATGCACGAATGGAAATCCTGCATTCAGCTCATCAGACGGAACTGCATTAAACTATGTTTATTAATAAATAACTTTTTATTTCCTGATCCCTTTCCTTCACCGGAAAGGGATTTTTAATTACAGGTTTAAATTCGATTAATCGGTAATTTTATTCTTTCGAAATATATTTATCCGGCAACTAATGATGATCAATCAATTATTTTTGAGCTATAAGAAAACAAAATTATTTTTTGTCTTTCTTATATTGATCCATACCAGTTCATTTTCACAAAATAAACCGGTGCCTGGTAACGAAACCCCGTTTTCGCTTTATGCAGATGTTACAAGCCGTTCATACGCAACGGACAAACCTTTTTACCTGGTTTCATGGAAAGATAAAATGCCTGCATCGGTAGTTGTGAGAACAATTGATGAAAATACAGCCATCATAAAAATTTCAACACAACAGGAATTCGAATTAATAAAACAACAGTTTTCAATTGTTGCAGCAAATAACCGGTGGAAATACTCTCCTGCTTTGCAAAAAAATATTGAAAGCAGGAAGCAGGATGCTTTGGAAAACTATATTATAACCGGTAGAGATATTGATGAGTTAGGATCTTTTTTAAAACTAAGATCGAATGATGTAACAATGATCACCATCAATAAACCATCAAACGCTCTTGTAATAAAATGCAAAACATCTTTTTTAAGAAACACCATTGCTGTTTTAAAAGAAGTTATATTTATTGACAGCTATGCCGAGCCGCATACCGAAATTGCAATAATCGGCTACAGCAGGGATTTTCATGGAATAAACCAGCTTGACTATTTGATACCGGCTGCAAATGGAAAAAATATCGTTGTTGGTGTTAAAGAACAAAAAATGGAAGAGGCTGACCTGGATCTTTATAAAAGGGTTGTACAATCTTCTCTTGCTGCACCAAACGTAAGCAACCATGCAACGGTGGTTTCTTCAATAATTGGCGGGGCCGGAAACAGTTTTTACAATGGCCGGGGAATTGCCAATGGATGTAAATTCTATTCAAGTTCTTTTTCCAATCTTTTTGCGGATGACGCAGTCATTTTAAATAATAATAAAGTAACAACGCAGAATCATTCTTACGGTACCATAGTTCAACAATTTTATGGTGCCGAAGCGGTGAGCTATGATCTGCATGCCTGGCAAAATAAGAATTTTATTCATGTTTTCTCTGCAGGCAACAGTGGCAAGCTCGCTGCCACAGAAGGAAAATATGCCGGCATAACCAACTATGCCAACCTTACCGGTAATTTTAAAATGGCAAAGAATATTATCGCTGTTGCTGCGATTGATAACGCAGGTAATATTCCGGCAGAGAGTTCTTCGGGTCCGGCATACGATGGCAGGTTAACACCACAGTTGACTGCCCTGGGACCTAACGGCACATCGGATGCAGCTGCAATTATCAGCGGCACTGTTGCTGTAATGCAACAGGTTTATGCAGACAGCAATAGCCAGGCAATTCCACCTGCATCACTTAGTAAAGCAATTCTTTTTAATACCGCTGATGATATTTATAAAACAGGAATTGATTATAAAACCGGTTATGGATTGGTGAACAGCTATACAGCCGTAAGGTCATTGCAACAAAAGAATTATGATGGAAGTTCACTCTCCCAAAATCAAACCTGGACAAAAAACATTACCGTTCCTGCAAATGCAGCACAACTAAAGATCACCCTGGCGTGGACAGATACTGTTGCACAGGTAAACAATAACAAAGCGCTCATAAATGACCTGGATATTGAGTTGACAGAAATTGCTACCGGCAATATTTTCAGGCCTTGGGTGCTGAGTGCTTTTCCAAATGCTGATTCATTAGCCAAACCTGCCGTTAGAAAAAGAGATTCGCTCAATACTGCCGAACAAATAAGTATCCAGTTACCGAATGCCGGTAATTATCAAATAAAAGTTACGGGCACTAATATCAGCAATCCCTCTTTACCTTTTCATATCGCCTATAATACTGATACGCTTAATACTTTTTCATTCACCAGCCCACAACATGCTTCGGATGTTAACCGGGCCGAGAATGAAACACTTACTATTAAATGGAAAACATTTGTTGCAGATACAAACCAAACCGGTAATTTATCTATCAGTTATAATAATGGAACCACCTGGCAATTACTTAAGCAATCGCATAAAATATATACCAATCAATTTCAGTGGCAGATAAAGGACACGGCTTCTACAGCTGTGTTAAAAATGGAAACAGGTTTTGGCACTTTCTTTTCCAAAAATTTTATCATCAGCAAAGTGACCAATACAAAAGTGGATTTTATTTGTGCCGATTCTTTTCAGCTCTCATGGGATAAACATGTTTACGCAACCGCTTACAAGGTATTTGCATTAACAGATAGCCCCTATTTAAAACCAATTCTTACAGTTACAGATACATTTAAATTATTTAAACGTACTGACTATCCTTACCTGGTTTACGCCATTGAACCTGTTTTAAGCAATAATATCCCGGCAGCACGAAGCATTGCCTCTAACATAGAACTGCAGGGAGTGTACTGTTTTTACAGAACCTTCTATTATAATCAACTTGATGGCAACAATGTAGATCTTATCCTTGAATTAAGTGCAGCTGGTTTTGTTGACAGCGTCTACTTTGAAAGAGTGACTTCGCAAGGGGCACTGCTGCAAAAATACGGAGGTGTCAAAGTGCTAAACAATAATTCCCAGTACACCCAATTTGCAAATAACCTAGTAAGGGGCATTACTTATTTCAGGGCTAAAATAAAACTTAAGAGCGGGGCAATTGTTTATACAGAGATCATTTCACTTTTAACTTCGGGCAGGCAAAACATTGTTTTTTATCCGAACCCGGCAAGTAAAAGATTGCCGTTGAAATATGTACTGATGCAAGGCATTCCTGCTGATAACCGGATCCAATTCTTTGATATGACAGGCAGGATGATCAGGAATTTTCCATCACTGCCAACAACGATCGATATTTCAAAATTCCCAACCGGTATCGTGATCTATAAATTATTTACAGCTGATAATAAACCTTTGGAAACCGGGAAACTTATAATTCACGAATAACCTGGTATGGAATATCCTCAAAAAATCCGTATTTCTTCAGACTTTGTTTTTGTAAAAGCATTCTTTGTAATCATTATTATTTATTTGCTCGCTGATAGTATATTATGATAGCAGGTCTGCAGTTAATGTTGATGTTAAGGTATTAACTGAATACAAATTCATTTTAATTACACTGATCATTATCCTGATCTTCCTTTTTACCAGGTCCACCGTCTATTATGATCATGTGAATCTTTATATCCAAAAAGTCTGGCAAGAGGAAGGAAGTATTCCTTTAGAAAATATTAAGGCCGTATCCAGGTATGCAGCACCCAAGGGTGGAGATTTTTATAGAATCAGATATACAAACGCTAATAATACATTGGCATCAATATGGTTCTATGTAGACTCATTTTCTGAAGCTATACCTAAATTCATTGACGATATAAAGAGATTAAATTCCAATGTAAGATTTGATATTTAGAATAACGGTTATGAAATATTATCCAATTTGAGCATTTCCTCATTTTCTGTTCTATGGAATATATCATGCTGAAGTTTTTGTAAGCTAACCATGATATACAGGCCAACCCGCATTACTGCAACGCCTATTAAAGGAAGAATGTCTTTCAGAAGTATTACCACCGGGGCCGCCAGGGCCGCAGGGAACAAATTGTACATGATCACTTCTATTATGGATATTAACGTTTTCACCTTGGTAATAATTTACTGTAACACATTCTAAAATGATGCCAATACGAATTCAGGTTTAAAAATGTGCAAAACCTGTAGATTTATAACCCCGGCAGCGGATATGTATACACAGTTTTAATTATTTTAATACCATGTCAAAGCCTCGATAAGGCTATTTAATAGTATATTTATTTATTAATTTTTTACATATGCAACGTATTGCTGAATCGGAATTGATCATTAATTCCCGTGGTGCTATTTATCATCTTGATGTAAGGCCCGAAGAACTGGCAACTACCATTATTGTGGTGGGCGATCCGGAAAGGGTTAAAAAAGTGAGCGCTCATTTTGATAAAATTGAGCACCAATTGCAACACAGGGAATTTATTACTCACACCGGGTACATTGGCAATAAACATTTGTCGGTAATTTCTACCGGTATTGGTCCCGATAATATTGATATTGTTTTTAATGAACTGGATGCATTGGCCAATATCGATTTTGGAACAAGAGAGATCAAAAATGATCTTACCAAACTTAATATCATCCGCTTTGGTACATCGGGTTCCTTACAGGCCGATATACCGGTTGATAGTTTTGTAGCTTCATCACATGGCCTGGGTTTGGATAACCTCCTCAATTTTTACAGTTACAAAAAAACTGAAGATGATAAAGCAATGGCTGAAGCATTCATTTCACAAACAGGGCTCGATACTGCCATCACTAATCCTTACGCTTTCGGCGGAAGTGATGTGCTGTTACAAAAATTCGGCGAAGGTTTTCATAAAGGCATTACAGTAACCTGCCCCGGTTTTTTTGGCCCCCAGGGAAGGGTGCTGCGCCTGGGATTAGCAAGTCCGGGATTGGTTGATAAGCTTACGCATTTCAGCTTTAATAATCAGCGAATCACTAACTTTGAAATGGAAACATCGGCCATTTATGGCTTGGGTAAACTGATGGGGCATGAATGCATGAGCGTTAATGCCATCATCGCCAACCGCGTGGTAAAAGAATTCTCAAAAGACAGCAATGCGGCTGTAGAAAAATTAATTGTAAAAGCATTGGAAGCATTAACTGCTTCCTAGTTTTTCCGGGTGAGTCACCGCACGACGGTGACTCACCCGGAAAAACAGCCATTAAATAAAACAAGATGATCGCAACGAAAACAATACCCGATTTTTCTTCATGCCCACATGTTGACCAGGTGGGTATTGAAGAAAGGGCATCCCGGTTTACCAAGCGCAGCATTAAGAATGAGACCAAAATAAATGGTTTGATGCTGGCGCTGAATATGATCGACCTTACCACGCTGGAAGGAAAAGATAGTGAAGGGAAAGTGAAGCAACTTTGCTACAAGGCCCAGCACCTGCATGATGCTTATCCTGGTTTACCAACAGTGGCTGCCATTTGTGTTTATCCTTCAATGGTAAAAATTGCCAAAGCTGCTTTGGGTAATTCAGGAATAAAAGTAGCATCTGTTTCCACTGCATTTCCCAGCGGCCAGGCGCCACGTGATGTAAAAATAAGAGATACAAAATTTGCAGTACAGAATGGTGCCGATGAAGTGGATATGGTTATATCAAGAGGAAAATTTTTAGAAGGCGAATATAATTATGTATTTGATGAGATCGCTGCCATTAAAGAAGCATGCGGAGATGCAAGACTAAAAGTTATTTTAGAGACCGGCGAACTGGTAACCTATGATAAAGTGCGCAAGGCAAGTGATATTGCCATGTATGCCGGTGCCGATTTTATTAAAACTTCTACCGGTAAAATTTCACCCGCCGCAACCATGCCGGTAACATTGGTAATGCTTGAAGCCATCCGTGATTTTTATTACAAGACCGGAAAAAAAATTGCCATGAAACCTGCCGGTGGCATTTCAAAAGCGAAACTGGCCTTGCATTATTTGGTAATGCTGAATGAAACGCTGGGTGAAGATTGGATGAATAACGAATGGTTCAGGTTTGGTGCAAGCAGCCTGGCCAATGATATACTGATGCAGTTGATGAAACAGCGGACAGGTGTTTATCAATCGGCAAATTATTTCTCAATAGATTAATGCCTCATCCCTATCCCTTCTCCTGAAGGAGAAGGGCAATAGCGAAGACCATGAAGGAGATAGTAGCGAAACATAAACATATTAAAGAGAGCTAAGTAATTTATAAACTACCCATTCGAGTTCCTTCTCCTAAAGGAGAGGGATTGGGGTGAGGTCGAAAAAATACAAAATGACAATTAAAAAAAACAATACGATAAAATTAAAATTCGACAGTGCCAGGAATTTAGCACCTGCGCCGGAGAGTAAAAGCGCTGCCAAAATAGATCCGCAATACGATCTGTTCATCAATGGCAAATTTGAGAAGCCGCAGAGCAAAAAACATTTTGCTACTATCAACCCGGCAACAGAAGAAAAACTTTCTATGATCGCAGAAGCCAGTACGGCTGATGTAAACAAAGCTGTTGTGGCTGCGAGAACTGCTTATGATAAGACCTGGAAAAAAATGCCGCCTGCTGAAAGGGCAAAATATATTTACCGCATCGCCCGTATGATACAGGAACGTGCAAGGGAGTTTGCCATCATTGAAACATTGGATGGCGGCAAACCCATTCGTGAAAGCCGTGACTTTGATGTACCCACTGCCGCCAATCATTTCTTTTATTATGCAGGCTGGGCCGATAAACTGGAATATGCTTTCCCAAACCGAAGAACAGAACCTTTGGGGGTTGCAGGACAAATTATTCCATGGAATTTTCCTTTGCTGATGGCTGCCTGGAAAATTGCACCGGCACTTGCTTGTGGCAATACGGTTGTTTTAAAACCTGCTGAAAATACTTCGCTGACTGCATTGAAGCTGGCAGAAATAATCCAGGAAGCTGATCTGCCACCCGGTGTTGTAAATATCATCACTGGCGCAGGAGCTACAGGTGCCGCCATTGTTAATCATGCTGACATAAATAAAATTGCATTCACCGGTTCAACTGATGTTGGAAAAATTATACAGCGTGCCATTGCAGGTACCAATAAAAAAGCAACTTTAGAATTAGGTGGCAAAGCTGCCAATATCATTTTTGATGACGCACCCATCGACCAGGCTGTGGAAGGTGTTATCAACGGTATCTTTTTTAACCAGGGGCACGTTTGTTGTGCAGGCTCAAGATTGTATGTACAGGAATCTGTTTTTAAAGAAGTGGTTCGCAAATTAAAAGACAGGTTGGAAACTTTAATTGTTGGTGATCCAATGGATAAGAATACCGATATCGGCGCCATCAATTCAAAAGCACAATTAGACATCATTAATAAATACATCAAGATCGGTCAACAGGAAGGTGCAGAAATGTACCAGAGTTCGTGTGCTGTACCAAAGAAAGGATTTTATTGCAGGCCAACCATCTTTACCAATGTGGCACAAAGCAACCGTATTGCACAGGAAGAAATTTTTGGGCCGGTGTTGGCAATTCAAAGTTTCAGGACTGATGATGAAGTAATTGAAAAAGCAAACAATACACCTTATGGCCTTAGTGCAGGTGTTTGGACTGACAAGGGTTCCAAGATATTTAATCTTACAACCAAATTAAGAGCAGGTGTTATCTGGGCAAATACATTTAATAAGTTTGATCCTACATCTCCCTTCGGTGGTTACAAGGAAAGTGGTTACGGAAGAGAAGGCGGATTACACGGATTGAATGCATACGTTAATATCATTTAAACAACAGAAAATGGCAACAACAGAAAAAAGGCTGGAAGTTTTAAAAACATACAAGATTTATATAGGAGGTCAGTTTCCAAGAACTGAATCAGGCAGATATTATGTTGCCACAAACAGCAAGAAAGAGAATCTTGCCAATGTTTGTTTGGGATCGAGAAAAGATTTTAGAGATGCAGTTGTTGCAGCAAGAAATGCATTTGGCGGCTGGAGTGGAAGGGCTGCTTTTAACCGTGGTCAAATTTTGTATCGCATTGCAGAAATGCTGGAAGGCAGAAAAGCACAATTCATTGATGAATTGATAAAACAGGATTCAACAAAAGCCCAGGCAGAAAATGAAGTGAATCTTTGCATTGACCGGTTAATTTATTACAGCGGCTGGTGCGATAAATTTCAGCAACTGTTCAGTTCTGTGAACCCGGTAGCTTCATCGCATTTTAATTTTTCGGTGCCGGAACCAACCGGTGTTGTTGCAGCCATTGCTCCGCAGAATGATTCTTTATTGGGATTGGTTTCTGTAATTGCACCGATCATCGCCGGTGGTAATACCTGCATCGTTTTAGCATCTGCAACAAACCCACTTTGTGCTGTAACATTTGCAGAGGTACTTAACAGTTCTGATCTGCCGGGTGGCGTTGTAAATATTCTTACCGGTAAAGTTTCAGAGCTTGTCCCCTACTTTGCCGATCATATGGATGTGAATGCAACCGTTTATTGCGAAGCTGATGAGGCAACACAGAAACTGATCAAAGAAAAATCTGCATTGAATGTAAAAAGAATTGTGCTCTACGATAAAGTAAAATGGGCAACTTCAAGCGGCCAATCTCCTTATTTTATTATGGACCTGCAGGAAATAAAAACAACCTGGCACCCGATCGAGAATATTGGCGGGGCGAAGGCGGGGTATTGATTTTTCTGAATAACTTGTCAGCCATTTAATAAGCCTTATGTTCCGGCAAATAATTTGGGTTTTAATTTTAACTACGCTTATTATTTCCTGCAAAAGGAATATCAAGCAGGAACCTGTTATCCAGCTGGAAAGAAAATTTCAAATTAAATGTGAGAATGAGAAACTGCTGATAGAAAACCCTTTGAGTAACCTGGAGTACTCCTTTGATACAATCGGATCAACAAAAAGTTATTGGCAGCACATAAGGTACGACCAGGAAAGATCATTTGGACATAGGCTTTACCCTTTCATATCAATATCCACAGATACACCTTCTTTATATAACCAATTGAATATCCCCCTGGTTGGCTACAGAGAATGGAAGGAGGATACCAGGTTAAAAACCTTCTGTTATGGCGACACTATTGACAATGGCCATTTAGATGGATTCTTTAAGAGAGTTTCTGAATATACCGGTACACTCGGAAGTAACACATATGCTGAAATACTTTTAGCATTTTATGGGGATACGATCCTGTATCTAAAATCACCATTAAAAAAAATCGCAGGAATCTACCTCTCTTTTCAAAAAATAAATTCACAGCGTCTTTTCCAAAAGGATCTGTGCAATCTTACAACAGAACAAATAGACTCTCTAAAAAGAAATGTGCCTTTCAGGATAAGGCTTATAAGGAATTTAAATAGCAAGGGTAAGTAAATTATTGTACTGAAGATAGTATTGCCGGTATTAAAAAAACGTTTCTTTTTGAGAAACGGTTTTCAATCTTACTAAATATTTTCTACGCATCCTTACCATGGCAATGCTTATACTTTTTGCCACTGCCGCAAGGGCAAAGATCATTTTTCCTCGGCGCTTTCTCCACACGTATCGGTTCCTACTTTTTTGGGGCATGTCCCGCAGTATCAGGGAAGTAGTAAGCAGGAGGCTTACGGGAAGCATCTATAAAGCATCCATGAAGCAAGTTCCCTATAAGTTCCCTGTAACTTCCCTATATGTTCACTATAACTTCCCTGTTACTGTTTTTATAATTGGCTAATAAAAACACCCGGTTGAGAAGGCACCCAGCGCTCAAGCCGGAAATGTGAGAATTTTTTTGTGAGAATTTTTTTTCTCACAAAAAAATTCTCACAAAAAAATTCTCACAAAACTGCTTCAATCTGAATTATGGGTTTGCGGATTTAGTTTCCGGGGCCTGTCAACTTACAATTACCGGCTTTAAAAAACCGCTTCCTTTTGAGAAACGGTTTTCAAGCTTACTAAAAAATATTTTTACACATCCTTTCCATGGCAATGCTTATACTTCTTGCCACTACCACAAGGACAAAGATCATTTCTTCCCGGTGCTTTCTCTACTCGTATAGGTTCCTGCTTAATTTGTTCTGAAGGATCGATGTAATCATTCTCAGCACTTAATTGTTGCGGGCCTCCATCGGCATTGGCGAACTCTTCTTTACGCTGGCGCATTTTGCTCATATCTGTGCGGCGTTCACGGCCTTCACGTATCTGTCCTGCATTGGTTTGCTCCATCGGTATCTGTGCATGGCAAAGGAAACTCACAATATCCTTGTTCACCTGGTCATCCATTTGCTTAAAGGCACCAAAAGCTTCTATCTTATAAATAACCAGCGGATCTTTCTGTTCATAAGTTGCGGATTGCACACTATGACGCAGATCATCCATTGCACGTAAATGTTCTTTCCATGCATCGTCGATCAAAGCCAGCGTAATGTTGCGTTCCAGTGCATCATTCAGTTCCCTTCCTTCTGTTGCTAAATATTTATCAAGATTGGCCAATGCCTGTATCTGTTTCTTACCATCGGTAAATGGTACCGCTACATTTTCAATATGGTTACCCTGTTCTTTACGGATATTTTTTATGATAGGCAATGTTTGCTGTACCATGATATCTGTTTTTCTACGGTACTGTGTTACAGCTTCATTATATAAACGATCGCTCAGCATATTGATATCGCCTTTATCTAGTTCTTCTGGTGTAATAGAAGTATCAATACCAAAATTCACAATAGCAGCTAATTTGAATCCGTCATGGTCATTCAGTTCTTTGAAAGAATTGATCAAGCCACTTGCAACAGAATAAAATGAATTATCCAGGTCGAGTGCCAGCCTTTCGCCAAACAAAGCATGGTTACGTTTTTTGTAAACCACATTACGTTGTTTGTTCATCACATCATCATACTCCAGCAATCTTTTACGGGTGCCGAAATGGTTTTCCTCTACTTTCTTTTGTGCCCTTTCAATTGATTTGGTGATCATGCTGTGCTGGATCACTTCACCTTCTTTATAACCCATACGGTCCATCAGCCCGGCAATACGCTCACTACCAAACATACGCATCAGGTCATCTTCCAGTGAAACGAAGAATTGCGAACTTCCCGGATCACCCTGGCGGCCGGCACGACCACGCAACTGCCTGTCTACACGGCGACTCTCATGGCGCTCGGTACCAATGATGGCCAAACCACCTGCTTCTTTAACACCAGGCCCAAGTTTAATATCGGTACCACGGCCAGCCATGTTGGTGGCAATGGTAACTGCACCCGGCAGACCGGCTTCGGCAACAACCTGTGCTTCCTTGCTATGTTGTTTTGCATTCAATACATTATGCGGAATATTCATTTGCGTCAGCATCCTTGCCAATAACTCACTTATTTTTACATCTGTAGTACCAATAAGGCTGGGTCTTCCAAGGGCCCGTAATCTTTCTACTTCATCGATAACTGCCTTATATTTTTCACGCTTGGTCTTAAAAACAAAATCCTGCTCATCTTTACGTATCACATTTACATTGGTAGGTATGGTTACCACATCCAGTTTGTAAATGCTCCAGAACTCACCTGCTTCTGTTTCCGCAGTACCGGTCATACCACAAAGTTTGTGGTACATACGGAAATAATTCTGCAGCGTTACAGTTGCATAGGTTTGCGTAGATGCTTCGATCTTTACATTTTCCTTTGCTTCAATGGCTTGGTGTAAGCCATCAGAATAACGGCGGCCATCCAGGATACGACCTGTCTGCTCATCCACGATCTTAATAGCATCTTCCATAACCACATACTCTACATCCTTCTCAAATAAAGTATATGCTTTTAATAATTGCTGAACAGTATGAATACGATCGGCTTTTAAAGAATAATCATTTAAAAGCGCTTCTTTGTTATGCAATTTTTCATCAGCACTCATGGTGCTTTTTTCAATATCTGCAAGCCTGGTTGCTATATCCGGTATGATAAAGAATTCCGGATCTTCTCCGCTTCTTGTAATTAATTGTATACCCTGGTCGGTCAGATCAACCTGGTTGTTCTTTTCATCAATGTTGAAGAACAATTCAGCATCAACCTTTGGCATTTCTTTTTGCTGATCGGCGAGATAATAATTTTCGCTTTTCTGCAATTTTACACGATTACCCGGCTCACTTAAAAATTTAATTAATGCACTGTTCTTGGGTAAACCACGGTGTGCACGCATTAAAGCAAGGCCACCATCTTTAGGGTCATCGTTGCCTTCGGCAATTTTTTTCTTGGCTTCAATTAAAAATTGATTCACCGCTTTTCTCTGTGCCTCTACTAATTTTTCTATCCTTGGTTTCAGGTCGAAGAATTGTTGTGTGTTATCACTATGACCAACAGGTCCGCTGATGATCAAAGGTGTACGGGCATCATCTATCAATACACTATCCACCTCATCCACCATCGCAAAATGATGTTTGCGTTGCACCATTTCGTTGGGTGTATGCACCATATTATCCCTCAGGTAATCAAAACCAAATTCGTTGTTGGTACCATAAATAATATCCGCATTATATGCATTGCGGCGGGCATCGCTGTTGGGTTCGTGCTTGTCAATACAATCAACACGCAAACCTAAAAATTCAAATATCGGACCGTTCCACTCACCATCCCTTTTTGCCAGGTAATCATTCACGGTTACAATATGCACACCTTCGCCACTTAATGCATTCAGGTAGGCTGGCAATGTACTCACCAGGGTCTTACCTTCACCGGTTGCCATCTCGGCAATTTTGCCGCTATGTAAAACCATACCACCGATCAGCTGCACATCATAGTGTACCATGTTCCAGGTAATTTTTGCGCCGCCTGCTGTCCAGGTATTTTTATAAATTGCTTTATCTCCTTCAATTGTAAGGCTGTCTTTTTTAACAGCCAGCATCCGGTCAAGATCGGTTGCAGTTACTTCAAGCGTTTCATTTTCTTTAAAGCGCCTGCTGGTTTCTTTTACCGCAGCAAAAGCTTCGGGTAAAATTTCCTGCAGCACCACTTCCAGTTCTTTGTCTTTATCTTTTTTTAATTCGTCGATCTCTTTGTAAATAATATCCTTACCGTTGATATCTTCAATAGGCAGGTCTTCAGCTGCTTTTTGCTTATCGGTAATTTCTGTATTTATCTTGTTGAGATGTGTTGCAATGCGTTGTTTGAACTCAGCCGTTTTATTACGCAGCTCGTCATTGGTCAATGACTGGTATTGCTGAAAATGCTGGTTGATCTGGTCAACCAATGGCCTTATTTTTTTTACGTCTTTTTCGCTCTTATTACCGCCAAAAAGTTTCGAAATAGCTCCTATCATAAAATTCAGTATTGTTGGGTATTCTATATATGCTTAATAATCAGGATTATTGCTTCTCAAATATGGTGCAGAAAATATTTTTGAGCCATAATGACAGCATCCCACCCCGTTTTATAAAGGCGGGCGACAAAGGTAGTAAATGTTTAGTGTTTCGGTCGGAGATACCTGACAACCGGTTTTTAGCTGTTTGTGATATTATTAACGAACTTTATTATCCCTTAAGGTATAAACTGTAAACCAAACATAATATGCATTATCAAAAACCAGTTTTGGCAGGAATTCTACTTTTAATTACCGGCCTTTTTGC
>Ga0193752_1001253_pt1 | contig 21505 bp, 19 predicted proteins | sample H1c1metaG_FD_144924 | JGI IMG/M metagenome (GOLD analysis project Ga0193752, IMG submission 144924) | Soil microbial communities from a riparian zone of the East river system, Colorado, United States - H1c1 | ecosystem: Environmental > Terrestrial > Soil > Riparian zone | place: USA: East River...
GGCCCGTGGTCGGCGCGATCGACATCCCGACGAAGTCGACGAGGTCGCCGGCGATGATCAGCTTCCAGGGCCGCCCCGGCTCGGCCTGCTCGCGATAGTGATCGAGCATCGAAGAGAGCTCGCGGTCCACTTGCAGCACGCGTCGCAGACGCCCGACCGTCCAGGGTCGGGCGTGTTGCACCAGGTCGGCGCCCAGGTGCACGTCCGAAAAAAATAAGTAGTTCGGCTGGCTTTCCGGCGGCTGACTCGTGCGCAGGGACCGGGACATCGCGGCACCTAAGTCATTCGTGCCGGCCGGGGGCTCGACATGCACGGGATGGGAGCAGCTCACCCACACGCGATGTGGGCTTTGTCGGGGATCTCGGCAGCTTTCAACGACGCTGAAAGGCTGACGGCGACCTCCGACTACCCAAGAATGTGACGAATTCTTGCACGCAGTGCAACTGCAAAACTGCCGCACTGCAGAAATTCGCCATGCGCGGAATAGCAGTGGTCGAGCAGGCCCAGAGCCGACCACGCGATGCATTTGCGACCGGAGAGCTGATCACGTCGCTGACGAAGCGCAGTGATGGCCTGCGTGTCGCTCGTCGAAACGTGCCGCGCACGCGCACCCGCATCGATCAGGGTGCACCTATGGCCGCTTTCGGGGATCGCTGCTGCGCGCTTCGACCAAACCAAATCATGCGACCCAAAGCGATGCGGGAACGCAACGTTCCCACACGCAAGAATTTTGCGATGACGATAGTGCATCGCAGAGCGTGGCCCCTCATCATCGAGTTCGATCGAGCGCTCTCTGCGCTCTCTGAGGTAAGCGAAAGCGATGGAGCCGTTACTCGGAAGTACCCCGCTCACTGCGGGCGACCTGCGCACGACGCCATTCGCGCACGTTCTCGTCGAGCTCCTCGAAACCGAAGAAAGCGGCACGCTGTTCATTCACGGCGAGGATCAAGCGCTCGAAGCTGCAGTGCGGATCGACGGCGGTTTTCCCTCAGCGCTGCGCTTCGAAGCGCCGGTCGATGAAGAGAAGACCACGGGCAGCAACCTGCTGCATGCGCTGATTCCGCTGTGCTCGCGCTCGAGCGGTGCATTTCGTTTCGTCGCTGGGCAGCACATCGAGATGAACGTCTCCGCCGAGAAGCGCGTGCGGATCGATCCGCTCATGCTGATCATGGGCGCGTCGCGCGGCCCGCTGCGCGAGGACGCGGTCGAGCAAGTGATGCTCACCGTCGCACGCAACTTGGTGAAGCTGAACCCGCGCGCCAACATCGAGCGCTACGCGCTCACCGCCCAAGAGCGCGCGATCGTCGATTGCCTCGCGCAGGGCCCGATCGATCTCGCGCGCTTGCGTGAGGAACAAGACGCACCCGAGCGCGTGGTGCGCCGCGTGCTCTACGTCTTGCGCATCACCCATGCGCTGACGCTCTTGCCGCTGGTGCGGCGCAATCAATCGGGTACGGTCGCGCATAGCTCGCCGTTGCCCGAGCGCTCGCCTTCGGCGCCCGACTTCGTGCCGCCACAAGGGTCGATGCCGGGCATACCCGGCACGACCGCACGGCCGCCGCAAGCTCCGAGTGGCTTCTCCGACGGCGCGAATCCGACCGTGGTGTTCGCGACGCCGCAGGTGCGGCCGGGCTCCTCGCCTTCGATTCCGACGGCTCGGCCCAGCTCTTCGCCCAAGACGCGCGCGGTGAGCGGCACGATCGCGGGCAACCCGTCGATGCCGCCGAGCGGTGCGAGCCTGCCGCCGCGCGGTGGTAAGAAGAACCTTCCGGCGACGCGCGCGCTGCTCGACAAGGGCGCGGGCCGCTATTCGATGGGCGTGCCCGAGCACGCCACGACCCATCCTGCTCAGCGCTCGTCCGCGCCGCCTGGCCACAGTGGCCGGCCCGAACGTCCCGACCCGGAAGCGTGCTTTGCGCGCGCCGAGCGTTTGCTGCGCCAGCGTGAGTACGCCGCAGCGCTCGCCGCTGCCAATGAAGCGCTGCGCCTGGGCGGCGACCGCGCCGAGCACGAGGCGCTGTACGGCTGGCTATTGTGCTTGCAAGGCGGCGGCACCGAGCTGCGCGTGCATCCGCGCGCGATGGCGCACCTCGATCGCGCGCTGCGCCACGATCCGCTGTGCGAGCGCGCCAATCACTACAAGGGCATGGTGCTCAAGCGCCTCGGCCGATTCGATGAAGCGCACCAGTACTTCTTGCGCGCTATGCAGGTGAATCGCGACAACGTGGAAGCCGCGCGCGAAGTGCGGCTCTACGACATGCGCAAGCGCAACCAGAACAGCCGGCCGAGCTTGGTCGACAAGCTGTTCAAGAAGTTCGGCGACAACGACTAAGCGTCGTTACTTGAGGTACTGCAGCGCGACGGCGATCAAGCCGAGCAGGCAAACCGCGATCACCGCGATGTGCGCGTTGTCGACGGATACCGCCGCGCGCAGCACGCTCACACGTGGCTTGTGTGCGGCGGCCTCGGGCGTTTGCGCGAGCTGCTTTTGAAGCTCGGCGAAGTCGCCGCGCGCAAAGCTGGCTTCGAGCGGCGCGAGCTCGGGATCGATAGCGGCGGGCTCGCTCGGTTCCGGCTTGGTCATCGCGTCAAGGTAAGCCGAGCAGGGCCCGCACGGCGCTCCATACCGACCAGGCAGCGAGCGGCGCGAGAGCGATGCCGACCACGAGCAGGCGGTTGGCGCCGCGGGCCAGGGCGGCGTCGCTGGCTGGATCGCCCGGCTGGTGGCTGCCCAGCATCCGGCCGGCGGCCGCGAGCAGCGGCAACTGCGCCGCGGCCGTGAGGATCAGCGCGAGCACCATCAGCGCGAGGTCGACCTGGTCGATGCGGTCGGTCAGGCGTGCGCGCAGGTCGTCGTCCAAGCGCACGCCGGCCCGGTCGACGAAAGTGATGCTACGCAGCGCGCCTTGCTCGACGGCGATCGCGTAGCGGTCGCGGGTGCGGCCGACCCGCACGCGCTCGATTGGCGCCCGGCTGCGCAGCGGCAAGCGCCCGGCGCCGCCACCGTCGCTCGCTTCAACGCGTACGCGGCCGCGGTCGGCGCGCACGGTGAGCGCGGTCGCCGGGATCACCAGGCCGATCGTCTCGGTCTTGGTTGCGGTCTCGAGCGTGCCCATCATTTCCATGTCGGGCGTGAGTGCGCCTTCCGGCAAGCGCGACGGCCGGACGAGCGACGCGCCGAGCGTGCCGAACGCGATCACCGGCGCGACCAAAATGAGGCTCCACAGCGCCATCGCCACCCGTGCCCGCGGCAGCAGTGGCACCCGCTTGATCGGCTGTGGGGCTTGCGGCGAGCGCTGCGCGAAGCTCCACGTGACCATGCCTTGGCCGAGCGGCACGCTGAGCGCCATGAACGGCAAGCCAAGCAGCGCCCACAGCGAGCCTTGTTGCGGTCCGATCAACACGTGCGCGAGCAAGCTGCCGAGCACGAGCGGTGAGATCTGCACGAGGTTGGCCAAGCACGACAAGCCGAGCTGGCCGAGCGCGCCCGCCGCGTAGACGACCCGCGCGCTCTCGAGCAGCGCCGACGGCAACGGCCAGGCCTGCTCGATCAGCAGCAGCGGGGCGTAGATAAACGGCAACACGAATACGAGCGCGATCAGCGCGCTGGCCGGCACGAGCAGCCACGCGGGTCCGGGCCACGCCGTGCTGTCGTCGATGATCTCGGTGCCGAGCCCGAGCGCGACCAGCCAGCCGACCGACGCCGTCAGCGCGACCGCGCCGAGCAGCACGACGCACGCCGCTACCCAACCGCGGTGCCGGACCACGCTCGCGACCAGCTCGCTCGCGGGTGCCTCGGCGTCGCGGCGCAGCGCGCGGGCATGGGCCAGCTGGAGCGCCAGCAGCTCGCACAGAAAGAGCGGTGCGATCAGCGCGCCGACACCGCAGCACGCAGCGATCAAGCCGAGCACCACCGCCAAGCCGAGCGAGCCCATGAGCAGCGGCCGTTGCCGGAGCAGCAGCACGCTGCCGCGCAAGCACGCGAGCGCGCTCACTTAGCCGGCCTCGCTCGCTTCTTCTTCCTTCTCCGGCTTGGGCCCGAGCAGGAACGCCACCAGCACACCGAGGTAATAGAGCACGATCAGCGGGCCGAGCATCATCAGCTGCGAGCCGACGTCGGGCGGGGTCAAGACCGCAGCGATGATCGACGCGATCACGATCCACCACCGGCCGAACCCGAGCAGCTGCTTCCAGTTCACGATGCCCGCGATCGCCAAGAACGCGACCACGACCGGCACCTCGAACACCACGCCGAACGCGAGCAGCATGCGCGTAGCGAAGTCGAGGTACTCGGTGATCATGATCGTGGGCTGCACGCGCAGATCGCCCGTGGGCAGCATGCCGCCGAGGCCGAGCAGCGTCTCGAAGCCGAGCGGGAACACGACCGCGTAGCCGAAGAACGCGCCGCCCGCGAAGAAGATCGACGTCGCGAGCACGAACGGGATCGCGTAACGCTTTTCGCGCGCATACAGGCCGGGCGCGATGAACATCCACGCCTGGTAGAAGATCCACGGGCTCGCGCCGATGAAGCCCACCGCCACCGCGATCTGCATGTAAGCGATGAACGGATCGACCGGGTTCGCGAAGTGCAGCGTGGGCTCACCGAGCCCGAGCGAGATCCAGGCCTTGGTGAGCGGCTGGACCAAGAATGACAGCAGCTGCTCCTTGTACTCCCAGGCGATCATCGAGGTCGGGATGAGCGCGAGGATCGACCGCACGAGCCGCGTGCGCAGCTCTCGGACGTGCTCCCAAATCGTCATCGGCTCGTCGTCCGCGGGATCTTCGGTCCCGTCGGGCTCGCGGCCGCTATCTGCGCTCGCCATCTAGTCTTTCCGAGGAGCGGGCTCTTCCGGGGTCGGGGTAGCCGCAGCCGCCGGTGCGGCGGGTGGCGCCGGGGCGGTCTCAGCGGCGCTAGGCGCTGCCTCGGCTACCGGCGGCTGGACGATCGGCGCCGCCACGGGCGCGGCGTCGTCAGCCGGGCGGGCATTTTCAGTGGGTGGTGCGGCGGCGTCGGCCGGCGCGGGCTGCGGCAGGCTGGCGGCGCTCGCTGGCGGGCGCGCGATCGCTGCTTTGGGCACCGGCCGCCGCGGCAACGGCTGCAAGACGTCCTCGCGCATCAGCTCATCGATACCGACGGTGGCGCGGATATCCCGGCTGGCCTGGCGGACGGTGCGAATCGTCTTGCCGAGGCCCTTCATCATCGTTGGCAAGCGGTCCGGGCCCACCGCGATGATGAGCACGATGAAGATGACCGCAAGCTCGCCGAAGCCGAGGTTGAACATTGCGCGGTGCCGGTGGTGTACCACAGCTCAGAGCCGGCGCGGGCGGGCCAAAGAGACCCCATAAGGGGCCCTCACCCGGGCGTCACACACGCGAGAACCCCGCGGTTTTACTTAGTTCGAGTCGCGGCGCTGCGCGCGATGCAGCCGGTCGCTGGCCGAGCTGAGGGCGGAGATGCGGCGGTCGTGCTCGCGGGTAAGCTCTTTTAGGCGCTGGACCACGCCTTCCGTGTCCTCAGTGGCGCGGGTCTGGGCGCGCTGGGCGCGGTGCAGGTTGTTGACCATCTGGGAGATGGCCTCGATCGCGGTGCCGATCAGCTTGTTGCCTTGCGCCTGCTCCTTTTGGCTGCGCTCGACGTGCTGGGTGATCATCCGCATCTTTTCCGCGCTGCCCATGATCAGCTCGGAGCCGCGCGCTTGCTCGGCGGTGGCGGCGGCGATCTGCTGCACGGTCTCGGCGATCCGACCGATCGCGTCGGTGACCTGCTTGCTGCCCTTGGCCTGCTCGACCGTGGCGCGCGCGATCGCGTTGACCATGGTCGTCGACTTCTGGGACGAGTCGAGAATCTTCTTGAGCGCCAGCTCCGCCTCGGCCGACACCTCGACGCCGCGGTCGACCGTCGCCGCGCCGCGCTCGACTGCACCGATCGCGTTCTTGGTCTCTTCTTGAATGGTGCGGATCAGGCTGGCGATCTCTTTGGTCGACGCGCCCGAGCGCTCGGCCAGCTCTTTGATCTCGTCGGCGACGACCGCGAAGCCCTTGCCGTACTCGCCGGCCTGCGCGGCGATGATGGCGGCGTTGAGGGCGAGCAGGTTGGTCTGCTCGGCGACGTCGTCGATGACGTCGAGGATGTCGCCGATCGCTTCGATGCGCGCGCCGAGCGAGACGATCGCCGATACCGCGTCGGACGATGACTCCTTGATGCGGTTGATCTCGTGGATCGTGCGGCTGATCGCGTCCGCGCCGCGTTCGGCGTCGAGCGTCACGTGCTCGGACAAACGAGCGGTTTGCGTCGCATTCGACTGCACCTGGTCGATCGAGACGTCCATCTCGTTCATCGACGACGAGGTCTCTTCGGCCATCAGCGAGAGCGTATCGACGTTACGCGCCACCTCTTTGATGCTGTAGGCCATCTCTTCGATCGACGAGACGGTGTCGCGCACGCTGGCCGACAGGCCGTTCATGTTCTCGGCGACCTCGTCGCCGGTTGCGCGCAGCTCGACGATCGACGAAGCAGATTGCTCGGCGTTGCGCGCCAGCTGCTCGACGTCTTCCGCGATCGAGCCGAGCGCTTCGCTCGTGCGCTGCATCGAGCCGGCCACTTGGTCCACTGCGGCGGCTTGCTCGCCCAGGCCGGTCGACAGCTCGGTGACGACGCGGCTGAGCTCTTCCTCGGCGACCGTGACGCGCTCGGTCTCGCGCTCGTTTTCGCCACGCAGCTTCTTCGAGCCTTCTTCCAGCTCTTTGATCTTCGCGGCGCGCACTTGGATGTCGGCAGCGAGCGCGTCGAGCGCTTCGAACACCTCGGCGAGCTCGCGCGACAGGGCGAGCGGGCGATTGCCGCGCTCACCGCGATGCGCGGACTTCACTGCGGTGCGCAGCGCGAGCAGCTCGTCGACGCTGGCGCCGCGGCCTTGCATCGCGATCACGCCGCCCAAGATGCCGACAATCAACCCGATAATGCCGGCAAGCCATCCAGGGAAGGACGGCATCACCGCGGGCGTGAGCCCCGCGAATAGCCCGCCTACGAGGATAATGATAAGCGCGGGTACGCCGTTCTTACTCTGCAACAGGTCACGAAGCATTGGGGCGCGATCGTACCGTCAGCGCTTTTGAAGGCGCAAGCTACGTGCACAAGTCCCGCGTCGAAGTGTGTGCGCGAACGGCGGCGCTTAGGCGCATCCCACAACACCAAGCGTGAGCGCAGCGAACCTCGTGAAGGGGCGGGGCCCTGACGGCTTTGCCGGCGGGTCGGGGGAACGGCGAACGTTCCCCCGCTAACTACGCGACGTTTTGCATCGCGGCGGTGCGATGCGTGGTAGGCATCGCGTCTGAGCTGGCGGCGGCGGTCTTGAGCGAGCTCGCGATTCGGCGTTCGACCATCTTGCGGTCGCCAACGTAGGGTGCGAGCGCGCGCGCCACCGCGCGGGCCGAGGGGAAGCGATCATTGGGATCGCGCGCCAAGAGGCGGGCCACGATGTCGTCGATCGCGGGATCGATCTTGGGCATCAGGTCCGAAACCCGAGGCGCGTCCTCGCGGATGATGCGCAGCAGGAGCTTGGACACGGTCGAGCCCGAGAACGGCAGCCGGCCGGTCAGCGCCTCGAACGCCAGCACGCCGAGCGAGAATAGGTCAGCGCGGCCGTCGATCTCGACCTCGCCAGCCGCCTGCTCGGGCGAGACATAGCTTGGAGTCCCGAAGACCTTGCCGCGCTCGCGGTCCTTTTCATCGACCGGGGCGTCTTCGGCCGAGCACACGCCGAAGTCGATCAGGTAGGCGACGAGATCACCGGTCGAGCTCGGCTCGAGCAAGAGATGCTCGGGCTTCACGTCGCGATGCACGTAGCCGGTGCAATGGGCCGCGTGCAGGATGGCGGCGATCCGGCTGACCAGCGCCGCGACCGTGTCGACGGGCAACACGGTCTTGCGCAGCAGGACCCGCGTCATGCTCTCGCCGAGCAACAACGGCATCACCACGTACGGCGAGCCGTCGACCAGCGTACCGTCGTCGAGCATCGGTACGATGCCCGGGTGGCGCACGCGGCGCGCGACCTCGGCCTCGCGGCGCAGGCGCCGGCCGAGGTCGGGGTGGTCAACGAAGCATGGGCGCAGGGTCTTGAGCGCGACCTTCGAGTTGTCGCGCACCTGCGTGGCCTCGAACACGACGCCCGTACCTCCGAGCCCGATGCGGCGCTCGATGCGGTAACGGCCGTCTAGCACTTGGCCGGGGAGATCTGCTCGCTCGTCCTCGATCACGCGCAAAACAATCGAGGGCCTGTCAAGCCCGGTCAAAAAACCGGGCAAGCCGCAGGAAACTTGACCGAGGGGACGGACTACGCGTGCGAGAGCATCAGCAGATGCTCGCGGCGTTCGGGCCCGCCGCGGAAGTCGGTGCGGACCTGCGCTGCGCCGGCAACGGCGCGGAGGTTGGCGTGCTTGGCGAGGCGCGCGAGTTGTTGATGGGCGTCGACGCGTTTGCCACCGAGGTCACCGTCGCCGATCAACAGCACGATGCAGCCGCCGTCGCGCAGCACGCTGCTGGTCGCGCGCAGTGTGTGCACCAGCTCTTCGTCCCAGCGCTCCGCGCCGTCGCGCGCGTTCGAGAGCGCTCGCCGTGCGCCGATCTCGCCTTGCTCGAGCGCGCTCGCGTCGATGCCGAGCCACGGATACCGCAGCGCGTGATGCGCGTGATAGTCGTACGTGCCGCCGTACGGCGGTGAGCTGAGCACGATGTCGAAGCGCCCGCGCACCAGCTCAGGCAGCGCGCGCGCATCGCCCAGCACGAGATGAGCCGGTTGCGCATGCGGCGGCAGCTCGTGCTCGAGCGCAGCCCAGCGCTCGACCAGCTCGCGGCCTTTGCGCACGAACAGCTCGGTCGTGAGGCCCTTACGAATGCGCTTCTCGGTCAGCTCCGTGCTCGTGTCCGCGCGCTGCAGCGACACCTTCACGATCAGCGACGACAGCACGACCTCGAGCATCCGCCGCGTGGTGCGCGCTTCGACCGACAAGATCTCGTGGCGCAAGCCCGCCAGCTCGAGCACGACGTTCGGCGCGTACACCGCGCGCTCTTTCGCCGACAGCGGCGCGATCGCCTTGGTACGCGAGCGCACTCGAGTCTCCGACGCCGCGCCGACCTGCTCGAGCGTGGCCAAGAACTTGGCGCGCGCCGCGGCATCGGGATGGGCGACGTGCGCCTCCGCGATGCGCAACGCCAGTGGGTTCAAGTCCACGCCGATCGCTTGGCAGCCTGCGACCATCGCTTCGACCAGCACCGTGCCGCTGCCGCAGAACGGGTCGAGCACGCGGTCGTTCTCGCGGCTGAACGCGTGCAGCACGCGCGCCGCGATCACCGGATGCATGCGCGCCGGATAGGTGTGAAAGCCATGGGTCAGCTCATCGGCGGGCGCGTCGACGGCATCGAGCGCGTCGGCTAGGGCCTCGGCGGCCGTGGGGTCGCCCCACGTCGTCGTGTCGCCGCCTTGGTTGCTGAGCGAGCTGCGCGGACGTTGCTCTCTGATCATTGCGAGCTCACCCGCGGCGACCGGCCGCGCGCCCGCAGCTGCGGGCTTTCGATTTCATCGACCGGGTTGGGCAAACCGAAGAAGCTGCGCAGCGCCAGCGCCTGCGCGGTGCGCGCGCCGCTTTCGTTGCGAGCTATGAACGGCTCGCGTTCGGCGAACGGCTTGGCTTCGGTGCCCAGCGTCCAAACCGAGAACAGCGCGCCTTTGATCGGGCTCGGGACAGCCGCGAGCCGTTCATGCACGTACAGCCCGTGCTCGCGGGCGGCACCGTTCACACGCTCGTCAGCGCGGGCACCTGCACACACCACGAACGTGCCACCCGGTGCCAGCACCCGCGCGGCTGCGGCTACGTACGCCTCCACGCCGCCGCGCAGCTCGAAGCGCGCGTGGGCTTTCTGCGAGTCCGGCGGCAGGGTGCCGTGCTCCTTCGGCAAATACGGCGGCGTGCCGGTCACCAGCTCGAACCGACCGCCGTTTTCAGCGACTAAAGTATCCAGCTTCGTCGTGTCGCGCAGGTCACCGTGCGCCGCGCTCACCCGCGCTTCGAGCCGGTTGCGAGCGATGTTCTTGGTCACCAAGTCGAACGACTGCGCCTGCGCCTCGAGCCCGAACAGCCGCGCCTCGGGTAGGGCGTGCGCCAACATCAGCAGCACCGAGCCGATCCCGCAGCCGAGGTCGAGCGCGCGCTGGGCATTGGGCCGCGCCTGTGCGGCGGCGCACGCCGTCAGCGTGTCGTCGAGCGAGTAGCGGTGGCCGTGCTTGCGCTGAAATACCCGCAAGTCGCCGGCCAGCGCGTCATCGGTGAGCGCTTCTTCCAATGATAACGGTGCTGCGGAGCCCGGCACGGCCGGAGGCATGGCACGTCGCAGGGGGCCGCACAACGTGGTTACGACCGAAGCGCGACCGACGGCCGACGCGCTTGCGCAGTGCTAAGCCTCAAGCATGACCCAGCGCGAGCTGGGCCTCGTGCTGTTGTCGGCAGTTCTGCACGCGGCCTGGAACGTTGCAGCCAAGCGAAACGCCCAACCGGCGGCGTTTCTCTTACTCCTCATCGGCCTGACCGGCCTTGCGACGCTGGCGCTCCTGCCGCTCGTGCCGGCCGTCGTGTGGTCGAGCTCGATCGTGCTCTGGCTGGCCTTTAGCAGCGCGCTGCACGGCCTGTCCTTTATCGCGCTGGCCCGCGCGTACGAGCGCGCCGACCTCTCCATCGTCTATCCGATCTCGCGCTCGACGCCGGCGCTCGTGCCGCTGCTCGCGGTGCCGTGGCTCGGTGAGCGGCTCAGCCTCGCCGGCGTGTTTGGCATCGCGCTGACGTTGATCGGCATGTGGTTGGTGCAGACCGGCGGCGCGCTGCGTCGCTCCGCGTTGTTCGATCGCTCGTCGGTTTGGGCGTACGTGCTGCTGCTGATCACGACCGGCTTTTCGATCACCGACAAGCGGCTGATGGGACTGCTCAGCGCGATGCCGTGGGATTCACCCTTGCCGCGTGCGGTCGTCGGCTATCTGCTGCCGACCGTGGGCGCCGCGCTGATCGTGACGCCGTATGCGCTCAAGTTTATCGGCCCGCGCACGCTCGCCGACGTGATGAAGACCCGCGGCACCTGGGTGATCGGCGCCGCAGTCGCGACGTTCGTGAGCTACGCGCTCACCCTCGAGGCGCTGCGCACGGCGCAGGTCTGCTACGTGGTCGCGGTGCGCCAGTGCAGCGTGCTGTTCGCGGTATGCCTCGCGGTCTGGGCGCTGCGCGAGAAGCCCACGCTCGGCCGCTGGCTCGGGGCGCTCGGCACGGTCGCGGGCGTCGCGCTGATCGCCTTGTACGCCTGACAGGGCGCTTCAGCGCCCTGTTGACTGTGAACAAACAGCGCTATCACTCGCCGGTGCAGTCGCGACGGCTCTGGTTGGTGATCGGGTTCATGGTGCTCGCGGCCTATGCGCTCGTGTTCGCGCAGGGCGGCAAGACCCTCAAAGAGGGCACGCACCTCGATAGCCTGAAGGCTGAGCTCGCGGACGGCAGCGTCTTCGATATCGCCGAGCACCGCGGCCAGGTGGTCGTGCTGACGTTTTGGGCGAGCTGGTGCGGGCCGTGCCGCCGCGAGGCGCCGGTGCTCAGCCGCCTGCACGACCAGGGCGTCACCGTGATCGGGCTCGGCGTCGAGGAGCACTCGCTCGAGCGCCTGGCCAAGGACGCGGTCGAGCTGGGCGCCCGCTACACGGTGGGCCGCCCCGAGTCGGGCGTGCTCGAGCGGATGCGCGTCTCGGTCATCCCCACGACGTACGTAATCGACAAAACCGGCAGCATCGTGCTCGCCCGCACTGGACTCGTCTCGGAAGACGACCTGGAGGCTGCCGTTCGCGCGGCTTCCAAAAGCTAATAGCCCCCCGGAAGGTCTGCGTAATTGACACGCGAAAGACCCCCGTGCTTGAACACCCCTGCTCGTGCGGCCGGCCGATCGCCGGTCGCCGTGCGTATTAGGAGAGCTTGCCCATGGGTCAGGTGATTTTTGCTCAGCTCGTGACGCTCACTGCGGGGGCCCAGCCGGCCCAAGGCGGCGCCCCGCTCGATCCGTGGAAGCTCGTTTTGGGCGCGTCGCCCGTCGTGATGTTCGTGCTGATCTCGCTCGTCGTCATGTCGCTGGTCTGCTGGTTCATCATCGGCGCCAAAATCGTGCGCCTGAGCCAGGCCGCCCGCGATAGCTCGGCCTTCCTGCGCGCTTTCTGGGACCCGGAGCTGGGCAACGTCTGGAACGTGCGCCGGCTCGAGAGCCTGTATTCGGGCCGGCGCACGTTCCACTCGCCGATCGCCAACGTCTACCACGCCGGCTACGTCGAGCTGGCGCGCGTGCTCGGGGCCGATCGCCAGAGCCAGCAGGCCGGCGGCCAAAAGCACTACGGCGGCGACATCGACAACATCGAGCGCGCGCTGCGTCGCGCCACATCGAGCGAGGTCATGCGCCTCGAGTCGATGGTGCCGTTCCTCGCGACCACCGGCTCGACCGCCCCGTTCGTCGGCCTGTTCGGCACGGTCTGGGGCATCATGAGCGCGTTCATCAACATCGGCGCGCAGAAGAACGCGAGCCTCGATGTCGTCGCACCCGGTATCGCCGAAGCGTTGATCGCCACCGCGATCGGCCTCGTCGCAGCTATTCCCGCGGTTATGGCCTACAACTACTTCGTGCGCCGCATCATCGTGCTCACGAGCGAGATGGAGAGCTTTTCGAGCGACCTCTTGAACATCGTGCGCCGCCACTTCTTGGCCGGCTGATTAAGGAGCCGCCATGGCGTTCTCATCCGGTGGCAAGGGCCCTTTAAGTGAAATCAACGTGACGCCGCTGGTCGACGTCATGTTGGTGTTGCTGATCATCTTCATGGTCAGCGCGCCGATGATGACCACCGGCATCGAGATCGACCTGCCCAAGACCCGCGCGCCGCGCATGGACTTGGAAGAGCAGAAGCTGATCTTGAGCATCGACAAGCAGCAGAAGGTATTCCTCGGCGAGATCGAGATTCCGTACGACAAGCTCGAGGACGCGCTGACCAACAACGCGCGGCTTCAGCAAGAAAAAGAGCTGTACCTGCAGGCCGACGAGACCGTGCCGTACGGCTTCGTGGCCAAGGTGATGGCGCTGATTCGCCGGGGCGGCATCGACAAGGTGGGCCTCGTGACCGACCCGCTCGCGGCGGAGTGACGAGCATGCGTCTCAACCCGCGCGACCTACGCCCCGCATCGATGCTCGATGGCTCGCCCTTGAGCAGCTCGATGCTCGCCGGCGGTGCCGCGTTCGTCGTGCTCGCGCACCTCGGCGCGCCCTTCGCATTTTTCCTGATCATCTCCGGGCTCGCGGCGAGCGGCATCGCCGACACCACGCCGGATACGTTCGTCGAAGAGCAGGTGGTCGAAGCGACGTTCGTGCGGCTCGGCGAAAAGCGCGACCCGGACAAGCTCCCCGACCGCAAGGTGCCGGTAAAGCACACGGCGCCGGACGACTCGACCGTGGTGTCGAAGGACAACGACCCGCCGCCGCCCGACAAGCCCGACGCCGGCGTGCGGCCGCCGCGGCCGGAAGAAGATCCGCTCACGCGCCTCGGCGATCGCGCGCAGATCTTCGCGGAGATCCAAGAGCAGCGCGAGCTGGAAGGCGACCCGGAAGGCGTGCCGGAAGGCACGGACACCGAGGCCAAGGCAGGCAACATTTACGCCGGCCAGCTGAGCGCGTTCTTCAAGCGCGGCTGGACGGTGCCGACGACGCTCGGCGACACGAGCAAGCTCGTGACCCGCGTCTCGATCGAGATCACGCGCGACCTCAAGGTCGGCGATTTCGAGATCAAGAAGAGCAGCGGCGATTCGCTCTACGATCAATCGGTGGAAGACCGCTTGAACGAGCTCAAGACCCTGCAGACCACGGTGCCCGAGCCCCCGCCCGAAATTGCCGCGCAGTACCTTGGCCAGACGATCGACTTCAACTTCAAGGACACCGCCAAGTAGGGCGATGCACCTCTCGTAAACTCTCTTTGGAGGCTTCGATGACCGTTACCCCTTCCCGCCAGCTCCGCGTCCAGAGCTTTGCCATGATGCTCGCGAGCGCCCTCTTGCTGCTCGCCGCCGTCGTCTGGCCGACCTCACTCCAATCGCAGGAGGCTGCTGCGGCGACCAATGATCAGCCGCTGCCTACGCGCATGGTGATCGACGTCACCGGCGCCGAGCGCGCGCTGTACCGGATCGCGATCCCGAACCTGCTCGGCAATCAAGCCGCAGGCACCGAGGGCGCCGAGGTCATCCGCAACGACCTGCGGCTCGTCTCGCTGTTCCAGGTGCTCGATCCGAAGGGCTTCCTCGCCGACCTTCAAAAGGAAGGTCTCGGCTACGTCGAAGCGCCGTGGTCGAGCGTCGGCGCGCAAGGCGTCGTCAAGGGCCAGATCACCGGCAGCGGCGGCAGCATGACGATCGACATGCGCCTGTACGAGGTCGCTCGCGGCCCGGCGCCGGTGTTGCAGAAGACGTATCGCGGCGGCCAGCTGCGCGGCTACATGCACGACTTCGCCAACGAGATCTTGCGCGTGCTCACCGGCAAGGCCGGCTCGTTCGGCACGCGGCTCTTGTTCGCGCGCAAGGGCGGTACCGGCCGCAAGGACATCTACATCGCCGACTTCGACGGCAAGAACGAAGGCCGCGTCTCGAAGGGCAAAGGCATCGCTGTCTTGCCGTCGTTCGGCATGGGCAAGATCTGGTACTCGATGGTCACCGACCTCGGCACGTTCATCACCAACGCTGCGGCGGGTGAGAAGCCGGTGATCAACGGTGACGGCATCAACATGGGCATCTCGGTATGCGGCAGCCGCGCGTACTTCAGCTCCACGCGCGACGGCAACAGCGAGATCTACTCGAGCAACCTCGACGGCAGCGGCGTCGCCCGCTTGACCAACAACCCGGCGATCGACGTCAGCCCGACGTGCGGCCCCGGCGGCCAGATAGCGTTCGTGTCGGCGCGCCACGGCGGCCCGCAAGTGTTCTTGATGAGCGCCACCGGCGGCGAGCCCAAGCGCATCACGTACAAGGGCTCGCACAACCAGACACCCGCGTTCTGTCGCGACCCGAACAACCCGATGATCGCGTTCTCCGGTCGCGATGGCGGCGGCTGGGACATCTTCACCGTGAGCCTCAAGACCGGCGCGTACACGCGCGTGACGCAAGGTCAGGGCATCAACCAAGACCCAGCGTTCTCACCTGACTGCCGGATGATCGCGTTCGCGAGCTCGCGCGGCGGCATCTTCCTCGCCAGCCCCGAGGGTCTGAATCAGAACAAGGTCATCTCCGGCTCGGCTTCGACGATCCGCTGGGGCCAGAGCATTCCGAAGCCCTAGCGCTTGAGCGCGGCCCGTAGGGCGGGCAGCTGCTTGGCGACGAGCGGCGCCGGAACGCGGGCGCAACATCGCCCTTAGCGTCGTAACTCCGCTTCAGAATTCCGTGCTTTGCGGTCGGCCCGCGCGCGGCGCAGGGGCGCCGGGACGAGTACGCGGCTCTTGCGCAGCAGGTGGCGGCGTGCTGCTCGGCGCAGGTGCCGCCGGAGCTTCGCGCGGCTTATTGGCACGCGGGCGGGTCGCTTCGGCCTTGGTGATTGGCTTCGTGGTCGCGGTCGGTTGCGCGCGCTTACCCGGCGCGGGCGCAGCTTTTTCGCCGTTCGTGGCGGCAGCCGGCGCCGGCTCGATCGGTGGGGGCACGGGCGACGCCGGTTCAGGCGCGGCAACGGGCGTAGCGATGTGAGGCTCGGGCTCCGTTGCCGCGGGGCCGCTGCTACGCGTCGCGAACCATGCTGCCGCCGCGAGCGCGAGCAGGATCCCACCCAACACGAACGCGGTGCGCGCCCCGCGATTGCCCGGGATCGACGAGATGCGATCGGTGTCGGGTTCGGAGAACGTCTCCAGCGTCCGCACGCTGGTTACGGCGACGCGTTGATCGGTCACCGTAGGATTGCCCCCCGTGCGCGCCGGCGGCTGTGCCGGAACGCTGATCGGCAAGGACACCGGCGTCGGCGCAGCGACGGTGGGCGCCCACGCGCCGGACGGTTCGGCGACCGAGGTGACGCGCGCGGCGTAGCCTTCACGGCTCGCGAACGGCTCGAGCGCGCTGATCAACGCGTCGAGCGACGGCGTCCGTTCCACGCGGTCGCGCCGCATCGCGGTCTCGACGATCGAGCTGAGCGCGGTGGGCAAGCTCGGCCGCAGCGCCTTCGGCGTCGGCGGCTGCGTGGTCGTGATCTTGATGATCAGCTCCGAGAACGTCTCGGCATTGAACGGCGGCTGCCCGGTGAGCGCCTCGTAGAGGATCACGCCGAACGCGTACACGTCCGTGCGGCCGTCGATATCGCGCACGCCCGCGAGCTGCTCATAAGACATGTACAGCGGCGTGCCGAGCGTCATGCCGGTGCGCGTCAGCGACAGGCCACCTTCGCGATCGGTCAGCTTCGAGATGCCGAAGTCGAGCACCTTGGGGATCGGCCTACTGCGATCCGGCTCGCGCGCGAGGAAGATGTTGTCGGGCTTGATGTCGCGGTGGATCACGCCTTCGCGATGGGCGGCCGCGACGCCGCGCATCGCGTCGATCAGGTGCGCGATGATCACGTGCGGCTCGACGTCGTTGCGCTCGAGCATCGCGCCGAGCGGCTCGCCTTCGAGCAGCTCCATCACCAGGAAGATCGCGCCCGTCTCCTGGATCACGTCGTACACGTCGACGACGTTCGGATGGCGCACGCGCGCCGAGGCACGAGCCTCGCGCACCATGCGCTCCGCGGCGTCGGCTTGCGCCGCCAGCTGCGGGTGCATCCATTTGATCGCAACCCGCTTGCCGGTGAGCGTGTTCTCGGCCTCGAGCACGACGCCCATGCCGCCTTCACCGATGCGCCGCACGATCCGGAAGCGACCGCCGAGCACCGCACCCTCGGTGGGCATCTGCAGCTGCTGCGCGGCGTCGTTCATGCGTCTTCCAGCATACCGCTGGCGCTCGCGGCTGCGGTAAACAGCTGCTTAGAGCGCGCCCGAGAGCATCACGCCGGCGATCGCGAATAGGCCGAGCGCGAGCACCAGCCACAGCGTCACGTCGACGCGCGGGCCCGCCGGGAAGCTGCTCGGGCTCTGCCGGGCTGGCGGCGGCGCGGAGGATGGAGCCGGCCGGATCGAGCCGGCCTCGGCGCGGCCGATCACGCGTGTTGCGTCGCCGCGCTCAATCGATGTCGCGCTCGAACGATAGAGTGAGCGCATCGCGTCACCGATGAACTTCGGATCGGGGCCTGGGCGGACGGCGCCCGAAGCGATCGCGCCAGGGGTCGCGGCCCCGGTTTCAGCTGTCCCAGCACTGCTTTGTGCAGTGTTTTGGGGCTCTTCCGGTGGCTGGCTGCCAAGCACGGCGCGTGTGGGATCATCCATGAGAGCCACGCACATAATCCCTGAGTTTCGCGCTTTTGCAATGCGGATAAGGCCAATACTGGCCCTTCCCCAACATATGGGTCCTTTGACAATTGTGTCCAAGTGCGCGAACCGTGCGCCCAGTCGGGCGGAGTGTGCCCGCGGTCGGATTCGGGCTGGAGAGGGCAGCTCGGCTCGGACGGACTGGGCGTGGCGCAGCTTGTGCAGCTGCGAGCAAGAGAGGCGCATCGTGGGTGCAGGAATCTTCGTCGTTCACACCAAGGAACAGGCGCGGGATGCGGGCGCGCTCGTCGACCTGCTCGAGTCGGCGCTCGCGCTGCCCGACGGCGCGCTCGCGTGCAGCTCGCTACCGGGCTACGCGTGGTCGGTCAGCGGCCAGTCGAACGTTGCAGAGTGGGACGCCATGTTGCAGCGCGTGGGCGCCGCCGTAGCGCTCGCCGACAGCGACTCGCTCAGCAGCCCACAATGGATGTTCGACGTCGCCGCAGCGCACGGTCGAGGCTTGTGGACGGTCGTCTTGCTGGAGGACGCGACACAGGCCTCGCGGCTGCCCGTTCAGCTCACGTCCGCGACGCTCGCGCTGCGCAGCGACGAGACGTCGGTGCGCGCCGTGGTCGAGGACCTTGCGTTCGAGCTCGGCCTGGCGCCGCGTCTCGGCCAAGAGACCAAAGAAGCGATCGCCACGTTCAGCTCGATTCCGCCGGACAATCGCTCGGCGTCGGCGCCGGCGCCGGCCATCACGCCGTTTAGCGCGCGCGAGGTGCCCGACGAAGATGACGCGGGCGCCGTGATCGGCGGCCTGGACACGTATCGGCCGCCGTCGGCCGCGCTGCGCGGCCGAGCCACGAGCGGCGACGACACGCCGATCGCGACGTACGAGTCGCTCGACACGATTCCGCCTTCGGTATCGGTGCGGGGCGAGGCGCGCGGCATGGCCAGCGAGCCGCCGCCGTTCGCCTCCGACGAAGAGCCGCTCGAGCTCGATTCGGACGAGCTTCAGCCTATCGATGGCGGCCAGGTGCTGGTCAGCCGCGTGCAAGGCGCTTCTCCGGTCATGGCGTTCGACGCCGGCCGGGCGATCTCGGAGTGCTCGTTCCATCGCCACACGGGCGGCGACTTCGCGCGCGAGCTGGAGCAACCGTTCGGCGGCTTCATCGACGCCATCGGCGGCGACTGGCACGCGCTGCAGCGGATCGAGGACGTCGAGGTGTGGCTCGGCGCGACCGACAACCTGCTCGACTCGCTGCCGCCCGGGCAGCGCGTGGTCGCCGATTGGTACGAGCTCGGCTACCAGCTCTCGACCTTGCTGAGCATCGCCGAGCACGGCGGCTTCGATGACCTGCAGCAGCGCGAGCAATACGAGGAGCTGTGGGGCCAAGCGATGTACCAGCTCCGCCAGTCGGGCGCGCGCCTGCGGCTGTCCGGTCGCGACCTCGACGCCGTGCAATGGCGGCTCGAGAACCTCGTGGGCTCGCAGCAGGAGCGCGACTACCGCAACGTCGCCGCCTCGCTCGAGACCCTCGGCGAGCTCGCGCTGGCCGCCAGCCGCGAAGCCGGCATTCCCGAGCAGCTTGCTCGCTACGGCTGAGCGCTACGGCAGGGCCTTAAAAGCGAAAGCCCAAGCGGACGTTGAGTCCGCTCGGGCTTTCTGCTGCTCCAGAGAGCGCTAGCTGATCACGCACCGCCTCGGGCGATGGACATGACCTTGTCCAGCAGCTCGCGCGAGTACACGCGGCCGACGAGCGACTCGCGCGCCTTCTTCGTGACCTCTTGGTATTCCTTCTCGCCTTCGGCGGTGAAGGGCACCGAGACGAAGCCGCGCTTGATCAGGTTGTTGTACGCGGTCTTGTCATCCTCGCGGATGTTGCGAACGTCGCCCTTGTAGTGCGTGGCGATCTGTTCTTCGAGCTGCTTGCGCACGTCTTCGGGGATCGAGTTCCACTTCTCGTTCGAGAAGACCATGCCGCCGATCAGCGGGCCCTGGGTGCGCTGCGTGACGTGCGTGACCTTGGAGAACCACTGCAGCGCGATCGCTGCCAGCGCGCTGGTCGTGCACGCGTCGATCATGCCGGTCTGAAGGCCGCCGTACACTTCCGGCACCTGCAGCGGCACGCCCGTCACGCCGACCGCGTGCCACATCGACTTCATCGTGTGGCTGTCCGGCCAGACCCACGGCCGCATCTTCTTGAGGTCCGTGATCTTGTAGATCGGCGCCTTCGAGAAGTAGCGGATCATGCCGACCTCGCCCCAACCGGCGAGCTTGAAGCCGTTCTCGTTGAGCTTGGCCGCCCACTCCTCGTTGAACACCTTTTGCACGCGCTCGACTTGCTCGTAGTTCTCGATCGCGAGCGGTGCGGTGAGCACCGCGAGCTCGCGCAAGATCTGGCTCAAGCCAACCGACGTCACGACCGTGCCGTCCATCTGGCCGATGCGCATCTTGCGGATGATGTCCTTCTCGTCACCCGCGACGCCGCTCGGGTAGAGCTTGATGCCCCACTGCCCCTTTGTGACCTTTCGCAGGCCGCTATCGATGCGAACGAAGCCGCGAACCAAGTCGCTGCTGCGCGGCGCGAGCGTCGCGATGCGAATCGCGTTCTCGCCGTCCGCTGCGCTCGCCTTGAACGCGTTGCCAGGCAACGCGAACGCAAGACCGACCGCCAAAACTAGAAATGCCCAAATGCGCAAACTCATATCTCCTCCGAGATTCCGACGCCGTCCTCGACCACCGCGCGCGTCTACTTCCAGGTTCTACTGCTAGACCGCGCGTTCCTAACCGCTGTGCTCCCGCACGACCTTCCGCGCAACGCCGCTGACGAAAGCAGACGCTGTCTGGTGAGTATCGCGCGGGTCGCAGCATACACCGTGCCACGACGTGCAACAGCGGCCACGACGCGGGCTTGCGCGAGCGGATTCACCCGCGCGGTCGCGCATGCTTAGCCGCACTCATTCATTCGCTGAGGCTTTCGAGCTATGTCGCGGGCTAACTGCCGGTTGTCTCGCCCAAAACGCGGTGCTGTCCCGCTCGCTTTCAGGGATTTTAGGCGCTGCCGCTTGTCGCTTGCGCCCGCACAAAGAGCTGGACGACTAACGAGAGCAGCACGACCACGGCGCTGCCGATCACGTTGAACCACAGGAAGCCGATGTCCGTGGTGAAGAACAAAGCGATCACGCTGGCTTGAGCCCCGAGCGCTGCGATGAGCACGGCCGTCGCCTGGACGTGGCGCACGAAGAACGCGACCAGGAAGATGCCCAAGACTGTGCCGTAGAAGATCGAGCCGAGGATGTTCACGGCCTCGATCATGTTGTCGAGCAGCGAAGCGAACCCGGCGAAGGCGACTGCGACCACGCCCCACAGCGCCGTAAACAGCTTCGAGATCAACACGTCGCGTTCGCCGGCGGCGGGCGTCTGCTTGCGGATCCGCCGGTACAGGTCGAGCGTAGTCGTCGAGCCCAGCGCCGCCAGCTCGCTCGAGGTCGAGCTCATCGCTGCGCAGAAGATGACCGCGATCAAGAGCCCGATCAGGCCGTGCGGCACGTAGCCGAGCACGAAGGTCAGAAACACGTAGTCCGAGTCCTTCGTCTCGGCGCTCGGCACCGCGGTCTTCACCAGCGTCTTGACCTCATTGCGCACCTCTGCGACCTGGCTGGCTGCGGCCTGTAGCCGAGCCTTTTCGCCGATCGCTTCGCTGCCGGCGTCGAGCGCCGCGACGTACGCATCGGCCGCGTCGCGCTGATGATTGAACGCCGCCTCGTACCGCGCCTCGAGCAGGTCGAATTCCGACGCGTGCTCGGTGCTGCGCGCCTTCTCGAGCGCCGGCCCGTTGAAGAAGATCGGCGGCTGCGTGAACAGGTAAAACACGAACACCATCACGCCCGACATCAAGATCACGAGCTGCATCGGCACCTTGAGCATGCCGTTGAGCACGAGCCCGAGCCGGCTCTCCGCGACCGAGCGGCCCGATAGGTAGCGCTGCACCTGCGACTGATCGGTGCCGAAGTACGACAGCGCCAGGAAGAAGCCGCCGGTGATGCCGGACCAAAACGTGTAGCGGGTGGACGGATCGACC
>Ga0193752_1001254_pt1 | contig 21490 bp, 11 predicted proteins | sample H1c1metaG_FD_144924 | JGI IMG/M metagenome (GOLD analysis project Ga0193752, IMG submission 144924) | Soil microbial communities from a riparian zone of the East river system, Colorado, United States - H1c1 | ecosystem: Environmental > Terrestrial > Soil > Riparian zone | place: USA: East River...
ATATCCCGGTAACGAAATCAACTGGGATCATACACCCGATCTTACGAAAGCAGCCAGACAATCGCTGATATATCGTGGTGATGAAGCTACTGGCTGGAGCCTTGGCTGGAAGATAAATTTTTGGGCAAGATTTAAAGACGGCGATCATTCATTCCGGCTTGTACAAATGCTGATGAGTCCCGCTACCAGGGGTGCAGGTAGTTATCCAAATCTATTCGATGCGCATCCTCCTTTCCAGATCGATGGCAATTTTGGAGGCGCAGCGGGAATTGCAGAGATGTTGCTTCAAAGCCATAGCGATTACCTCGACTTGTTACCCGCTTTGCCAGTTGCTCTGAATATGGGTGAGATAAAAGGAATTTGCGCAAGAGGGGGATTCGAGTTGAACATCAAATGGCAGGAGGGAAAACTTCAACACGTAACCATCTTATCAAAAGCAGGCAATCCGTTGCGTGTAAGATACAAGGATAAAACAGTCACCATAAAGACTGTGAAAAACCTGAAATATCATTTTGATGGTTCGCTCACCAGCATTGATAAATAGATTCAAAAAATATTTTTGATAAAATAAAAGCCTTATCCGCATATATATTCCTTTTGTTGACTGCATTACCTGTGTTTTCACAGCAACTGATCATAACAAATCCCCGGTGTGAATACAAACAGAATCCCATTGGTGTAGATATTACAAACCCTAAATTCAGCTGGGAATTGAAATCAGACCGCAAAAACATAATGCAGTCGGCATACCGGATACTTGTAACCGATGATCCCGAACTATTAAGAAAGAATACTGGCAATATATGGGATTCCAAAAAAATTGCCTCTGGCGCCTCTATCCAGGTTGAATACAAGGGTAAAACTTTATCGTCAGTAAAAAAATATTTCTGGAAGGTAATGGCCTGGGATGATAAAGGAAATGTTTCTTCCTGGACCACGAATGCATCCTGGCAGATGGGTTTACTAAATGTGGAAGATTGGAAAGGAGCGCATTGGATAGCTTATGAGGAGATCAATGACACATCGGTTATCGCTCCACATGTCCATATGAATGGTAAAAAATCATGGGGAACAAGAAGAAATATCTTGCCATTGTTACGCAAAAGTGTTCTGGTAAATAAAAGGATAAAAAACGCCTCAGTATTTGTTTGCGGTTTAGGTCAGTTTGAAATGAGCATAAACGGCAAAAAAACAGGCGATCATTTTCTGGATCCAGGCTGGACTAATTACAGCAAACATTCGCTTTATGTAAGCTTCGATGTTACAAATGAATTGAAGCAGGGAAAAAACGTCATCGGCGTTATGCTCGGCAACGGTTTTTATTATATACCCGGCCAGCGATACCGCAAAATGACAGGTGCATACGGATTGCCTAAACTTATTTTCAGAATGATGATCGAATATGAGGACGGAGCATTGGAAAATATTATCAGCGACAACAGTTGGAAAACCGCTCCGTCACCGGTTGTATTCTCGAGCATTTTTGGAGGCGAAGACTATGATGCGGGGCTTGCATACGCAGGGTGGGACGATGCTGCATTCGATGATACTCAGTGGAAAAATGTGATCATCACCGAGGGACCGGCATTACTGAATTCTCAAACAGCTGAGCCATTGAAAGTCATGGAAAAATTTACTGTCGTCAAAAAGCACCGGTTAAATTCCGGCGCCTGGGTATATGATCTCGCACAGAATTTCTCGGGGATTCCTGCTGTAACGGTTAGCGGAAATAAAGGTGACACTGTACGGATTATTCCATCGGAATTACTCAATGAAGATGGCACTGCGAATCAGAAAGGATCGGGCGGACCTTCTTATTTTACATATATCTTGAATGGTGGAGCTTCAGAAACATGGCATCCGCGTTTTACTTATTATGGATTCAGATACCTGCAGGTCACTTGCATTGCCCGCGACAGTTTGCGAAATCCACCCCGTGTATTGAATATCGAAGGCTGGCATATTCGCAATGGTGCATCCGGAACCGGAAGTTTCGAAACTTCGGATTCGCTTTTTAACAAAACAAACAGATTGATAGACTGGGCTATAAAAAGTAATACCATGAGTGTATTCACTGATTGCCCTCATCGTGAAAAACTTGGCTGGCTGGAAGAAACACATCTTATGGGCAGTTCTGTTCAATACAATTATGATATTTCGGGTTTATGCAGAAAGGTGATAAAGGACATGATAAATGCTCAGTATCCGGATGGTAAGGTACCGGAAATATCCCCTGAGTTTACAAAATTTGACGCGCCGTTCGATGAGTCGCCCGAATGGGGAAGCGCAGCTGTCATTTTACCGTGGTATAATTATCAATGGTATGGTGACAAAGAAACTTTAAAAGAGGCTTATGAAATGATGAAAGGGTATACGGGCTATCTGCAAAGAAAATCAGACAACAATATTTTATCACATGGTCTGGGTGACTGGTTTGATATTGGCCCTAACCGGCCGGGCGTTTCTCAGTTAACACCTTTGGGTGTAACCGCAACAGCCATGTACTATTATGATCTTTGCATAGTAAGCCGGACGGCTAAACTGCTTGGCCATGCCGAAGATGTAATTAAATATGATCAATTGGCTGATTCCGTAAAAAAATCTTTTAATCAAAAATTTTTCAATAGTAAAACATTTCAATACGCTACGGGAAGCCAGGCGGCTAATGCGATGGCTGTGTTTATGGACCTTGCTGAGCCACAGTACCGTGATTCTGTAATTGGCAATATTATAAAAGATGTACGTACCAGGAACAATGCATTAACAGCCGGGGATATTGGTTACCGTTATGTACTCAGAGCTCTCGAAAATGCCGGACGCAGCGATGTAATCTTCGATATGAATAACCGTGATGATGTTCCGGGATACGGGTACCAGTTAAAACATGGCGCAACGGCATTAACAGAATCCTGGCAGGCTTATCCTTCAGTGTCGAATAACCATTTTATGCTTGGCCATTTGATGGAATGGTTTTATGCCGGCTTATGTGGTATCAAACAGGCTCCGGATGGCGTAGCGTACAACAAAATAGAGATAAGACCTCAACCGGTTGGTAATATCAGATATGCAAAAGCTTCTTTTCATTCTCCTTATGGACTTATTAGCACGCATTGGAAAAAAACAGGCGCAAATTTTCAGTTGGATGTAACTATTCCCGGCAATACAATTGCTGAGATATTCCTGCCGGGAAATGCTATACCCGTGAAAGTCGGTTCCGGAAATTATTCCTATAGCGTTAAAATAAATCAGGATTCGCAACGATGAAAGAAAAATATTTTCTCCTGCTACTCATATTCTTATCCGGACAATGTTGTTTTGCACAGGCGGATACTGTATCATTGAAAAGTAAAGAGGGGAATTGCCGGAAGGGGATGATACTTGCGATCGTTCAGTCGTCCGGTAAAAAGGGAGATATTACATTATTCGTAAACTCCCCAAACCTCCCACCTCCAAGCATAGTGTTGAAAACAAAGGACTAAGGACATATTCTGATTAATTTATTCTTCCATAAATTTTGATACCGCATAGGAAAATGTTCCATCATTATAGTGAAACCTTACATTGTTGACGGCTTTGTGTCCATGTATCTTTAGTCAGAGAAAATGAATTTGTAATCTCATCTTCATTTGCTCCAGCTAACGATAATTGCACATCATGAAAAGTCTTTTGCCTCAGTATACGATTTTTCTTTTACAAGAGAAGTTTCTGCAATGTGCAGAACTCGTCACAACTTCCTCTTTTTCTATCAGATCCACGTTTAGAATCTCATTGACCGTTCTGGCAATCTTTTTTTATGCATCAGGGTTAGCCCAGTCAGAACCAGGTAACGATAAGGAACTGGAATATAAAAAAGTGATTACAGAAAGATCCTTAAAAATTCTGAACACTACCGGTATCGACGACGCTGTTAAAAAAGAAAGGGTATTGAATGAGATGGTGAGTCAGTACATCTGGTTGAATCACATTCATGACTCCGATAAAATTGTTGTGAATGAACTGAAAGAACGGTCATCCACACCCGAAGAACTGGCTAAAGTGCAAAAGATTCAGCAGGAAAAAAAAGCTTCGAGGTTATTGGCACTCCATGAAAATTTTATAATCCGCCTAAAAGAAGATCTAACCGATAATCAGTTGGAAAAAGTAAAGGACGGCATGACTTATGGCGTATTGCCGGTTACCTACAGTGCTTACCAGGATATGATCCCTTCCCTGACCGATGGACAGAAGGCGAAAATATTCAACTGGCTGAAGGAAGCCCGGGAGCTGGCCATGGACGAAGGCTCATCTGAAAAAAAGCACGCTGTATTCGGGAAATATAAAGGAAGAATTAATAATTATTTATCCGCCGAAGGATATGATTTGAAAAAACAAAACGAGGAATGGGCGCGCAGAATCAAGGAGCGTAAAGACGGAGGGCAGAAATAATATCTACATCTAAACGATTGCTTGTAAAATACTCAAAACTAAAGCCATATGAACTATCTGCTGCCAGCGAGGTCCCTGGTATTATTTTTACTGTTTTTATGCGTTGTTATGAACGTAACAGCACAGGAAAAAACAGTGTCCGGTAAGGTTACGGACGATACCGGGAAAAGTTTGGAAGGTGTGAGCATCCGGATTAAAAACGGAACACAATCTACCATGACTAACACCAATGGTGAATTCGTTATCAAAGCTCCCTCATCTGAATCAGTAATAACTTTTTCCCATGTAGGGTTTCTGATCTATGAAACGAAAGCCTTATCCAATACCTTATCTATAAAGCTCAATCCACTCGACAATAAACTTGGAGAAGTAATAGTGGTAGGTTACGATACAAAACCAAGAGCTAATGTATTGGGTTCGGTTGCCACAATCAATCCCAAAGATGTGGAAGACATGCCGTTTGTAAATTTATCAACGGCACTGATAAACAAAGTTCCGGGTGTCAGCATATCCCAGAGTTCAGGAAGGCCCGGTGCCACAACAAATCTTACGATTCGTAATCCCGTTACATTCGGAGCCTCAGGCAGCGTTGAACCACTGTATGTGATTGATGGAATCGCATATACCAATCCCGAGGGAAAGGAATTCTTCGATAACCTCGATGCAACAATGGTTGATAATATTTCTATCCTTAAAGATGCAGCTGCTTCTGTGTATGGTGCACGCGGCGCAAACGGCGTTGTGTTAGTTACTACAAAAAGGGGAAGACCAGGCAAGCCACGAATTAGTTATACTGGCTCCTATGGAGTATCTGAGGCCGCCCAGGTGCCCAAAACTATCAGCGCATATGATCATTTACTGGCCCTGAACGGTAAATATGCAGGTAACAGTCAATGGACTCACATGTTATATGATCAATCTGAACTCAATTATGCGAAGACTCATGACTATAATTGGTTTGATCCTACCTGGCAAACTGCAAACATGCAGAGACATGCTATGAATGTAACCGGAGGCTCAGATAAAATTACTTTTTTCGGAGGCGCTAATTACCTAAAAGAAACAGGGAACCTGAGGGATCTGTATGCGACACGTTATGGATTTCGTGTAGGTACTACGGCCAAAATCACGGATGGTCTTACGGTTGATCTCTCTTTCGCCAATGATTACGCCATAGAGAACAGACCCACACCAAAAGGTATCACAAGTTTCGCCGGGCAAGGCACGGACCAGTCTGACCAGATGAACGGAACTATGGCTGCGCTTTTATTAATACCGAAATGGGTTCCTATGTATGTTGCAGGTAAGCCGGTTTATACAACTGCTCCACGCTGGCATCCCCTGGAACTGCAGAATACGAATAGTTATGCCCGCACCAATCAACGCGGGCAAAGCTTAACCGCAAACCTTAATTATAAAATTCCTTTTGTTGAGGGGTTGTCTTTCAGGGTTTCATATGGCCTCAACTCAAGAAACACCTTGGGTAAAGAATATTATGTCTCTTATAATCTTTATGATTTTGAACGTCAGGGAAGTTCTGTTTATGATGATAATACTGTGCCTAAGCAAAAAATAATTTTTACTGAAACACCAACACCATCCAATTCGGTGATAAGCGTTAAAAATGATAATTCATTGCGGCACGCAAGCGATTTTGCCAAGAGTTATCAGTTTAATCAGGCACTTAGTTATAAGAGACAATTTGGAAAACACGATGTCGATGTGTTACTTCTTGCTGAACAAAGCGAAGCCGAAACAGAAGGCTTTTTCTCGTCGGTAGAAGGACAATTAATTCCGGGAGTAGACGAGTTCTGGGGATACACGACAGACAGATCCTTTTGGAATCACAGCAGTTCGAAGACGGAGACCGGAAGAGCAAGTTATCTCGGCCGGATTAATTACGGTTTCATGAACAAATATCTTCTGGAAGCTTCTTTCCGTGCTGATGCATCTCCCAATTTCCCACCGGGATCAAGATGGGGATATTTTCCGTCCGTAGCGGTAGGCTGGAAATTGTCCGAAGAAAACTTTTTCAAGAATATCAACTTTGTAACCGACCTCAAATTACGCGTACAGGTTGGCGCAACGGGTAACGATGCAGTAAGAAACTATCAGTACAGTGAAAGATACACCCAAACAACGGGTAATTTATTTGGCAACGTAGTGACTCCGGGATTGAACCCGAATGCTATCCCCAATCCCGACATAACATGGGAAAAAGCATTGTATAAAAATATCGGAGTCGATGGGGCCATCTTTAACAGGCGTCTTAATTTCAGCATTGATTACTACAACAGGCATAACACGGACATGCTTGAAACACCTACTTCCACTGTACCATCCACGCTTGGAATAGCGATAGCGGATAGAAATTATTCTGAAATGAAAACATGGGGACTTGAAGCCTCATTGGGTTATGAAGGAAAAATCAGCAATGATTTTCGTTTCAGCATCCAGGCGAACGTTGGTTGGACCGACAATAAGGTCATTAAAAAATATTTTGGCGCCAATGATACAGCGTGGAAAAATCCGATTGGTGTAAGGACCGACCGTGGGATAGAAGGATATATTGCAACACAAATTTTCAGGGATCAACAGGAAGTGGATAATTTTTATAAGGATAACCCAGGTTGGTTAATTGATGGTGATTCTTTAAGGGTAGGTTATCTCAATTTCGAAGATTTGAATGGCGACGGCCAGATCACTGAAGCAGATAAAACACGGCTGGCAACACGTTCCGGCAGCATTTTCGGTGTGGGTTTTAACCTCGGATTTGCATGGAAAGGGTTAAAATTAAGTGTTAATACCAGCCTGAGTATCGGTGGTGACCGGGCTTATGATAATACAGCCAGAAGACCACCGACTGAGGCTCAGGGCGCGCTATCATTCTGGAAAGATGCATGGTCGCCAACAAATCCAAACGCCAGCTATCCTGTTGTCAGCAGTACTCTTGCCAGCGAAGTATCTACATTCTGGATCGTGAACGGCACTACTTTACGAATTAACAATGCACAGTTATCTTATACGTTACCTCCGGTGATCAGGACAAAACTTAAGATACCTGACATGAGATTATTTATTGTAGGTACAAATCTTGGGACCTTAATTACCAGTCAAAAATATAAAGACGCGGGCCAGAATACATCTATCGATTACCCGATCTTAAGGACTTTTAGTTTTGGTGGTGTTATTAATCTATAACCGTTTCCAACTGTTGAAAATTATAAAAATGAAAAAACTACTCATATATTTTATAGTACTTTTTACAGTGCTATCAGCATGTACGAAAAAAGTACTTGATAAAAAAGACCTCACCGGTCTTAGCAGCGAAACCTGGGATAATGAATCAACTGCTACACTGTACATCAACAGGGCATATGGAACGATGATGCCCGGGTTTCCTGCAAACAACAGTTCTAACCTGCTACCTTATGCGCTTCACGATGTAAGCGACGAATCCAACACAACCCGTACTACGGCCATGATAACGGGCTCTTTAGGCGACAATGCCGTTACTGATTTTGGTAACAGCCCGACTTCAAATACCAGTACATATGCCAATATCAGAAGAGTAAATATATTAATTACTGAAATAGACAAAGGCACATTATCTGAATCTGTTAAAACAAGACTTAAGGCCGAAGCATATTTTTTAAGAGCCTGGAACTATTGGAATATGGTTAAGTTATATGGAGGCGTTCCGTATATTACTTATCCGCAGGTATGGGATGAAGGCACTGTGTATACTCCGCGTAATAAGACATCAGAATGTATCGATTCGCTGACACGTGATCTTGATCTTGCTGCAATGGCACCGAAACTAACCATTGCTTCTCAGGCAGGGCCGGATCGGGGACGTATAACCCGTGGAGCAGCCCTGGCGCTTAAGGGAAGGATTTTGTTGCATTGGGCAAGTCCCCAGTTCACCGGCGGAACTCCTAAACCTGAAAGATGGGAAGCTGCCTATCGGGCAAACAAGGCTGCTTATGATTCATTAATTGCCGATGGCCATGCGCTGTTCTCAAATTTCGCCAATGTACTCACAGATGAAAGTTCCGGTAACAAGGAACTGATCATGATAAGGTCTTATAATGGGACCACCGATTATTCCAATGGTTTTGAAACTTCAGCAAGACCACGGTCGGAAGGTGCTGGCGGGCAGTATCAGCCAACCTGGAACCTGGTTCAGGCTTTCCCTATGAAAAATGGAATGGCCATCAACGAAGCTGGTTCAGGTTACGACCCGGTATATTACTGGAAAGATCGTGATCCCCGCTTTAATGCAACCGTTGTATATAACGGATCTATCTGGGCGCTAAGCGGAAATGCTATACGCAAACAGTGGACTTACACCGGAAATCCAAATCCGGAGCAAACCTTGTCCACTACCGGATTCTATTGCAGGAAAGGCGTGAATACTGCTACCAGTTTTGCTAACGCGGCAAATGGTACAACCGACTGGGTAGAGATACGACTGGCTGAAGTGATGCTGAATCTGGCTGAATGTGCAAATGCTACTAACCGCAGTTCAGAAGCTTACAGCATGCTAACAAAACTCCGCATCCGTGCCGGGATTATTCCTGGTGCAAATGCTTTGTATGGCCTGAAAGCTAATATGACTTCGGATGAAATGCTCACGGCCATTTTGAATGAAAGAAGAATTGAGCTGGCTTTTGAAAACAAACGTTATGATGATCTTCGCCGGTATAAGTTATGGACCACTCTGCTGAATGGAACAAGAAGACAGAAATTGACTATTACGGTTAAATCACCTTATAATGCAGATTCATTAAATAAATTCATAGTAAACTCCACTACTATAAGGGTAAGAGACACTATCAATGTCGAAGGTGCCAGCTATACAAAATTTTTTAACACAACTGTGGCAAACCTGGATGTGGCAGCAATCAATTACCTGGATAAATATTATTTCTATGGAATTCCTAATACGCACCTTAGTCGCAATCCCAATCTCAGGAATACAGCAGGTTGGACGGATGGCAGCTTTAATCCGCTTGAATAAATTTAACGGATAATAGAAGCTTCCACAAAAAAGTAAAGACATAGAAAAATATCACTCGTAAACAAAACGAAACCAGGTCTTGAATAAATAATCGGCAAATTTTGTAACACAATAACGGCTTACTCATGAACTATTCTTTCAGATTATTATTGACATTATTTATTGGCATAAATCTTTCGCTCCATGTAAATGGCCAGTATCCAAAAATTACATCCGAGGTCCAACGCAGTTCCGATTCTTTGCTCGATGACGCGCGTATTCATTCGGATGAAGCCTGGGCATTGGCATTGCCCGTGATTAAAGCCGAAGCAGCAAAAGGCAAACCCTATATTCCCTGGGCTTCGAAACCGGATGATCTGCCACAGGCTGATCTTCCGGCATTTCCAGGTGCAGAAGGCGGTGGTAAATTCAGCTTTGGAGGCAGGGGTGGAAAAGTGATTGTTGTAACGAACTTAAATGACAACGGACCCGGAAGTTTCCGCTGGGCATGTGAGCAAGGTGGCGCAAGAATAATCGTATTTAATGTAGCTGGTATAATCCGTATCAAATCACCGGTAATAATCCGTGCACCGTATATCACTATCGCAGGTCAATCTGCGCCAGGCGATGGCGTTTGCATAGCCGGCGAAAGTGTATGGATCAACACGCATGATGTGATCATCAGGTACATGCGTTTCCGACGTGGAGAAACATGGGTAGGAAGAAGAGATGATGCTATCGGAGGCAATCCTATTGGCAACATTATGATTGATCATGTTTCAGCGAGTTGGGGACTGGATGAAAATATGAGTATGTACAGGCATATGTATAACGACAGCACCGGGATTACGGAACAAAAACTGCCAACCGTAAACATCACTATTCAGAATTCCATCTTTGCAGAAGCATTGGACACATGGAATCATTCATTCGGCAGTACGCTTGGTGGAGAAAATTGTACTTTCATGCGGAATCTCTGGGCAAATAATACCGGCAGAAATCCCTCTATCGGTTGGTATGGCATTTTTAACTTTGTAAATAATATAGTGTTTAACTGGGTGCATAGATCTATCGATGGCGGTGATTACAGGGCTCAGTTCAACATCATTAATAACTATTTTCAACCAGGACCATCTACCCCGAAAAACAATGTGGGTCATCGCATTCTAAAACCCGAGAGCGGAAGAAGTAAGTTAAAATACCAGGTATATGGTCGCGCTTATGTAGACGGTAATATCATGGAAGGTCATCCGGAGATCACAAAAAACAATTGGAATGGTGGAGTTCAGGTGGAGGACTTACCTGATACCGGCCCTTATACCGATGCAATGAAATGGAGTAAACCACTTCCAATGGCCAGCTTAACGATCTTAAACGCAACGGATGCCCGGAAATATGTTTTAGAAAATGCAGGCGCCACTCTGCCAAAACGAGATGCTGTAGATAACAGAATTGCAGAACAGGTGCGAACAGGGAAGATTGCTTTTAAAGAAGGTGTAAAACTGCCGTCAACACAATTTGAACATCGTCGTCTGCCAATCGATTCGTATAAAAAAGGAATCATAACAGATGTAAATCAGGTTGGTGGCTATCCTGAATATAAGGGCGCACCTTACAAGGATAATGATGCCGATGGTATACCCGATGACTGGGAAAAAAAGAACGGCCTGAATCCGGCAAATGCCGGTGATGCAATACAAATTACAAAAAACAAAAGCGGTTACACCAATATTGAAGAATATCTTAACAGTGTGGTTTCCATTCAAAATGTAACACCAGCGAAAACAGGGTTTTAAACTGTGCTGACTGAATGGGTTCCCAGGTGCAACTAAAAAGGATATGTTTTGAAGGGTAACATCGTGACCAGATTGCCATGTAATAAAGTCTATTGTATGCATACTTTTTCGGTATGCATATCTCTTATTTTATGCTTCCATGTAAGCCAGGCACAAAAACAGGAGCCACCACTTTCACTGGTAGAACACAAACTCCGTTATATACCGGACACATCAGGTAATCGTATTCCTGACTTTTCTTATTGCGGTTATAAGTCCGGTGAACAACCCGTTCCTGATGCAATTATTAAAATAGTGGTGCCGCTGATTAATGCAGATGCTACAGTTGCTATTCAATCTGCTATTGACTTTGTAAGCGGTCTTCCAATGGATGCAAAAGGTTTGCGCGGGGCGGTGTTATTGCAGAATGGAATATATAAGGTGCAGGGAAAATTAAAGCTCCACACATCTGGTGTGGTATTAAGAGGATCGGGGTATGATGACAAAGGAACGATCATAGTTGGTACCGGCAAAGACAGGGAAACATTAATACAGGTAAATGGTAAAAACAATAAGAACATTGAAACAGGTGTTATAGTTACCGACGACTATGTTCCAGTAAATGCGAATACCATACATGTAGCCAGCGCTGATAAACTGAAGACCGGACAAAATATTATAATCACAAGGGCCTCAAACGCCGCGTGGATCAGCATTTTGGGAACAGATCATTTCGGTGGTGGCATTACCACACTAGGCTGGAAACCGGATCAGCGAAACATCGAATGGACCAGAACGATAACTGCTGTTAATGGAAATGAGATAAAAATCGACGTACCATTGACATGTGCACTCGACAAAAGATATGGGGGTGCAACCCTTAAATCATTTACCTGGCCCGGCCGGATTATGAACTGCGGTATAGAAAATATTCAGCTGGTTTCTTCTTACGACAGCGCCAATGTAAAAGATGAGGATCATCGTTGGATGGCGGTCACTATCAATAACGCGATGGATATTTGGGTCAGGCAGGTAGGATTTAAACATTTTGCAGGCAGTGCTGTTGCCATATATGAAAATGCGTCACGGGTCACAGTGGAAGATTGTATTTCGCAGCAGCCAGTTTCTGAGATCGGTGGCGAACGTCGCAATACATTTTTTACTGCAGGGCAGCAAACATTAATTCAACGGTGTTATGCAGAATTTGGTATGCACGATTTTGCTACCGGCTTTTGTGCTGCAGGCCCGAATGCATTTGTTCAATGCGAATCGCACCTGCCTTTCAGCTTCAGTGGCGGAATCGACAGCTGGTCAACCGGTGTTTTGTTTGACGTTGTAAATGTGGATGGCAATGCCATAAGTTTCTCGAACCGGCAACAGGAGGGACAAGGTGCCGGATGGACGATCGCAAACAGCGTAGCCTGGAACTGTACCGCTTCAAGAATTGATTGTTATCAGCCACCTACTGCACAGAACTGGGCATTTGGATCCTGGAGCGAGTTTTCGGGAAACGGATACTGGGGCGAATCCAATAATAACATTGATCCACGCAGCCTGTATTATGCCCAGCTTCAGGAAAGACTAGGTGCTGTTATGAACAAACGTGTGCAGGTAATGAGCATTGAAACCGAAGCAAGCAGCAGCCCCTCAGTGGAAACTGCTGCAGCATTAACAAAACTTGCCGTGTCTCCGCAAAAAACATTGCTGCAATTTATATCAGAAGCTGCGCAACGCCAACCACTGAATACAAATGCAGATGGTGTAAAGGTGTTTAACGTTGACGATCTGAAAGCTCATGTCCGGGCTTCGAATGCGCCCATACTACGGACACACAACGGGTGGCTTGTTCGTGGAAATAAAATATTATCAGGAACAAAGCAGGGTGTTCCGTGGTGGAATGGAAACGCAAGACCTTATGCTTTGAAGAACAGCCAGATGGCGTTAACGAGGTTTGTTCCCGGAAAAACAGGTAAGGGTTTAACTGATGACCTCAATGATTTAACCGATACCATGATCGTTAAGAACATCATAGCGATAGAGCAGAACTACGGGTTATGGTATGACAGGAGGCGTGACGATCATGAACGTACACGCCGCATGGATGGTCAGGTGTGGTCTCCGTTTTATGAATTGCCATTTGCCAGAACCGGAAAGGGAGCAGCATGGGATGGGCTAAGCAGGTATGATCTTACAAAATACAATTACTGGTATTGGAACCGCCTCAGGCAATTTGCTACGCTGGCAGATGAAAAAGGTCTTGTGTTGATACATCATAATTATTTCCAGCATAATATTATTGAAGCCGGAGCACACTATGCTGATTTCCCGTGGAGACCGGCCAACAATATTAATCAAACTGGTTTCCCTGAGCCACCGCCTTATGCAGGGGATAAACGTATATTCCTCGCGGAACAATTTTATGATACTTCGCATATTGCACGACGTGAGTTACACAGGCAATACATCAGGCAATGCCTTCAAAACTTTGAAGGAAACAACGGTGTGATCCAGTTTATCGGCGAAGAATATACGGGGCCATTAAACTTCGTCAGGTTCTGGCTTAATACGATAAGAGAATACCAACAGGAAACACGAACGAAACAAATCATTGGATTAAGTACTACCCGCGATGTACAGGATTCAATTCTTAGTGATCCTTTATATGCTTCTCTTATTGATGTAATTGACATAAGGTATTGGCACTACCAGGCCGACGGGAAAACCTATGCCCCCGCTGGCGGACAGAACCTCGCTCCACGGCAACATGCCAGACTACTAAAACCGAAGTCTACATCACCTCAACAAGTGTACAGGGCCGTTTTAGAATATAAATACCGTTTTCCTGACAAAGCCGTCATTTATTCAGCCGATGCATGGGATAAAAATGGCTGGGCAGTGTTAATGGCGGGCGGCTCGTTACCTGCTGTGAAAATCAGAGATAATGAATTGTTGGAATCAATTGCTGCTATGAAACCCGCTGTCACAGATTCAGGTGCGAATCATTGGATACTGAAAAACGATAATTCGGCATACCTGGTCTATGATTTTAATATCAACCAGGTTTCAATTGATCTTTCGCAGGATTCAGGAAATTTTATGGTAGCGTGGATTAATAGTATTACCGGTGACTTGTTAAAAACAAAGCAGCATATCAAGGCTGGTAAAATCGTTAATATTAAAAAGCCAGGAGAGGGGAGTTGGGCTTTGTGGCTCAGGAAAGCCAGCAAATAGCATAAATAAAACGAATGGTTAAAACTGTATTCAAATCATGCGGAAAATCTTTTTTTATACACTGATGTTTGTAACGGTTTCCGGCGTTTCCAGTGCCCAGGAAATCCGATTGCCAATGCTGAAGATTTCGTCAAATAAACGTTTCTTTTCAACATCGGATGGCAAGCCATTTTTTTGGCTTGGCGATACCGGCTGGTTGCTGTTTGTAAAATCCTCACGCGACGACGCCATTAAATATCTCGATACCAGGCAAAAACAGGGATTTAATGTGGTGCAGGTGATGGTATTGCATGAGTTGAAATCTGCGGTAAACAAATATGGAGACTCAGCGTTGAAAAACTCAAATATCTCATCACCGGTTACCACAACAGGGAATGATTTCACAAAACCCCTTGAATACGATTACTGGGATCACATGGATTTTATTATTGACGAAGCGGCCAAAAGAGGAATCTATATGGCCATGGTGCCAATATGGGGCAGCAATGTGAAAGATGGAAACATTAGTATTGACCAGGCCCGGAATTACGCAAAGTTTCTCGCCGCCAGGTATAAAAATAAAAGCAATATCATTTGGCTTAACGGAGGCGATATAAAAGGAACAGATGGCATGGCAGTCTGGAAGATGATCGGCAGCGTATTGAAACAATATGATAAATCGCATCTGGTAACTTTTCATCCGAGGGGTCGTAACTCCTCTTCCGAATGGTTTCACAAAGAGCCATGGCTGGATTTTAATATGTTTCAGAGCGGCCATAAAACCTATGCGCAGGATACCACTGCAAGTGAAACTTTACATTACGGAGAAGATAACTGGCGTTATGTGACAAATGATTACAAGTTAGTACCGGTTAAACCTACGCTGGATGGTGAGCCATCTTACGAAAACATTCCACATGGATTACACGATTCAATACAGCCGCGGTGGAAGGATGCGGATTTACGGCGTTATGCCTATTGGAACGTGTTTTCTGGCGGGGCCGGATTTACATATGGCGAAAATGCAGTGATGCAATTTCACAGGCGTGGTGATACCGACGCAAATTTTGGTGTAAATGCTAACTGGGATGAAACGATCGGTGCTCCCGGAGCCAATCAGATGCAGCATTTAAAAAAGCTGATGCTATCGAAAAATTATTATGTCCGGGTCCCTGAGCAGGAAATATTGGTCGATAATACTAATGTCAAATATTATCACCTGCTTGCAACAAGGGGTGACAATTATGCCATGGTCTATACATACACGGGAAGGAATTTCAGGGTTGATCTTTCTAAATTAACATTCCGGGTTTCAAAGGTAGCCTGGTTCCATCCTACAGATGGTAAGCTTGAAATTATTACGAATAATATGTCAACCGGCATCGTTGATTTTGATCCTCCGGGTGATCCCCTAATCGGCAATGACTGGGTTTTAATACTTGAATAAATTGAAAAAGTGTATTTATATATTGGCTTTAGCAACAATGCTGGTTTCATGTTCGCAGAAGATGTACTTATTCACTTCGTTTCGCGAACCTGCAAACCAGGGACTGCGACTGCTGTACAGTGAGGATGGCTATGCATGGAAAGATCTTGATACTATTTTCCTGAAACCGGAAATAGGCAATCAGAAAGTTATGCGTGACCCTTCAATAGCTCAGGGACCCGACGGTGTTTTTCACCTGGTATGGACAAGCAGTTGGCGCGGAGATAAGGGATTCGGGTATGCAAGCTCGAAAGATCTTATGAACTGGAGCACTCAGCAATTTATCCCTGTAATGCAACATGAACCAACTGCAGTTAATGTTTGGGCGCCGGAATTGTTTTATGACGACATGGAAAGGCAGTTTGTCATTATCTGGGCCTCTTGTATACCAGGGCGATTCGAAATAGGAATTGAAGAAGATAGTAACAACCACCGCATGTATGTTACCACTACCAAAGACTTCAAATCGTTTTCTCCCACGAAATTATTCCTGGATCCCGGGTTCAGCGTAATTGATGCAGTGATCGTTAAGCACGAGGCGAAAGACTATGTACTCGTTTTGAAAGATAATACCAGGCCCGAGCGGGACATTAAAGTTGGTTTTGCTGATAATCCATTGGGGCCGTATAGAAATATTTCAAAATCTTTTACCGACACATTAACGGAAGGACCATCGGTTGTAAAGGTTAAAGAAGGGTGGCTCATATATTATGATTCTTACCGAAAGAAAATTTATGAAACATCTTTTACAAAAGATTTCAAATCTTTCAAAGACATCACTTCCAAAACAACGGTTCCTGCGGGCCATAAACATGGAACCATTATCACTGTAAATAAAAACGTCGTGAAACGTTTATTAAAATATAGTAATCAAAGCCGATGAATTTATTCAGAACAATAGCAGGTCTGATTTACTGTGTATTTCCATTTACGATCCAGGCGCAGGATACAGTGCATTATACTGGCAAGACGCTGGTAAATGTAGACTATCATCATGGGCAACTGGCCCCGGTTATAGGTGTGCATAATATTCAAACCATGCGGGCTAATCGTAGTAATCCTTCCAATAACTGGACATATAACCATGCGCCAATGCTTGCTTATTGGAACAACACCTTTTACCTGGAATATCTGGGCAATCCGGTTGGCGAACATGTCCCCCCCGGTCAGACCTTTTTACAATCATCGAAAGACGGCTATAACTGGAGCGAACCGGTAGTCATCTTTCCGGCATATAAAATCCCCGATGGTTTTGTAAAACAGGGAAAAAAAGATACCGCGAGAAATACATATGCGGTTATGCATCAGCGTATCGGATTTTATACTTCCAGGAGCAAAAGATTATTTGCTCTGGCATATTATGGAATTGTACTGGGTGCAAAAGATGATCCAAACGACGGTAACGGTGTGGGCCGGGTCATAAGAGAAATTAAATCAAACGGAACCTTCGGTCCTGTCTACTTTTTGAGATTTAATCATTCTTTTTCAGAAAAAAATACTTCGTACCCGTTTTATAAATCAGCGGAAGACAAGGGCCTTGTAAATGCTTGCGAAGAAATTCTGGCCAATCCTTTGCTGATGCAACAAATGGTAGAAGAAGCGGACAGAGATGATCCCCTTATTCCGCTCAAAAAAGATTTCAAGGCTTTTAATTATTATCATTTGCCTAATGGGAATGTGGTTGGGCTTTGGAAATATGCGCTCACCGGCATCAGTGCGGATCAGGGAAAAACATGGAAATACAATCCACTCCGCGCTCCTGGTTTTGTTAATGCCAATGCCAAGATCTGGGGCCAGAAAACAACTGATGGTAAGTACGTCACAGTGTATAATCCCTCCGAATTCAGGTGGCCACTTGCCCTGTCAGTCAGCGAGGATGGCTTGAGGTACAAAAACCTGTTGCTTGTGAATGGTGAGATAAGTACGATGCGGTATGGGGGTGCTTATAAAAGTTACGGACCTCAATATGTAAGGGGAATCCAGGAGGGTGATGGTGTGCCGCCGGATAAGAACATGTGGGTAACCTATAGCATGAACAAAGAAGACATATGGGTGAGCAAAATACCTGTCCCGGTTATTGATAAAACAATTTCTCATGTGAACGATGTTTTTGCCGGCATGAAAGAAGGGGAAGAATTGCTTAAATGGAATATCTACTGTCCATTATGGTGCCGGGTTGCAATGACAGGTGCTGATCGCCCTAAAGCCCTCGAGTTGAAAGACAGCGATCCATTCGATTTCGCCAAAGCAGAAAGAATTTTTCCAAATTCAAAAAATCTTGAGATTGAATTTTCAATAATACCTGCTCAGGAAAATCACGGATTGTTGGAAGTGGAGCTAACGGATACCAAAGGCACACCCTGCCTGCGCCTGATCTTTGATTCAACAGGAAGCATTTTAACAAAGCAGGGTTATAGAAACAAGAGTCTCGGGAAATACAAATCCGGTGAAGTGGTTAATGTGAAACTCGGGCTGAATACTTCCACCAGATTTTATACAGTGAGTATCAACGGCGCTAACCCTGTAAATAATCTTTGTTTTGCACCTGTTGAATCTGTGGAACGAATTGTTTTTCGTACTGGCGTTACCAGGCGTTTTCCGGATGCCGATACACCAACTGATCAAATGTATGATCTGCCGGATCCTGATAAAAAAGATAAGGAAGCAATCTTTCTGATTAACTATCTGAAAACCGAAAGTAGAAAATAACTAATGTTTAAAAATTTAACGATAGTCTGTCTCTTGTGTGCTAGTACTGTGGATTCCACAGGGCAGATAAAAATACGTGACGGCGCTGTTTTAAAGTCTGCCTCTTTCAAACATTATGTTGATTATTTTAACAAAATGGAAGATGAGAATATCCGTCAGGCGATACCTAATGACAGCGCATGGCAATGGATGCAGAAAAATATTCCTTTATTTGAATGTCCTCAGCAGAACTTCGAAGAAATGTTTTATTACCGTTGGTGGACGCTTAGAAAGCACATAAAGGCGACAGAAAAGGGCTTTGTGTTTACAGAGTTCCTGGTGCAGCGAAGTTATGCCGATAAATATAATCTGATCAGTAGTGCGCTTGGACATCATTTGTATGAATCACGCTGGCTGCATAACAAAAAATACATGGACGATAATATTCTTGTCTGGTACCGTGGGAACGATGGCAAGCCGATGAAGAAACTTCGTGCGTACAGTAACTGGGCTATCGATGGAATTTATAACAGATTCCTTGTAAATAACGATAAGCGGTTTATCACCAGTCTGCTTCCTGATCTGGAAGCAGACTATGCAGGCTGGGAGCAGGAAAAACGCCTGCCGAACGGAATATACTGGCAATTTGATGTAAGGGACGCAATGGAAGAAACCATAAGCGGTGGCAGAAAAGAAAAAAATGCAAGGCCTTCTATAAACGGCTATATGTTTGGTAATGCAAAGGCGATGGCGTCAATAGCCATGTTGGCAAATAAAAAAGATCTCATTGAATTTTATAATGCAAAAGCTGATACTATCAAACAATTAACGCAATCAAAACTCTGGAACAGTGAACATAATTTCTTTGAAGTATTGAAACAGGCCGATACCAGTTCAAATGTAAAAGAAGAAATAGGGTTTATTCCTTGGTACTTTAATTTGCCGGATAGAAAATATGATGTAGCCTGGAAAAGCGTATCTGATCCAAAAACATTTAAAGCCCCATTCGGAATTACAACCGCCGACAGGAGCCATCCGGAGTTCCGTACTCACGGCTGTTGCAATTGCGAATGGGATGGGGCCGTCTGGCCATTTGCCACCTCACAGACACTAACGGCAATGGCTAACCTAATGGACAATGATGATCAGCATGTAGTTGGAGATACCACATATTTCGAATTGCTGGAGACTTATGTAGAAGCACAATACTATCGCGGCCGTCCATACATAGGTGAATACCTTGATGAAAAGACGGGCTACTGGTTAAAAGGCGATGAAGAAAGAAGCCGCTATTACAATCACTCAACTTTTAATGATCTTATAATAACAGGTTTAGTTGGTCTACGGCCCCAGGAGGGTGATACCATCGAAATAAATCCGTTGTTGCCGGAAAATACATGGGATTGGTTTTGCCTGGATAATGTATTGTATCATGACAAAATCATCACGATCATCTGGGACAAAACAGGATCCAAATACAAAAAAGGCAGGGGACTAAGTGTATGGGCAAACGGCAGAAAACTCGCGTCGGCTGATACTCTTGGCAGGATCAGGGCAAAGTTGGGTAAATAAAAATAACGGTTCAAAATAACGCTCCATTATGGCAGGCAATGATTAAAAAAATCATCAATATTATTTTTTATATACTATCAGCTGTGGAAGGTAACGCCCAACAGACGGAGAGAGTTTATCTGTCAGGCACAGGAAACGATAATACCGTGAACTGGGATTTTATGTGTACTGCCGGCAGAAATTCCGGTAAATGGACAACTATTGCAGTCCCATCATGCTGGGAACTGCAGGGCTTTGGTAGATATGACTATGGATTTGCAAAAGACAGTGTGAGGGGAAAAGAAAAAGGGAATTATAAGCATTCATTTGAGGTTCCAGCGAACTGGAAAGGCAAAAAACTAAATCTGGTCTTTGAAGGCGTTATGACAGACGCCGAAGTAAAAATAAACGGACTGCCGGCCGGAGACACACATCAGGGTGCATTTTATGCTTTCAAATATGACATTACCAACCTTGTAAAATATGGTTTCCGCAATACGGTTGAAGTACTCGTTTCAAAACATTCTTCGAATGAGTCTGTAAATGCAGCAGAACGAAAGGCTGATTTTTGGATCTTCGGCGGGATCTTCAGGCCTGTATACCTCGATGTGCTTCCGGAGACGCATATCGAAAGTATTTCTATCGATGCCAAAGCAAACGGCAGCTTTAAAGCGGTGGTAAATCTTGACGGCACTGCCGACAAAGCCGATGTTTCGATTTTTACTGCTGACGGGAAGCTGGTAGCCAAAGCCAGCACTATCCATAAAGTTGGATCGGATAAAAATCTTATATTAAATAACGGTTTTGAAATATTGCATCATCTTAATTCACCAAAACAGTGGTCATCCGAGTTCCCATATTTATACAAGGCTGAATTTTCCATTATAAAGGCTGGAAAAATATTACATAAGATCTCGCAAAAATTTGGTTTCAGAACGGTAGAAGTGAAACTAAGGGATGGTATATACGTAAACGGTGTAAAAATAAAATTGAAAGGTGTTAACAGGCATTCTTTCTGGCCCACCAGTGGAAGGACCACCAGTAAGAAAATAAGTATTGCTGATGTGATGCTTATGAAAGACATGAATATGAATGCTGTGAGGATGAGCCATTATCCGCCGGACGATCATTTTCTCGATGCATGTGACTCCCTTGGATTGTTTGTGATGGATGAACTTGCCGGCTGGCACGGACACTATGATACTCCGACCGGTACCAGGCTGGTAAAACAAATGATTGACCATGATGTAAATCACCCCTCAATTATATTATGGTCTAATGGTAACGAGGGCGGTCATAACCTGGAGCTGGATCATGTTTTTAAGGAAGTTGATATACAGCAACGCGCCGTGG
>Ga0193752_1001255_pt1 | contig 21479 bp, 11 predicted proteins | sample H1c1metaG_FD_144924 | JGI IMG/M metagenome (GOLD analysis project Ga0193752, IMG submission 144924) | Soil microbial communities from a riparian zone of the East river system, Colorado, United States - H1c1 | ecosystem: Environmental > Terrestrial > Soil > Riparian zone | place: USA: East River...
GACGGCGAATACCGGCAACGGCGATCAGGCGTACAATTATGCCTCGCCGTTCGAACTACGATACGGCACGGGCGATCCAGTCGTGAAGACGAACAACAATCAGATCGGCGCATATCTCCAGGACGACTGGTCACCAGTCCAGCGCCTCACGCTGAACCTCGGCATTCGTTGGGATTACGAGACGAACATGCTGAACTCGGACTACAAGACGCCGCAGCAGTACGTGGACACGCTCCGCCGCTACAACAGCCAGCTCGTGACCCCTCTCGACCTGGATCGATTCATCGCCACAGGCAACAATCGCCGGAACTTCAAGGGCGCGTTCCAGCCACGTGTCGGTCTTGCCTATTCGCTCGACAAGGAGAGCAGGACGACCGTCTTCGGCGGGTGGGGTCTCTACTACGATCGCATCCCGTTCGACGTGGCGGTCGATGAAAAGCTCAAGATCACGCACCCCGACTACTTCATCAACTTCGCGCCGAAGGGAGTCGCGCCAACAGGATCACAGGTGGCATTCCAGGATTCGTACCTCACCGCGAGCAAGGCGACGCTCGACGCCTTCGCCAAGCAAGCCGGAATCCCGGAAGTGTGGCTCATCGACAACCAGTACAAGGTTCCCAAGACCACGCAGTTCAATGCCGGCCTGCGTCAGTCGTTCGGCAGCTTCTCGGCGACCGTCACATACGCGGGACAGCGAGGAGTCGATCAGTTCACGTTAGGCCTCGCCAATGTTCGCCTGAATGACGATGGCACCTGCTGCTACGGCTTCGGCCCGCCGGCATTCGTGACGGCGGATCACGGAATCCAGAACGTGATCTTCTCGAGCAATGAGGCGAAGACCTGGTATGACGCGGGCTCCATCCAGCTCGACCGTCCGTATCAACGTGTGTCGGAGAGTTCATTCGGGTGGGGTGCTGGTCTCACCTATACGTATGCCAAGCGATATCTCCAGGGCGTGGACAACCTCGGCGACACATTCGCCTTCCCGTCCGCTTCCACGATTCCCAAGCATCCGTCGAACGATGAAAGGCATCGCGTGGTCGGAAACTGGATCGCGGACATCCCCGTGCTCTTCGGCCTTCAGAGCTCGGGCGTCGTGACGCTCGGCGGCAAGCAGACCTTCGACGTCGGTTGCAAGCGGTTCTGCAACAACTACACGCCAAATGGCTTCACAGTGCCGGGTACCTTCCCGTATCAAAACATCGACACGCGACTGCGGAAGGACTTGCCGAGCTTCGGCAACATGGCGACGACGATCGGACTCACGCTCGATATCTTCAACGCGCTGAATCACGACAATCTCGGCTGCTACAACGACAACCTCGGCAACGGCTTCAACGTCAACAACAGCAACCCGAACTTTGGACTCGCCAACTGCACCGTTTCCGATGCACGACGGTATCAGTTGGGCGCAGAAGTGCGGTTCTAAACCATTCCTGACGGAAATGACGATGAAGTTCGCACGGCTGCTGTTCCTCGCTGCGACGGTCGGATGCACTCATGCACCGACCGAAACCGCGACGCAGCCGCGCACAGCTTCATCGTACACGGCAACAGCGGGAGAGAACGCGTTCCTCGACACACTCTCCCGCCGCACCTTCGATTTCTTCTGGCAGACGACCAACCCACGCAACGGCCTGACACCAGACCGCTGGCCGACGAAGTCGTTCTCGAGCGTAGCCGCAGTGGGATTCGCGCTGACGGCCTATCCAATCGGCGTCGAGCACGGTTGGGTTACGCGCGACGCGGCGCGCGAACGTGTGCTCACGACGCTGCGCTTCTTCTGGACCGCACCGCAGGGCAACGCGAGCACGGGCGTCACGGGAAACCACGGCTTCTTCTATCACTTCCTCGACATGGAGACCGGCCTCCGGTTCGAGCGTGTCGAGCTTTCCACGATCGACACGGCACTGCTGCTCGCCGGTGCACTGACATGTCGCCAATACTTCGACGGAAACGACGCGGGTGATCGCGAAGTGCGCGCGCTCGCAGACTCGATTTATGCGCGCGTCGATTGGAAGTGGGCGAGCGACAACGGGCCTGTTGTGACAATGGGTTGGCACCCGGAGCCTGCAGGCGGGTCGAACGAACGCGGCTTCATCCTCAGCACATGGCGCGGCTACAACGAGGGCATGCTGCTCTACGTCCTCGCACTCGGTTCACCGACCCACGCGATCGATGCGTCAGCATGGACGGAGTGGACGAAGAGCTACAAGTGGGATCAGTTCCAGGGACAGCAGTTCGTGCAGTTCGCGCCGCTGTTCGGACATCAGTACTCGCACATCTGGATCGACTTCCGCAGCGTCCAGGACGAGTACATGCGGGGGAAAGGGATCGACTACTTCGAGAACTCGCGTCGGGCGACGTTGTCGCAGCGACAGTATGCGATCGCCAATCCGTCGGGGTGGCGCGGCTATGATGCGAACACGTGGGGGCTCACGGCGAGTGACGGTCCGATCGACTCGACCTTCACCGTGGATGGAAAGCAGCGCACGTTCCATACATACTGGGCGCGCGGCGTCGGTAGGGATGAGACGAACGACGATGGCACACTGGTGCCGACGGCAGCGGGTGGATCGATTCCATTTGCGCCGGAGATCGCAGTACCGGCGCTCGTCAACATGCGTCGCACGTATGGTGACGATCTGTTCGGTCAGTACGGATTCCTCGACGCCTTCAACCCAACGTTGCACGCAACGGGGCCGCGGCTGCAGCATGGCCGCATCGTCGATGGAGTGTCCTGGTTCGATAAGGACTATCTGGGCATCGACCAAGGGCCGATCATCGCGATGCTGGAGAACTGGCGCACGGGATTCGTGTGGAGGCTCATGCGTCAGAACAGCGACGTCACGCGTGGACTGTGCCGAGCGGGGTTCACGGGCGGATGGCTGGCAGGGCGCTGCTGATTCGGGCTCTCTTTCAGTATGCAGGGCACGGCGTGCGCGCCGTGATTACTACGGCACTCGTGCTGCTGTGCGGCAACTGCACGCGCGCCAATGGCAACGACACCGAGTTGCGCGTCTGGGCGTTCGGATCGGAAGGAGAAGCACTGGGGCCGATCGCCCGCGAGTTCGAGCGCGCGAACCCCGGCGTGCACGTACGCGTGCAGGCGATCCCGTGGACCGCCGCGCACGAGAAGCTGCTGACGGCGTATGTCGGCGGTGCGCTGCCTGATGTTGCACAGCTTGGCAACACGTGGATCCCGGAATTCGCCGCGCTGAATGCGCTCGAGCCGCTGGATGCGTACGTCGCGCGGGATACCGCACTCGTTCCGCGCAGCGACTATTTCCCTGGCGTGCTCGCGACGAATGTCGTGGACAGTGTGCTGTACGGTGTGCCGTGGTATGTGGATACGCGCGTGATGTTCTATCGAACGGATCTGCTTCGCGCGGCAGGTATCGCGTCGCCACCGAAAACGTGGGCCGCGTGGCGCGACGCGATGGTGAAGGTGAAGAAGGTGCAGCCGGCGGGCTCGTATCCAGCGCTGCTGCCCGTGAACGAGTGGGCGCAGCCGGTGATCTTCGGCATGCAGGCGGGCGGACAACTGCTTGCCGAGCATGGCACGCGTGGCGCATTCCGCGACGCAGAGTTCAAGCGTGGGTTCGAGTTCTACGTCAACCTGTTTCGCGACAGCCTCGCACCGGCGCTGGCGAATACGCAGATCAGCAACGTGTTCCAGGAGTTCGCCTCCGGTCGAACGGCGATGTACATCACGGGTCCGTGGAATGTCGGCGAGTTCAAGAAGCGGTTGCCGGCGAATCTCCAGAACGCGTGGATGACGGCGCCGCTCCCTGGTCCGGACAGCACGGGAATTTCGACTGCCGGCGGATCGAGTATCGTGTTGATGCGCGGGTCGGCGAAGAAGTCGATTGCGTGGAAGTTCGTGACGTTCATGAGCGATCCGGCTCGTCAGGCAAAATTCTACGAGACGACGGGCGACCTTCCGGCTCGGAGATCAGCGTGGGAGACACCGAAGCTGGCGAACGATCCGTATCTGGCGGCGTTTCGGACGCAGCTCGGCAACGTGGCGCCGGTGCCAGCGGTGCCGGAGATCGAGTTGATCGTGCAGCTCGTTGCCCTCGCTGCGGAGCGAGCAGTGCGTGGGCGGCAGACGGTCGATGAGGCGCTGGCGTCGCTCGATGCCGAGGTGGATGCGGTGCTGGAGAAGCGTCGGTGGATGTTGGAACGGGGGAAGAGCAGGCCCCTCGCTTCGCTCGGGGCGACAAGGGAAGGTGTCGTCCCGAGCGAAGTCGAGGGACCTGCTCTTCCGCTCCTCGGGACGCCAAAGTGATCAGACGCATCGCTCCGGGATGGTGGTTCGTCGCGCCAGCGCTGACGCTCATCACCATCTTCTTCCTGGGCCCAGTGATCGCGGCGGTGGGGCTCAGCTTCACCGACTTCGATCTCTATGCGTTGGCCGATCCGAATGCCGCGCGATGGGTGGGCTTTCGCAACTACACGCGGGTGCTGCACGAGCCGCTGTTCTGGCAGGCGCTGCGGAACACGCTCTACTTCGCACTCGTCGGCGGACCGCTGACCGTAGCCGCATCGCTCGGCGCCGCACTCCTCGTGAATGCGCGGGCACTACGATGGAAGGGGACGGCGCGCGCCGTGTTCTTCGCGCCGTTCGTGACGACGCTCGTCGCCGTGGCGATCGTGTGGCGGTACCTATATCACCCGAAATACGGGTTGCTCAACTGGCTATTGGGGCACGTCGGCATACAGCAGATCGACTGGTTGGGCGATCCGCGCTGGGCGATGCCCGCGATCATCCTGATGGCGACGTGGAAGAACTTCGGCTACAACATGCTGATCTGCATTGCCGGGCTGCAGAATATCCCGCGCGAACTGCATGAAGCCGCGGCGCTCGACGGTGCGTCGCCGTTCCAGCGCTTTCGGCACATCACGATGCCGATGCTGGCGCCGACGCTGTTCTTTGTCGTCGTCGTGACGATGATCGGCTACCTCCAACTGTTCACCGAGCCGTACATCATGACGGGGGGCGGCCCGCTCCGCGCGACGACGAGCCTCGTGCTCTACATGTATGAGGAAGGGTTCCGCTGGTGGCGACTCGGCGTCGCGGCAGCGATCGCGTTTCTGCTGTTCATCCTCATTGTGATCTTCACGATCGTCCAGCGGCGGATCTCGCCGAGGTCGGGGGTATGAGCGCGTCGCGGTCGCAGAGGGATCGAATGGGGTCGATCGCGCTGCACGTGACGCTCGTGGTGTTTGGCGCGCTGTCGCTGCTGCCACTGCTCTGGATGGTGAGCGCGTCATTCATGGCGACGGGCGAGGCGTCGAGCTTTCCGCCGGCCGTCATTCCGCATCATCCAACGCTCGAGCACTATCGCGACCTGTTCGGCCGGCTCGCGCTGGGGCGGTATGCGTTCAACAGCGCGTTGGTGGCGGTCGTGACGACGATCGCTGCGTTGGCGATCAACTCGTCGGCGGGGTACGCGTTCGCGAAGCTGCGTTTTCGTGGACGCGACCAGACGTTCCGTGTGTTGGCCGCGGGGCTCGCGATCCCGGTTCAGGTGGCGATGCTGCCGTTGTTCCTGCTCGTGAAGTCGCTCGGTCTCGTGAACAACTACGGTGGCGTGATCATTCCGGGTCTGGCTTCGATCTTCGGGATATTCCTCGTGCGGCAGTACGCGCTCGCCATTCCCGACGATCTGCTCGATGCCGCGCGCATCGATGGCGCGAGTGAGTTTCGTGTCTTTCGGTCGATCGTGTTGCCGACGATCAAGCCGGTGTTGGCGACGCTCGCGCTGTGGACGTTCCTCGCCACGTGGAACGACTTCATGTGGCCGCTCATCGTGTTGAGCGACGACTATAAGTACACGCTGCCTGTCGCTCTAGCTGGCTTGGTCGGCGAACACGCGCAGGACGTCGAGTTGATGATGGCTGGCGCAGTGGTGACCGTGCTGCCCGTGCTGACGCTGTTCCTTTTCCTTCAGCGGTACTATGTCGAAGGCGTGACTGAGGGGAGCGTCAAGTGAGGACGGGGAAGAGCAGGTCCCTCGCTGTGCTCGGGACGACAAATAGACCAGAAGAGCAGGTCCCTCGACTTCGCTCGGGACGACATAGACCTGCTCTTCTCTCCTACCTATGTATCCAGCGACGCACCATTCGAGCGAATGACCTCACGATAGTAGAGCGCGCTCGCCTTCGGCGTCCGCTCCTGCGTGTCGTAGTTCACGTGCACGATACCGAACCGCTTCGAGTAGCCGAGGCTCCACTCGTAGTTGTCGAGGAGACTCCAGGCGAAGTAGCCGCGCACGTCGGCACCCAGCGCGATGGCGTCGTGCACCGCCTTGATGTGCTCGCGGAAATACCAGACGCGAAGTGGATCGTTGACCACGCCCTCGATGGTGTGCGGCGCATCGTAGATCGCCGCGCCGTTCTCGGTGATGTAGAGCGGCATGCGGCCATAGCGCTCCGTCACCCACGTCAGCGTGCGCGTGAGCGAGGGTGGATGCATTTCCCAGCCGGTCTCCGTGTACGCATGCTCGGGCTGCCGCACGTACGCGATGCGCACGGGAAGCGCGAGCGGATCGTCGCGCACGACACCGCGCGTGTAGTAGTTGATGCCGAGGAAATCTATCTTTTGTCCAATCAGGGCAAAATCATCTGCCGGGAAGTCGGGCCACGCGTCGCCGAAGATGTCGCGCATCTCGTCGGGATACTTGCCGAGGAACACAGGGTCGAGGTACTGCCGGTTCATGTACGCGTCGCCACGCTGTGCAGCGTCTCGGTCGGCAGCGCTGTCGGTCGCCGCGTCCTTCGGCTCGAGATTTACAACGAGTCCGATCTGGCCGACGCGTGCTTCGGCACGAAAAGCCTGTACTCCTCGGCCGTGCGCACGCAGCAAGTTGTGACTGGCGATTGGGGCTTCGTAGAGATTGCGATGACCGGGCGCGAGCGCGCCGTGGAGATAGCCGCCATCGGTGACGACCCACGGCTCGTTGAGCGTGGCCCACATGGGGACGCGATCGCCGAGTCGCGCGTAGACGACCGCCGCGTATTCGCCGAACCATTCGGCGACGTCGCGGTTGAGCCATCCGCCGCGGTCATCCAGCGCAGCGGGAAGATCCCAATGAAAGAGCGTCGCGTTCGGCGTGATGTTCTCGGCGAGCAATGCGTCGACGAGGTTGTCGTAGAAGTCGAGCCCGCGCTCGTTGACCTTGCCCGTGCCCTCGGGAAGCACGCGACTCCAGCTGATGCTGAAGCGATAGGCCTGGAGGCCGAGCATCTTCATGAGTGCGACGTCGCTACGCCAGCGGTTGTAGTGGTCGCACGCGATGTCGCCGGTGTCGCCATTGACGGTGCGGCCGGGACTGTGCGCAAAGCGCTGCCAGATGCTCGGGCCAGCGCCGTCGGCGAGTGGGCTGCCTTCGATCTGGTACGCGGAAGTAGAAGCGCCCCAGAGAAACGAGTCGGGAAAACGGTGAGAATTGCTCATGCGGTCCGGAAGAGCACCGCGTCTGCCGAGCTGGCCAAACGCAATGCCGAGAGAGTCACGTGACAGCCACAACGAAGACGGCTGCGACGGTCGAGCTGGAAGCCGTACGCAAGGAGTATGACGGAGGCGTCGTCGCCGTGCACGGGGTGGATCTCACCGTCCGAGCGGGCGAGCTCGTCGTGCTCGTGGGCCCATCGGGCTGCGGCAAGAGCACGACGCTCCGAATGGTTGCGGGACTGGAGACGATCACCTCGGGCCGGCTCTCGATCGGCGGGCGAGTGGTGAACGACGTTCCGCCGTCGGAGCGAGACATTGCCATGGTCTTTCAAAGCTATGCGCTGTACCCGCATATGACGGTTCGCGAGAACATGGGTTTCGCCCTGCGGCTACGCAAGCGTCCGGCACGTGAGATCGAAGTGCGCGTCAACGCGGCTGCGGAGACGCTCGGTTTGACGGCGTATCTCGACCGGCAGCCGCGCCAACTTTCGGGTGGACAGCGACAGCGTGTAGCGATTGGGCGAGCGATCGTGCGGGAGCCGAGCGTGTTCCTGTTCGACGAACCGCTGTCGAATCTCGATGCGGCGCTGCGGGGCGAGATGCGACGCGAGCTCGCGGAGCTGCACAGCAGACTCGGCGCGACGATGCTCTACGTCACGCACGACCAGATCGAAGCGATGACGCTCGGCGATCGCATCGTGGTGATGCATCAGGGGCGGGTTCGCCAGGTGGACACGCCGGAGCGTGTGTATCAGCGGCCGGCGGATACGTTCGTAGCGGGATTTCTCGGCAGTCCGCCGATGAACTTGATGGCGGGTGTGCTCATTCGGGATGGTGAGCGCGCGACCGTGCGTCCCGATGCGGCGCGGCTGGCGATCGGTGCGCCGTCGCTGAATGTGCTGGAACGGCTACCGGAATCGGGGAAGGTGGTGCTCGGTGTGCGTCCGGAGCATCTGCGGACGTCAGCCGCTACCGGTGCGCCGCCAGACAGTGCGAGCTTCGACGCGACGGTCGAGCTCGCCGAGGCGCTCGGGCATGAGCAGTTGTTGCATCTGCGCGTTGAGGGCGTGCCACTTACGGTGCGTGGGGCGCCGGGCGTTCGGCCTGCGGTGGGATCAATGGTGCGGGTGCATGTTGATCCGACACATGTGCATCTGTTCGATGCGGCATCCGGTGTTTCGTTGCGTCGCGCTGACTAAAAGCAGGTCCCTCGCCTTCGCTCGGGACGACAGTGCGACCAGGAACCGATGCAACGTACGCGTCTGTCCAGTTCATCCGCGCCCGTGGCTTGACGGAAATGACGGTGTGAATTGCGACACCAGTCTCCGTTCAGTTTCCGTCAAAGTCCGTTTTGTCTCCGCGTATCAAATTTTGTTGGGGCCTGCCCGAGGCCGTTGACTGGTGCCATCAGGAACTCGGAGCGGGAAAGCAGGTCCCTCGACTTCGCTCGGAACGACAGTGCAACCAGGAACCGCTGCAACGTACGCGTCTGTCCAGTTCATCGCGCCCGTGACGCAGGGAACTGTTCGATACGCGGACAAACACGGACTTGAACGGAGCTTGACGGAAACGACGGTGTGAATTGCGACACCAGTCTCCGTTCAGTTTCCGTCAAAGTCCGTTTTGTGTCCGTGTATCAAATTGTTGGGGCCTGCCCGAGGCCGTTGGCTCGCGTCATCAACTTAGAAAGGCAGGTCCCTCGACTTCGCTCGGGACGACAGTGCAACCAGGACCCGCTGCAACGTACGCGTCTGTCCAGTTCATCCGCGCCCGTGACACAGGGAACTGTTCGATACGCGGACAAACACGGACTTGAACGGAGCTTGACGGAAATGACGGTGTGAATTGCGACACCAGTCTCCGTTCAGTTTCCGTCAAAGTCCGTTTTGTCTCCGCGTATCAAATTGTTGGGGCCTGCCCGAGGCCGTTGGCTCGCGTCATCAACTTAGAAAAGCAGGTCCCTCGACTTCGCTCGGGACGACACCAAGGGATGGCTCGGGACGACAACGGAAGAGCAGGTCCCTCGACTTCGCTCGGGACGACAAAGGGAGACGCTCGGGACGACAAAGGGAGACGCTCGGGACGACAAAGGGAGACGCTCGGGACGACAAAGGGGGGACGCTCGGGACGACAACCTTAAGGATGCTTGTAGACCCGCCCGCCCTTCATCACGAACACCACGCGGCTCAGCACAGTGACGTCCTTCGTCGGATCACCATCAATGGCGATGATGTCTGCCTCGAAACCCGGTGCGATCGTACCAATGGAAGTACCGAGTCCAAGCGACTCTGCGTTCAATGATGTTGCCGAGCGAATGACTGACATCGCATCCTGACCACCCTCGCGCACGCGACAGGTGAGGTCGTCCGAGTTGTGGCCGTGTGCACCAGCAACGGCATCGGTGCCGAAGGCCAGCTTCAATCCCTTCGTGCGCGACGCCATGCGTACGACGTTCGCCGCAATTGGAAGCGCCTTCTCCATCGACGCAAAGCCGACCGCATTGTAGTTGCCGATGCCATCGTACTTCGCGCGGTTGTCGAGATAATTGTGAAAGACGAGACCGCACTGCGGATCGAACCAGGTGCCGCGCTGCGCCATGAGGTCGAGGACTTCCTGGGTCGCGAACACGCCATGCTCCACCTGCGAACACCCCGCGAGCGTCGCTGCACGCATCGCCTCGGCGCTATGGGCATGGACCATCGAGTGGAGGCCGAGGGACTTCGCTTCGCCACAGCCAGCGGCGAGCTGTTCGTCACTCCAGGTCTGCTTGCCGCCGTCGCGAATGCTGGCCGACGCGAAGATCTTGATGAAATCGGCGCCCGCTGCTTTCCGGCGACGAACGAGTACGCGAATCGAATCCGGACTCAGGCGGTCGTTCGAGAGCGGGTCGAGCGAAGTGAGCACGCGTGGTCCGGGAATGACGCCACGGGCGATGGCATCACGAATCCCCGCGTCGGCGTTGGAGCCGGGGCTGGCGATGGTCGTCCAGCCGGCGAGCAGCGTGATGTACGCGTTGCCAGCGGCGGCAAGTGCTTCGTCGGCCGGCGTTTCGCCGTCGGCGGACGTGTGGAAGCGGTTGTCCTTGTTGAAGTGCCAACCCACGTGGTCGTGGACGTCGATGAGGCCCGGGAGGACAGTGTAGCGCGACAGGTCATACGTCACCGCGCCCTTTCGCGAACCGACGCCAACAATCTTCCCACGCGCGACGCTGATGGTCGTGTTACGGGCGACTCCTCCCGTGCCGTCGAGCAGCCGACCGGCCTTGATGACGATGTCGGTCGTCTGTGCCGACAGGGGCGCGATCAATGCGAGCATGAGAGTGAGAAGCACCAGCAGAGATCGCCGCATCGTGTGTATTGTCTGAAGGGGTGTGGACTCCTAGACGGAGCTATCGTAGCGAGCCACCTTATCCTGCGCACGTCGAACGCCTTTTCACCAGAGCCATGATCAATATTCGGAGTACCTCAAAGCTGGCCGTTGTCGGGATACTGGCCTGCTCACTCGCCGGCTGCTCGCAGCCGCCGGTGATCGAAGCACAGCCGGTAACCACCGCACCAGGACCTGGCACCGGCACGAACACGCTCACCGCTGCCGAGCAGTCCGCCGGATGGCGCCTCCTCTTCGACGGCACGAACATGAACTCGTGGCGCGGCTACAAGGAGCCGAACGTGCCGAGCGGGTGGAAGGTCGTCGACGGCACGATCGCGAAGGAGCGACCGGTCGAGGACATCGTCTCGAAGGAAGAATTCGGCGACTTCGACCTCCAGATCGAGTGGAAGATCAGCGAGGCGGGCAACAGCGGCATCTTCTATAGAGGATCCGAAGAAGCGGACAAGATCTACTGGACCGCGCCGGAGTATCAGTTGCTCGACGACATCAAGGCGAGCGACAACAAGACGCGCCTCACCTGCGCCGGTGCGGCCTACGGGCTGTATCCATCACCGCCCGGACACCTCAAGCCAGTCGGCGAGTGGAATGTCACGCGCATCGTCGCGAAGGGCGCGCACATCGAGCACTGGCTGAATGGCTTCAAGCTGCTCGAATACGAAGCGTGGAGTCCGGATTGGGAGGCGAAAGTCGCCGCAAGCAAGTTTGCCTCGTGGCCGAAGTACGGTCGCCTCAAGAAGGGGCATCTCGCAATGCAGGGCGATCACTCAGGGACGCTGGCCTTCCGCTCCATCAAAATTCGCGAGCTGAACTGACGCTAGCGCGGGTTAACGCGCCAATCGTGGGACGCATGGGTCGCTGAGTCGTCCAAGAGGACAATCTGGCAACCTCATGCGTTATCCCACCTTCGAGGCCGGAGCCCGATGGTCAGCAACGATACAACTCGTGACAGTCGCGCGCAGGCGATAGACGAACCTGAAAAGGTCCCGCCCACTCTGCCCTGTGCCGAGTGTAAGGCCTTCATGCGGACGGCGTATTTCAGTCTGGACGGCCGTCCGATGTGCACGCGGTGCAGCCAATCGTACCGCGACAAGATCGAGCGCGGCACCGGCTCGGCCGCGATGGGACGAGCCATGCTGTACGGCGGTGGAGCAGCGGTCGTCGGCATGATCGGCGTCTCGCTTCTATTGATGGTGGTGAACGGCTTTCGGATCATCGCGTCGATCGGCGTCGCATGGCTGGTGGCGACAGCGATCGGCAAGGCGACCGCCAACTACGGTGGCCGACGCTACCAGATCCTCGCCGTCTCCCTCACCTACGTTGCACTCGGCCTCGCGATGCTGATGCCGGTGATCGTTGCCGCGAATCAGCTGAGCAAAGTGAAGGCGCCACCGCGGAGCGAGTCACGCTCGGGTCCCGCGGGCGAGCGTGCCGAGTTCCAGGACGAGATCAACGCCCAGGCTGCCCAGGCCGACGAAGGAGAAGACGAAGCTGTCGTTGCGGCACGCGCAGACTCCGTCGCCCGCGCCGACTCGGTCCACCGGCTGGAGCAGACGCGCGCCAACCTTCGCGCCCATGATGGCAATATGCAGGTGGCTGATAAACTCGACGGCGGCTTCATCAACAAACTGATTGGCGCCATGTGGTTGATCCTCCTCCTGCCGATCATCGGCTCGTTTCTCTCCTACGGACCGTACGCTGCGGCGATGTCGCTCCTGGCGCTCGGTTTCGCGATGCGCAGAGCTTGGCAGATGACCGACCTCGTCACGGACTACGACCTCACAGGACCCTTCCGGGTAGGAGAGGGGCCGATCGCCCCGAAATTCGGCGGCGGATAGTACTTTAGCGCGGGGCTTACCGCATCTGTCTCCCGCTGAATCGACGTAATGCGCTCCTCGGCTGTCGCTCTACTGCTTCTCACGATCACTGCGGCGTGTCCAGCCAGCGCATTTGCGCAGCGGGACACGCCGTTGCGCGTCGTGCGTGTCACGCCCACCGACGATGCGACGCCACTGGCGCGTATCACGGTTACGTTCGATCGACCAGTTGCCGGTTCGCTCGACCGCACCGTCGATGCGACGACGATCCTCCGCGTGACGCCGGCCATTCCGGGCAAGCTCGAATGGCGCGATCCAGTGACGATCCGTCTCACGCCGTCGGCGCTGCTGACACCGGGCACGGAGTACACGGTGACCGTCGCGAACAACTTTCGCGCGATGGACGGCAGTGCGCTGCCCGAACCGCATCGATTCACCTTTCGCGTGCGCGGGCCCACACTACTCACTGGATTCCCTGTCGGCCCACCTGATACGGGACAGCGTGCATACCGCGGAGTTCCACGCGCCGAGCATGTCGTGCCGAACCAGAAGTTCGAGCTCGTGTACTCGACGCCGGTCGACCTCAAGAAGCTGACGGCCGCGTCGTTCATCGAGCTCAATGCAACATGCGCCGGACAGCGCATCGTACGCCTTGTTGCCGAGTCACAGCGAAGAATCCGGAAGGACGATCGCAATGCGATTCAGGAAGCAGGTGGCTGGGATCGCGACCGCTCTGTCGATTCGCTGCGACGCGTGGTGCAACTCGCTCCGCAGACAGTGCTTCCACGCGGATGCACTGCCGACCTCGTCGCGCCGGTCGAGGTAGAAGAGCCACTCACACGTGGCGTGGCGCGATTCAACTTCGCCACCTATGGCGACTTCCGCATCATGGGCGCGAATTGCGGACGCAATTCCACGGAATGCCCCACCGGCCCGCTCGTGGTGACGTTCACCAATCCGGTGCGTGGCGCCGAGGTGCTGCGTCGGGTGCGCCTGCTGCCGGAGACGAAGTTCACTGTGCGCGACACGAGCGCGGAGTCGGCCGCGTGGGTTCTCGAGGCGACGCTCAAGCCGCGCATGGGCTACGCGCTCGTTGCCGACACCGCGATGCGCGACGTGTTCGGCCAATCGCTTGTCGGCAATCCCGCGGCGGGAATGCGCACGTCGGGATACACGCCGTCGATCAACCACGCATTCGGACGCCTGCTTGTCGAGCGCGTCGGCGCGCACACGCTTGCCGTGCAGCACGTGAACGTGGACACGCTCATCGCGACGATCGTCGCGGTGCCGGAGTCGCTGGAAGCACGCGTGCTCAACAAATTTGCGTGGGGTGAGGACACGCTGTGGAACGCGCTGGTGCGGAATGCAAACGTCGTCCGCATCCCCGTGCGCAACGTGCTCGACCGTCCGACGATCACGGGCGTGCGCATTCCGACGCTCAATGCGATGAAGGTGGGAACGCCGGCGCTGTTTGCTGTGAAGATCGGCGGACGGTCCGCCGGAACCACCACACGCACTGACGGCGCACCAGCGCTCATCCAGGTGACCGACCTCGGCGTACACGCCAGGATCGGCGTCAATGACGGAGTCGTCTGGGTCACCGGCGTGAATGACGGCAAGGCAAAGGCTGGAGCGTCCGTCGTGCTGTTCAGCGCAACGGGCCGCCGCATCGCGACGACGCGCACCAACGGGGAAGGCATCGCGCGCTTCGAGCGACTCGTCGACCCAACGCCGAACGACACCACCGACGACGAAGAAGACTGGCGCACCAACTTCGAAGGCTACGTCAGCGTGACACTCGGCACTGATCGCGCGATTACAGCGATCAACCGCTACGACCCGGATCTCTCGCCCTATCGCTTCAACGTCTACAGCGCTTACGGCGACACGCGACTTCCCGTCGCAGGCGCGATGTTCACCGAGCGTGGCATCTATCGCCCCGGCGAACGCGTCTACGCCAAGGCGATCGTCCGTGACGGCAAGCTCGGCGCACTGCGCGCGCCGGCTCCCGGCGATTCGATCAACTGGCAGTTCCACGATCGCGACGAGGGCTTGCTGCGCGAGGTGACCACACGGCTGTCGTCGTTCGGAACGGCGGATCAGTCGATCATGTTGCCCGCGTCGGCCGGCGTGGGATACTATCGCGCTGAAATTCGCGTCAAGCGGCAGGGAAAGTGGCGCTCCATTGCCGGCACGAACTATCGCGTCGCCGAATATCGGCCGCCGGAATTCCTCGTCGACGTCACCGCACCGACGGCCAACCGCCTGCCCGGCGACAGGTTCGTCGCGACAGCCCAGGCGCGATATCTCTTCGGCGCACCGATGGGCCGCGCCGCCGTGCAATGGAGCGCCGAGCAGACTCCTGTCTACTCGTGGGAGCTCGAGATCCCGAACACCGATGGCGCGTACATCGGCGAGTCAGGCAACTGGTGGGAAGAAGGTTCAGAGGACCGCACTGACGTCTTCCAGAGCAAGACCGACACGCTCGACGCACGCGGTGAGCGGACGTTCAGCGTCACATTGCCGGCGACGCCGAAGGGACGTGCCGCACGCGTGACGATCGAAGCGACCGTCACGGACATCAATCGCCAGACGGTGAGCTCGCGCACGACGACGCTCGTGCATCCGGCAGAGTTCTACATCGCCGCAAAGCCAACGGGCGAGGACTACTTCTGGAAAGCGAACACGCCGCAGTCGATCGCCATCACGACAGTTCGCCCCGACGGCCAGAAGGTCGCCGGCATTCGCGTCGACGGAACGATCGCTCGGCGCGAATGGCATCGCGTGCGTCGCGAGCGGAATGGCTACTCGCAGCTCGTCGGCGAGTGGGTGACGGACACCGTCGCTCGCTGCACAGTCACCACCGCGACAGCTCCTTCTCCCTGCACCTTCGCGGCGAAGGAAGGCGGGATGTACATCGTGTCCCTCACGGCGAAGGATGCGAGAAACCATGCAGTGAAGACGAGCTTCTATCGCTGGGCGGCTGGAGCGGGTTGGGTGCCGTGGAGCGATGAGACGCAGTTCAAGATGGACGTCATTCCGGACAAGGAACGCTACGCGGTCGGCGACACAGCGACGGTGTTGTTCGCGTCGCCGTTCACGAATGCGGAAGCGTGGATCACCATCGAGCGCGAGGGACTCATCGAGCAGCGCCGCATCCGCATCACCTCCGGATCGACGACACTCAAGCTCCCGATCACCGAAGCCTTCGCTCCGAACGTCTTCGTGTCGATCCTCGTGGCGCGCGGACGCAGTGCGCCGCCAAGCACGCTGGATGATCCAGGTCGTCCGACGATTCGCGTCGGCTATACGCAGCTGCGCGTCACGCCGGAAGTGAAGCGACTCACCGTGACGGTGGCCGCCGAACGCTCCGAGTATCGTCCGGCCGATTCGGCGCGCGTGCGCATTCAGGTGCGCGACACGCAGGGTCGCGGACAGCGGAGTGAGGTCACACTGTGGGCGGTGGACGAGGGCGTGTTGTCGCTCACCGGCTACAAGACCCCGGATCCGCTCGACCTGATCTATCAGGAGCGCGGATTAGGGATGCGGCTGGCGAGCAACATGACGACCGTCGCGCCACAGATTCCCGAGGGAGAGAAGGGACAGCGCGACCCTGGCGGCGGCGGCGGCGCGGCTGGCGCCGACGTCCTCCGCTCCCGCTTCCAGACGACAGCATTCTTCCTCGGCACCGTCGTCACGGATGCGCAAGGCAACGTCGTCGCCGGCGCGAAGCTGCCCGACAACATCACGACCTTCCGACTGATGGCGGTTGCGGTCACGGCAGGCGACCGGTACGGCAAAGGGCAGTCGAGCATGCTGGTCACTCGTCCGCTGCTCGCACGACAAGCGCTGCCGAGATTCGTGCGACCTGGCGATCAGTTCACTGCAGGTGCGGTGATCAATCGTCGCGATGGAGCGAGCGTCAACGTGAAGGTGAAGGCGGCGGCCGCAGGTGCGACGCTGCGTGGCGACGCCGAGCAGACGGCGACGCTCGTCGCACAGCGCGGAAGTGAAGTTCGCTTTCCATTCCTGGCCACGCGCACCGACAGCGCGTCATTCCGCTTCGACGTCACCGACGCGACGAACGCCGATGCCGTGCGCGTGACGATTCCCGTGCGTCCCGACCATCATCCGGTGACGCACACGCTCGCTGGCGTTGTGTACGACAGCACGACAACGGTCGAGCTGCCTCTTCCACCGGGAATGGATCTCGATCGCTCGCGGCTGTCGCTGAGCCTCGGCACATCTCCGCTGGCGACGATTCGCGGCATCCAGCGCACGCTGCGCATCTATCCGTACGAGTGCACGGAGCAGGTGACCAGCGCAGCGATTCCACTCATCGCGCTCTATCGCGCGCAGATGCAGAGAGGCGCCGAGAAGCTGAAGGGTGATCCGCGACGGGAGATCGTGCGGGCGGTGGCGATCATCAGTGCGCGCCAGCGCGGCGATGGCGGTATCGGATACTGGTCATCGAAGGACTGGTCGAGCCCATGGCTGACCGCATACGCCGGCATCGTGCTGCTCGATGCGCGCGAAGCGGCCGGCGACATCAAGATCGACACGCTGGTGTTGAGAAACCTCGCCGGGTATCTCACCACGCAACTGCACAACGACTCGAATCCCGAGTTCACGCCGATCGGCTATTGGTGGAAGGACCGCCGCGACCTGCGCCTGCGTGAACAGGTCGCCGCCGTGGACTTCCTCAGTCGCTACGGACGCCCTGACATTGCTGCCGAGAACGAGCTGTTGCGTTCGGCGGCACAGTTGACGGTGGAAGATCGTTCGCGCCTGGCCGAAGTACTGGTGCGTCGCCGGCAGACAGCGGCCGCTCGGCGACTGCTGGAGCCGACGTGGGCAACGATTCGCGTCGAGGGGCGTCGCGCAGTGCTACCTGATACGACGAGTCGCGCGTTCTACTTCGAGTCGCGCGTGCGTCCGCTCGCTCGCGTGCTCATGGCGACGCTCGCCGTCGATCCGACGCATGCGCTCGTCGGGCCGATGACGGAGACACTGGCGCAGCAGAACCGCGCCGCCGGCGAGTGGCAGTGGAACACGCAGGACTTTGCGTCCACGGTGAATGCGCTTGCTGCGGTGGATCGTCAGCAGCGCAAGCAGGGAGAACGCAGCGTTCGCGTACGGGTCGGCGAGCGGTTGATCGTGCAAGGTGGCGCCGCGACACAGAACGCCCTGCGCGACTCGAGCATCGCGCTCACCGGTCTGGTCGCGAATGGAACCGGCAGGCAGTCGCTAAAGCTCACGGTTGATGCCGGAGCTGGAACAGGTGGCGTGTACTACTACCTCTCGGTCACCGAGATACCGGCAGCACCGCCAGTGACGCCGGAGGATCGTGGCGTCACGGTGGAGCGCTGGTACGAGCGGCTGGAGGGCGGTGCGCCGCTGGTGAGTGTCGCCGAGGGAGATCTCGTGCGCGTGCGACTGCGGATCACGGTGCCATCGACGCGATTTTTCCTTGTGCTCGATGATGCGCTTCCCGCTGGCCTCGAGGCGGTTGATCTAAGCCTGCGCACGGCGGCCACGATGCCAGGGCCCGGCGCGAATGCGGAGGAGGCCGAGCATGACGAGAGCGAGCCGACGTCGTGGTATGGTAGCTGGGACTCGGGATGGTGGTCGCCGTTCGATCATCGGGAGTTGCGCGACGATCGCGTGGTGTACTCCGGAACGGTCGTGTGGAAGGGCGCCTACACCGCGACGTACATCGCGCGTGCGACGACGCCCGGGACCTTCATCCGGCCGCCGGCGCATGCCGAAGAGATGTACAATCCAGCGGTGAACGGACGCAGTGACGGAGGCACGTTCATCGTCACGCCGCGCAAGGGAAGCGGGCCGTGACGCGCGCGCGCCGCGCCGGTGTCGCCGTTCTTCTCGCCACAGTCGTGGCTGTCGGCGCTTTCGGCGTGTGGGCCCAACTCCCTCTGCCGACGTCCATGACTGCTCGGCCGGCCGACGCAGGCGTCATCATCCAGGATCGACGAGGGATGACGCTCCGCTCGACACGCTCGGCGGACGGTAGCCAGGAGCGCTGGGTGTCGTACGACGTGATCGATCCCGACATCATCAACGCGTTCGTCGCCGTAGAGGATGCGCGATTCTGGGAGAATCCGGGGGTCGATGTGCGCGCCATCGCGCGCGCGATGAAACAGAATCTGCGCGCGATGCGTGTCGTCTCCGGTGCGTCGACGATCACCATGCAGCTCGCTCGGATCATGCAGCCGGCGCGACGCGATTGGGGTGGCAAGCTCACGCAGGCGTTCTGGGCGCTGCGTATCGAGCGTCATCTCAGCAAGCAGCAGATCCTCGAGCAGTACCTCAATCGCGTTCAGCTCGGCCAGGCGACGATTGGCGTCGGCGCGGCGAGCGCGCTGTATTTTGACGCGCAAGCGAATGAGCTGAGCATCGGTCAGGCGGCAACGCTAGCTGGTCTCGCGCACGCGCCCTCGCGCGACAATCCGCACGCAGCGCCGGCGAAGTCGAGAGCGCGGCGAGCGTATGCGCTGCGACGCATGGCGACGCTGGGGTATGCGACCAAGGAGGACATCGCACGCGCACGCGACGAGCCACTGCGTCTCGTGGCGCACGCGCCGCCATTCCTTGCGCCGCATTTCACGACACGCGTGCTCGCGTGGTTGCCGGATGATCGGGCGACGAGCGTGCGTACGTCGATCGACGCTGAATTGCAGGCGGCGGTAGAGGGCGAAGTACGACACACGGTGGATGTATTGAAGACACGCGGCGTCGAGGACGCGGCCGCTGTGGTGCTGGACAACCAGAGTGGCGAAGTGCTGGCGTGGGTCGGTTCGCCGGACTTCTGGTCCGCCAGCGACGGCCAGACGGACATGGTCGTCTCCGCTCGGCAACCGGGATCTGCGCTCAAGCCGTTTCTCTACGGACTCGCACTCGATCGCGGCATCACGGCGGCGACAGTGTTGCCTGACGTGCCGAAGTCGTATGCGACAGCAACCGGAGCGTACGCGCCCCGCAACTACGACCGAGTGTTCCGCGGGCCTGTGCGTGCGCGCGAAGCGCTCGCGAGCTCGTACAACGTGCCGGCAGTGGAGCTTGCAGCGCGCGTAGGTACGGGGAGTCTGTTGCACACGCTGCGTCTCGCCGGGTTCGAGTCGTTGACGCGCGATGCGGACTACTATGGATTGGGACTCGCGCTCGGCAACGGCGACGTGACGCTCGTCGAGCTGGCGAATGGGTATCGCGCGATGGCGAATGGCGGATCGTGGCGGCCGTGGAGCTGGCGGCTTGGTTCGCGCACTGGTACCGGTAGTGCGCAGCGCGTGATCTCTCCGGTAGCGAGTGCGATCGTGCTCGACATGTTGAGCGATGCGTCGGCGCGCATTCCCGGATTCGGCACGAGCACGCCATTCGACTTTCCCTTTCCTGTCGCGGTGAAGACGGGCACGAGCCGGCACTTCACGGACAATTGGGCGGTGGCGACGACGCGCGGATTCACTGTGGCGGTGTGGGCGGGCAACTTCAGCGGACGGCCGATGCAGGGGGTCAGCGGTATCACCGGTGCCGGTCCGTTGTTGCATCGTGTCGTGATGGAGACGTCGAAGCGTGTGTCGCCCGGCGCGCTTGTGACGCCTGCCGAGGTCGGAGCAGTGGGCGTGCCAGTGTGTCGGCTGTCGGGTATGCGTGCGACGACGGAGTGTGCGCAGCTCACCGAATGGTTCGCGCCTGGTACCGTGCCGACAGCGACCGACGATTGGGAGCGCGACGGACGCGTGATGCTGCCGGACGAATATGCGGAGTGGGGCCAGCAGTTTGGTGGATCATCGATGCGTGGGAAGACGCTCGCTGCATCTTCGCCTGTTCCTGGAACGCCGCGGGACTCTACGCGCGTGCCTCGCTTTCGCATCCTGTCGCCGATGGATGGCGACAAATACGCCGTGCCGACTGGCATCGAGGCGCGTTATGCGACGATTTCGCTGCGGGCGGTCGGCCCGGGCTCTGCTGAAGTGCGTTGGACGATCGACGGCGCGCCGTACGAGGGTGAACGTTGGCCGCTCGCGCCGGGCACGCATGTCTTCAAGGCTGTCACTGCGCGTGGCGATATTGCCGAAGCGCGAATTGCGGTGGAGCGATGAGTCCTGAGCGAAGTCGAGGGACCTGCCTTTTGTCTCAACTCCCAGCATTGTGAGACGCCAATGCCTGACGCACCGAAGAAGGATGTGTGGGATCGCCTGCAGGCATTCGCAACGATCCTTATACCGGCAGCGATCGCCCTCGCCGGCCACTTCATCGCGCAGGGGCTCAAGCAGGCCGAAATCAGCAGCGAGGAGCGACGCGCCGAGCAGTCGCACTTGATTGCCGAGGCGAATACGAAGATCGCACAGGCGAGCTTGATCAATACGATGATGAAGTCGCTGACGAGCGCCAATCCGCAGGAGCGGAAGCTCGCCGTGGACGCTGTGTTGATCGCGCTTCCAGAGCAGGGACCCACGCTCGTGCGAACGATCGCGCAGTCGGACGAGGACAAGACGGTGCAGGCTGCCGCGCGGCAATCGTTGGAGACGCGTGTCACCTCGCTTGTTCGCCAACTCTTCTCGACCGATGCCCGCGAGCGCATCAGCGCAGCGCAGGACCTCGTGCAGGGTTGGCGCAACGATCCCAACGTCGTGCTCGAGCTGGTCACCTTCGCGATGCAGAACAAGGAGAACGCGAATGGCGTCTACAACAGCGTGGTGGTGTTGAACGAGTTCACGCCGCGCGCGCTGCAGGCGCACAAGGCGGAGGTGTTGAGGTTCGTCGACGTTGCGAAGGCGACTGGCTCCAGAACGGCACGA
>Ga0193752_1001256_pt1 | contig 21454 bp, 15 predicted proteins | sample H1c1metaG_FD_144924 | JGI IMG/M metagenome (GOLD analysis project Ga0193752, IMG submission 144924) | Soil microbial communities from a riparian zone of the East river system, Colorado, United States - H1c1 | ecosystem: Environmental > Terrestrial > Soil > Riparian zone | place: USA: East River...
TACGCGTTCGAGACCGCGAGGTTCTCTTCGACCGGCAGCTCCGCGATCGCACACAGCCGACCGATCACCTCGGCCGCGTCGCACGGCCGCGCGTTACGGTCGAGCGCGAGCAGCTGCATTACGAGGTCGCTCAGCGCGATCGGCAGATCGGCGGAGCGCGTCGGTGGGTGCGGCCGCGTGCGCCACGCGTCGCGGAGATCGCGGATGCGCCGCGCGGGATAGGCGTGGCGACCGGTGAGCAAGCGGTACCCGAGCGCGCCGAGCGAGAACAGGTCCGCGCGCGCGTCCAGTGTCTGCTGCTGCAGCACCTCGGGTGCCATGAACGGTGGTGTGCCGACGACCTCGATCGCGACACCCATCGAGATCATGGTTCCGAAATCGATCAGCTTGGCGCGGCCATCGGCCGTGCGGCGCACGTTCCGCGCCGACACGTCGCGATGAATGAGGCCTCGGGAATGCAGGATGGCGAGCGACGACGCGACATCGCGGAGCAATGCGCATGCTTCACGGAACGGCACCTTATCCTTCGCGCTCAGGTCGCCGCCGTCGAGCAGCTCCATGACGTAGTAGGGGCCGTCTTCATCGACGCCGTAGTCGTGGACCTCGATGATGCGCGGATGCGCGAGCTGAGACAGCGTGTGATATTCGCGCGCGAGCAACGCTTGGCGCTTCGCGCGACTCTTTGCGTCGCGCGCGATGCCGCGCTTCAGGGCGAGGGCAACACCGGTTCGCGTGTCCTGGACGCGATGAACGATCGCCATGCCGCCGCGACCCAGCTCGGCCAGGACGCGGTACCGGCCGCCGATCAGCGGATCCAAACGCGCTCCGCGCGGATCGATAGACACCGGGCGTCGGTGCGTACTGCAAACATCGACTCGCCTCGCGGCAACGCTGGCGCACAACAGACTGCATTGTCAACGTGGCGCGCCCGATGCGTTGCATGCCCAATTTAGGGCACATAGACATGTGACTCCGCGCGAACGCGTGATAACCATGTCGAAACATGGCCGGGGGGCTACAAAACGACGCGCTGGCGCGCTGGCTGAGCGGGGACGGGCTCACCACACTCGACGGCATTACCAGCGACGCCCTCGACATCATCGGCGTGATGGATCGCGACCTGAAAGTTCTCTACGTCAACCGGACGGTGCCCGGCCTGTCGCGCGAGGCGATCATCGGCAACAGCGTGCTCGACCTCGTTCCACCGAGCTACAGAGACACGTCGCGCGGCGTCTATAACGAAGTGCTGCGAACCAGCGTCGGCAAGCGCTTCGAGACGATGTACCGCGACGACAACGGCACGCTCATCTTCGAAGTTCGCGTCGGTCCGATCCGCGTGGACAACGAAGTGATCGGACTCGTCGCGATCACCAGCGAGGTCACCGAGCAACGCCGCGAAGGCGCCGATCGCGATCGGTTCTTTTCGCTCTCGCTCGACATGCTGGTCGTGGCGACGCCGGAAGGCCGGTTGAAGCGCGTGAACCCTGCGTTCGCGACCGAGCTCGGCTACGACGTCGCCGAGCTGGTAGGGACGTCCTTCATCCGCCTAGTCCATCCCGACGATCACGCGAGCACTCGCCAAGCCTTCGCCGATCTGCTTCGGAGTCATCCGATCGGCGACTTCGAGAATCGACTGTTGCGGCGCGACGGTAAGCACCGCGTGTTGTCGTGGCGGGCCACGATCGATCCCGTCACCTCGGACATCTACGCCGTCGCGCGCGACATCACCGATCAGCGGGCGGTCGAGACGCAGCTGTTGCATGCACAAAAGATGGAAGCGATCGGCCAGCTCGCGGGCGGCGTCGCGCACGACTTCAACAACCTCATGCAAGCCGTGCTGGCTCACGCCGAGCTGGGCATGACTCGGATCTCGCCCAGCTCACGCGTGGCAGAGAACTTGCGCGAGATCGAAGGCGCCGGCCGGCGCGCCGCCGATCTCACGAAACAGCTGCTTGCGTTCAGCCGGCGCCAGCCGACGCGTCCCGTTCCGATCGATCTCAACGCTCGGATCCAAGGGCTCGTGAAGCTGCTGCAACGCTTGCTGCCGGAGAACATCGCGATCGAGCTGAAGGCAGGCCGTGGCCTGGACACCGTCAGCGCCGATCCAACTCAGCTCGAGCAAGTGATCGTCAACTTGTGCGTCAACGCGCGCGATGCGATGGAGAACGGCGGCACGCTCACCATCGAGACCGAGAACGTGTCGATCATGGATCATCCCGAGCTGCATCAGTGGACGCGGCCCGGGCGCTTCGTACGGCTCAAGGTGACCGATACCGGCACCGGCATGACCGCCGAGGTGCGCGAGCGCGTGTTCGAGCCGTTCTTCACCACCAAAGGCGCGCACCGCGGCACCGGCCTGGGGCTCTCGACGGTCTACGGCATCGTGCAACAGCACGGCGGCATCGTGCGCGTGCACAGCGCACCCGGCCAGGGATCCACATTCGAAGTGGACCTCCCCGCAGACAGCCGGCCCGCGCTCGCGAGCGATGCGCCTGTGCGCACGCAGAGCGCGCCAGGGCACGAGACGATCCTGATCGCGGAAGACGAAGAGCTCGTGCGCCGACCGATAGTCTTGCTGCTCGAAGCTGCGGGCTATCGCACCATCGCAGCCAGCAACGGCCTCGAAGCGATCCGCCTGCTGCGCGAGAGCGACGAGCCTGTGCACCTCGCGCTGTTGGACGTGGTGATGCCCGAGCTGGGCGGACCGGAGACGTGGGCGGAGCTCCAACGCATGCGCCCCGGGCTTCGCGTGCTCTTCGCCAGCGGCTACGCGGAAGGCAGGCAGGTCGAGCGCATGCCGCCCGATGCCGAGGTCGTCCAAAAACCCTTCCGCACCGCCGAGCTACTGACGCGCATCCGCCGGAAGCTCGACGAGTAGCAGCGCGATGACCATCGCGGTCATGCGATCGACGTCCTTCGACGTGGCGCGGCGTTGGCCGAGCAAGATCCCGTAACGGCGCGCGCCCCACAGCGTCGTGACGAGCAGCTCGACGGTGGTGCGCTCCAACGCCGGCAGGTCGGGCCAGCTCGCGAGCAGCGCTTGCCAGGCATTGCATAGCGCGAATGCCTTGCGATGCTGCGCAGCGTCCGCGATCGTCGATTCGAGCAACAGCATCTCGGCATCGAAGTACGGTGCCTTGCGCACCTCATCGAGCGTCACCGACACGAGACCGCGCAAGCGCGCTTGCCATAATGCGCCATCACCGCTTGCGGCGTCGTGCTCGCGCAGCCGTTCGCTGAGCGAGTCCAAGCAATGCCGGTAGTAGCCGGACAGCATCGCTTCTCGATTCGGGAAGTATTCGTACAGCGTTCCGACCGCATAGCCCGCCTCGGCGGCCAGCGAGCGCATGGACACGGCCTTCCAGCCACCGCGGCGCCAAATCCGAATGAAGGCGTCATAGAGCGCTTGCAGCGTGAACTGCGAGCGCGCCTGCTTGGGCCGTTTATGCGGGCTAGGCAGCGGTTTGGGAGCGGTGCGTCGAGCCATCGGGAATCCGAACACATGCCACAGGCGATCATCGCTAGGCTACGCCCCATGATCAACGCGACCACGCTGACCCGTCTAGTGACCGACAAGAGCGATATCGGCGCGACCCGCCTCGAGACCATCGCGGCGCCGGCCCTCGCGCAAGGCGAAGCGTCGTTGGCGATCGAAGCGTTTGCGCTCACCGCCAATAACATCACGTACGCCGCGTTCGGCGACGCGATGCGCTACTGGGACTTCTTTCCGACCGGGCAAACCGGCTGGGGCTTGATGCCGGTGTGGGGCTTCGCGACGGTCGCGTCCTCCACGGTGCCCGAGCTGCCCGTGGGCGAGCGCTTCTACGGCTACTTCCCGATGGCCGAGCGCCTCGTGGTTCAGCCGGGTCGCTTCAGCGAGCGCGGCTTCTACGACCTGACCCCATTTCGCCAACCGCTGCCGAGCCCGTACAACCAATACACCCGGTGCAGCACGGACCCGGCGTACGTGCCGGAGCTCGAAGATCTGCAGATGTTGCTGCGGCCGCTGTTTTTCACGTCGTACATGCTCGCGGACTTCCTGAGCGACAACGCCTTCTTCGGCGCGCGGCAGGTCGCCATCTCGAGCGCATCGAGCAAGACGGCGTACGGCACCGCGTTCGGCTTAAAGGCGATGAAGGACGCGCCGAAGCTGATCGGCCTCACCTCGAAGTCGAATCGTGCCTACGTGCTCAAGCTCGGCTTGTACGACGCGGTGCTGACCTACGACGAGCTCGGCCAGCTCGCTGCGGACGTGCCCACCACCTATGTCGACTTCGCCGGTACACCGGCGCTGCGCCAAGGGCTGCACGCGCACCTCGGCAAGGCGCTCGTGCACGACTGCTACGCCGGGTCCGCAGCCAACGTCGATTACCTCACCGATGCCGATCGCTACGACCCGGTGCCGCAACCGTTCTTCGCGCCCAACCAGATCCGCAAGCGCAACAAGGACTGGGGACCCGAGGTGCTCGCGAGCCGCTTCGGCGAAACGCAGCGCCGCTTTTTGACCGCGGTATCGGCGCCGGAAAATCGCTGGATGACGATCGTGAAGAGCGCCGGCTTCGCAACCGCCGCCGACATCGTCCGCACGCTGCGCGACAGCGGTGGCAAAGCCGACGAAGGCTATGTCATCAGCCTCGCGCCAGCGCGTTGATCAATCGCAGTCCGGTGCTTCTGGGTTGAGCAGGCACTGATACGCCTGCGGACACTGCAAGTCGTCGGGCCAGAGCGGGCGCAGCGCGGGCTCGTCCGGTCGCCACTCGACCGATGCGCCGTGCAAGGTAAAGGTCGGGACCTCGGCTAGCAGCGCCGCGTCGAGGTCACCCGAGGCGACCAGATCTTGCAGCACGTCCATGCCCATCGGCCGGATGCGCAGCCGCGCAGTGATGCGCGCGACGCGCTCTGGATCGGCGATCCGGTACGTGGCCTGGAGGGCGTGGGCCGGCGTCGTCTCGGTGATCGCCGGTAAGAGCAGGCTGCGAAAACCGTCCGGGTGCTGCTCCGATCGAGCGGCTTGCCAGAACATGTGCGCGGGCTGACCGTGCGCATCGTAGATGCGGTCGCGAAACATCGCGAGGTTGCGGTCGTAGTCCGGATCGTCCGCGGGCTTCTCCTCGAGCTCGCCGTCGGCGATGTCCCCGCTCTCGAAGATCACGCTGCCGTCGGCGGCATACGCGATCAACTCGACCCACATCCGCCGGTCTTGCGCCGCTCCGCTCGGCTGCGAGTGACCGGCGTCGGTCTCGATCGAGACGGTGAAGGTGCCGAAGCCGTCGTGCTCGATCTTGCTGATCCGCGTGTTCAGGCTGAGCAGGCACTCGATCGCCGCGCGCTGCACGTCGCGGTCGGGAAAATCGGTCAGCGCCACGTCGACACCCGGCCACAGATGCTCGTGCAACGTCGGCGTCACCTCGCGGTGCGGATCGTCCGGACCGGCGGAGCGCGCATCCATGTGACAGCCATTGCAGGTCTCGAAGCCGCTCTCCGACGTGCCGAACAGGCTCGCTTTGTACTCGGCGAACGTACGCTCGAGCTGCACGCCCGCCGGCGTCACGATGTCGTGGCAGCCGCCGCACAGCTGCGTGCTGTCGCGATGGTTGCGGTCGTGGAAGCTGGAGTACTCGGAGCCGTGCGCATTGGTCTGCGGTGGATTGGCGAGGCCACCGCGCATGACGGTGTCGTTGGCGAGCTCGATGTCGTTGTTGAAGTGCTCGCCCACGCCGACGGTGTTGTGACAGAAGTAGCAGGTCACGCCCTGCAGGTGCGCGGGGACGTCGTCGAGGTTGAGCCCGTCGGTGGTCGCGTCTTCACGCACGGCCATCGGCGCGTGGCAGTCGACGCAAAAGTCACCGAGCTCGCCGTCGGTCTCGCGCTGACCACGCTTGTTCATGGCGATGAACACCGGGTCGCGCGAGGCATACGCGTGCATGCTGCTCGCCCACTCGCGGTAGTGCGTGGGATGGCAGGCTTTGCACGTCTCGGGGTCGAGCAGCTGCGCTCGCGTGAGCGTGATATCGCTCGTCGCCGTGTCATCGCTGTCGCATGCCGTCAACGCCGCGACGACGACTAGCGTTGCAACGAAGGCAGCGTGGCGCGGCATGATCATTCGTAGACACAAACATCGAAGACGATGAGGTCATCGCCCGCGCTGGGCGAGCTCGCTTCGATGCGCACTTCCCACGGGCCGCGCATGGTGAAGTGGATTTCAGCCCGCAGCTGCTCGGGCGCCTCGAGCGCTTCGAAGTCGGCGGGCGGGCGGCCGTAGTGGCCGTGCACCGGCATAAAGGTCTCGACCTTGGTAACGGTCACATCGTCGAGCGCATCGCCGCTCTCGTCCGTCAGCTCGAGCGTCCACTCGTTCGAATATTTACGCGCAGGAAAATCGGAAGCGTCGAGCAGCACGGCTTGAATGTGGCCTCGCTCGCCGAGCGCTTCAAGACCGCTTTCGAATCGAGGAATGGTGTCTGGACAGGCCACGAACATTGCGCCCGCGTCGTCATCGTTGGCCGGCGGCTCCGTGCTGGCCGCATCGTCGCCACAGCCCATGAGGACGACGAACAGCGCAGCCGCTGCGCCAAAGCGCTTGCGGCGGCGTCGCCGCAGGTGAACGAGACCAACCACCAAGGCCAACACGCTCAAACCGAACGGTGTGCCCGCATCGCGACCAGCGCCGACCGCGCGGCACGAGCAGCCGTCGCTCGCGCGCGGCTCGGTCGGCACGGTGGGTGCGCCGTCCAGGGCGGCATCGTGCTCGGCGCCGGCGTCGGTCGCGCCCGCATCCGTCACACCGCCATCGACCGCGCCCGCGTCCTCAGGCCCGGCATCGCCCTCGCTTCCCGCGTCCGGCGTCAGGTTCGCCCAAGGCACCGCGCAGCCTTCGCCATCGGAAGCGATGCGCATGCCGACGCCGATCCACGGCTGCTGGCAAGCCGCTGCAAACGAGCTCGCGTCAGCACATTCCTGCGGGCACGTGTCGGCCATCTTGTAGACTGGCCGAAACGACGCGCCGTGATCGATCGACACGCCCACGCTGAACGGATCCTGCGGCTCGAGCCCGCACGCGTACAGACCCTCGGCATTCCAGCGCAAGCAGCGGACGCGCAGGTCCGACACCTTCTCGATCGGACCGCTGCCATCGGCAGGCCCTACGAACAATCCGTCGAACGGCCCGCCGTACGCGAGCTCGGTGCCATCGGGCGACAGCGCGAAGCCCAGCATTCCCTGTGCCGTTCCGCCCAACATCTCGAAGCTCTCGCCGGCGTCGCTGCTGATGAGCAGGCTCGCGGGAAACAAGCCGAAGCGATCGCCTTGCGCCGGCACGCGGACCCAGAGCCGGTCTGGGTCATTCGGATCGACCGCGCTGACGAACAAGCTCCCCGAGCTCGGCGGTAGATCCAGCGTCGTACGTTGCCAATTCGCACCCGCATCGTCGCTGCGCTCGATCACCCCGATCAGCGGGCTCTCGCTGGCCGTACCGCTTACATAGATGCGCCGCGGCTCGGAAGGCGCGACCTCCAGCGTCTCGATCTTGAAGTCCGAAGCCAGCGTGGCGACGACCTGCCAGCTGGCGGCGTTGTCACGCGTCTCGAAGATGACGTTGATGTACGAGACCAGCCCGGTCTCATCGATCTCGTCGATCGTCGAGGTGACGACCAGCACATGCTTCGGGTCGGTCGGGTCGACGGTCAGATCGATCGCCTTGCTGTCTGCCAGCTCCGGCGCGCCCGCCCAGCTGCAGCCCTCGTCGCGGCTGATCAGCGTCGCGCCGACCGTCGGCAGCAAGATCAGCGAGCCGTCCTCGGTGAGCGCCAGCGGTGGATCCGACTCACCGCTGACATTGATCGCTTGCTCGCAGATCCATTGCCAGCTGTCGCCGCCATCGAAGCTCTGTACGAGCCCGAAGGTGGCGCGCGCCAGCAGATGCTGGCCGTCGCTGCGGGCGATCGACAGCTCGGTCGCGCCCGGCATGCGGCCGTTGGCGCGAGCGAGCGGCGCCAGCTGCAAGACGCCCAGCAGAGCACCCAGCACCGCTACTCCGCGTACGAGCCCGCGCGCAAGCTGCTCAATCCGCGAGGATGTCGTCCAGAACGCCATCAGCAAACTTCAGTACATAGAAGGTTTCCGGCAGCGTAGCGACCCACAACTCTTGCGCTTCGGGGAGAATGCGCACGAGACCGGGCACATTGGCTTCCGCGGTATCGAAGTACGCGAGCTCCGTGGGACGCCATGGGTTGCGAATGTCGAACACGCGGACGCCGCCGTTCCAGAAGCCACACGCGAGCAATCGCGGGTCGTCGAGCCGGTCGACGTTGCAGTAGTGCGTGCCGACGCCGAAGAAACCATCGCCGACCGGAGTGCCCGTGCACGGGCCGACCGCTTCGGTCTTGATCTTCGAGACCAGGACCGGATTCGTCTCGTCTTGGACGTCGAAGATGCGTGCGTAGCCGTACGGCGGCTTCTCGGGATCGCCGCACGCGCCCGAGCCCAGCTCGTCCGAGATCAACAGGTGATCGCGGCCGCGATAGCTGACCAAGATCGGATACTGCGAGATGTTGCCATCAGGCCACGACCACTGGTGGATGACCGTTCCGGTGGCACCAGCCTCGCGCGCTTGCACGCGCGACGTGTCGACGATGGCAACCATGCCGGTGCCGAGGCCGTTGATCAGGTCGGAGTTCGCGAAGTAGCCGCGGTTGCCGTCCTTGCCGATGAAGAGATCGTGCGCGCTGGCACCGCCGAAGTCCGACGTGAGCACCTTCGGCATCATCGGATTCATCAAATCCACGGCGAACACCTCGGCGGTGTACATCGACGACGCGTAGTAGATCGTGCCATCCGTCGAGAACTGACCGGCGTGACCCGAGCCGCCGAGCTCGTACGAGATCTGCAGCTCCGGTTGGGTGCAGTCGTCTTTGACGTCGTAGACATCGAGCACCGTGCCGTTGGATTGATAGCCCACGAGCAGCCCGCTGTTCTCGTTGACCTTCATCGTCTCCCAGTTGCTCTGCATGCCGATGGTCGTGAGCGTCGTCGTGACCATGGGATGGGCCGAGTCGGAGACGTCGATGACGGTGGTTCCACTCGCGCCGTTGACGTAGGCGCAGTGCTTGTACCAAGCGTGCGAGAGGAAGAGCGGCGCGGACACTTGGCCGTGCACCACCAGGTTGCAGCGGATGTCGCCGTTATCGCCCTGCAGGCCGGTCTCGGGCATCTCGCCGTCGCCGCACGTCGCGCGCGGTGCAGGCTCGATCCACGGGTCGCCTTCACCTTCGAACGGCGGCAGGTCCACGCCAGCGTCGCTCCCGCCGGTGCCTGCCATCGGATCGGACGCCATTCCGCCGGTGCCGGCCGGCGCCAAGGTGCCTCCCGCTGCATCGCCCGCGGTGCCCGTCATCCCGGAGCTTCCGCCCGTTCCACCGGTCGCGGCGGTGCCCGCCATCCCGGAGCTGCCCGCGGCTCCGCCGTTCCCAGCACCGATGCCGCCCGCACCGCCCGCGCCACCGGCTGGTGGCGGAGTTTCGGGGTCCGAGCTCGAGCAGCCCGCAACGATCAACACCGAAACCACGCGCGCTGCGCGCCAGATTGCCCACTGTGCTCTCAAATCACGCATCCGACCCACCTCATTAGGTGAGTACTTAACCTAGGCCTCGACGAACACCAATGTTCGCGATCGGCCAACTCTTACCCTCGGACGGCGGCGCAAAGCCCACGAGTGCGAGCAGCCGCTCGAGTCGCCGGCCGAGCGCGCGCCCTTCAGCGGGCTACCACGCTGACGACATCGAGGCGCAGCATCTGCCCGTCGAGCACCTCGGCGGTGACGCCTTCGATGAGCTTGCGACGATCGGGCGGGCCCATCTCCGCGTTGTCGATCTGGCGATCGTTGCCGTCGATCACGCGCACGGTCACTTCGGCACCGGCCGCGATCTCGAGCACGGCTTCGAAGTCTTCCAAGAAGATCGTGTGCGACGTGCTCGGGTAGTGGTTCAGCCAGTACGTCTGCGGCGGATCCGAGACCTCGATGTGCCAGTGCGAGTAGTCCACGGCCGCGACCGAGCCGCCGACCTTGAAGTATGGGTGCTCGCTGAGCGGGCTTTCGCCGCCCGAGATCGTCGTCGGCTCGAACACGCCGCGCACGCGCAGCGTGACGTCGTACACCGTGCCGGTCTCGCCGCCGAAGATGATCGCTTGCTCGACCTCTTGCTCGTGCAGGCACGTATCGGGCTGCGGCGCGTACTCGCCGGTGCACGCGTCGTGGATGAAGAGCTCGTGCAGGCCTGCAGCGAATGCCAACGGAGCGTCCATGTCGCCGCTGTCGATCGGCACGCCGCTGTCGGCACCGCCCTCGCCTGCCGTGCTCCCACCGATCCCCGCCATGCCCCCGCCCGCGCCGGCGCCGCCGCCACCGGTCACGCCGCTCGCGCCCGCTTGGCCGACCGCGCCGCCGATACCGCCGGCACCCGCGCCGCCCAGCCCAGCCGTCGGAAGCCCCATCCCTCCGGTGCCGCCCGTGCCGGCATTCGTGCCGCCAGCCCCCGAAACAACACCGCCCGCAGCGCCGCCAGCACCCGCGTTCGGGGGCGTTCCACCCGATGAATCATCTTTCGTGCAGGCCTGTGTCGAGACCACCGCGGCGATAACTAAGAGGAGAGTCGCGCTTCGCATGCGCGACATAACGAACGAGCCCAATACCACGAGTCGCAAAATCGACCAGCGCGCCTACTCCAACGTGGGCGGTCGTGATCACTTTTCGAGCGTGAGCAGGCCGAGCCGGTACGGCAGCTGCGAGTACTCGCCGCCCGAGCTCGGGTCGCGGCCTTGGTAGAGGAAGCGCAAGTCGCATGCATCGATCGTCATCGTTTGATCGACGCCATCGCGGATCAGCTCGCCGTGGCTCACGTCGTCGGTCCAATCGGAGACGCCGGCTTCGTACGTGACGTTGCTCGCGCCCGCGAACGGCGAGTGCTCGCTGTCGGCGAGCGGTGTCCACGGGCCGCGCAGAGAGCTCGCGGTCCACGACCTATAGAAGCGGCCGCCACCGCCGATCGCTTCGACGAGCGTGAGATACTGATCGCGACCTTTGACCTTGTAGTGCGCGCTGCCCTCGAACAGCTCGAATTGCCCTTCCATCAACACGGTATCGATGTCGCCGAAGCCATCGGGGAACTCGGCGATGGCGGTCTCGGCGCGATAGAGTCGGCCGTTGTCACCGGTGAAGAACAGGTGGCACGTGTCTTCGTCGCAGATCACCCAGTAGTCGATCGGCAGCGACGGCGCGCCCGCGGGCAGGTGATTGCCGTTCGGGTAGAAGTACTTCGGCTGCGTCCACGACGAAGGATCGGTCGGATCATCGCTCGTCGAGTACTGCGGCGGCTGCGCTTGCTGGATCAAGTACCAGAGGCCGTCCGGCTCGAAGTAGAAGATGTTGGGCGCGCAGTGATAGCCGCTAAAGCCCGGCGTCGCATCCATATAGTAGTGCGGTGCGTCGGCCGCTTCGTCGAAGTCGGCGAAGCTGAAATGCACCATGCTCCAGCTGCCCGCGGTGTTCGCGGTCGTCGCGTAGATTTGGTACTCGCCCTGGTAGAACACGATCGTTGGGTCTTTGACCGACACGAGCTGATGCGGGCCGTTGGATTTCGGCGACACCAGCACGCCGGAAGACTTCCACTGAAACGTCGCCGGCAGATCGCATGTGACTTCGCTTCCTGCGTCGACGCCGCTATCGATACCGGCGTCGGCGCCGCCTTCGCCACCGACGCCGCCCGTCCCACCGCCACCGGTGCCACCGGGCGTGATCATGCCGCCGAGCGCGCCGGCGCCGATGCCGCTCGCGCTGATCCCACCCGCGCCGACGCCCGCTACACCTGCCGCGCCACCGGTCGAGCTTCCAGCGATGCCCGCCGATCCACCGATCGCGGCCGCACCACCCACGCCGGAAGTGCCAACGCCGCCTGCGTTCGAAGCAGCATTATCTCGAGAGCAACTCGCGCCAATGAGCGCGATGGCCGCAAGAAATATGGAAAAGGCACAAGCACGCATGCGCCGCGATTGATCGCCCTATGGCGCGCGCTTCGGAAGCGGAGCAGTTTCACCGTACGGGTGTGCATTCTTGCAGGCAGGGGAGGCACAAAATCTCCCCCTTGACCCGAAGAGGCCTATGCGTCGCTACTCCCTGCTCGAGAACCGCGAACCGTGAACCCGCAGCTCCTCATCGACGCCATCGTGCGCCAGACGACGGTGCTCGTCGCGCGGCTGTCCACAGTTGAGGGCGTGCGGTCGCCGCTCGGTCATATCGCCAACGAAGTGTTCGTCGGCTTGGTCTCCGAGCTCGAGCATCAGGGCGTCAGCAAGAAAGTGATCGCCGACATGTTCGGCATGGCGCTGCGCTCGTATCGCCAGAAGGTGCAACGCCTCGGCGAGTCGGCGACGACGCGCGGTGTGACGCTGTGGTCGGCCGTGCAGCATTTCCTCGCCGAGCGCGGCTCGGCGACGCGCACCGAGCTGACCGCCCACTTCAAACAGGACGAAGAGGCCTCGATCCGCGGGATATTGAATGACCTCGCCGAGAGCGGCTTACTCGTGCGCAGCGGCCGCGGCGATGATACGCGCTACCGCGTCGCCACCGCCGAAGAGCTGCGCGACGCCGGTGCGCTCGTAGAGAGCCGCCCGCAAGACTCGCTTGCGGCGCTGGTCTGGGTGCACGTCTACCGCGAAGGCCCGTTGACACTCGACCGGCTCACGCAGCTCGTGCCGCTGTCGCGAAGTGTGCTCGACGCAGCCGTGAAGAAGTTGCTCGACGACGGCCGCATCCGAAGCGAAGGCCGCGCGGGTGCCGAGCAGCTGGTGGCCGAGCACGTGCTGATTCCGGTCGGTGAAAATGCCGGTTGGGAAGCGGCTGTGATCGACCACCACGGTGCCGTGCTCAACGCGATCGCCGCCAAGCTCGCCAGTCGCGCGCGCACCTCGGCCGCCGCAGATGAAGTGGGCGGCACGACGCTGACGTTCGATCTCTGGCCAGGTCATCCGCGCGAGCAGGAAATACGGGGACTCTTGCGTGAGACGCGTGCGCGCGTGCTCCCGCTCTGGGAAGAGATCGAGGCGTACAATCGCGAGCACCCGGGGCGAGAGACTTATCAGGTTCACCTCTATTGCGGGCAGTACTTGGTCGTGGAGGAGGAACAAGTATGACGCGCGCAGCATCGATAGCGCTGGCCTTCGCGCTCTTGGCGTGTAGCCCCGCGCAGAACACGCCTCAGACCGGGAGCCAGACGAACTGGCTGCTGGCCTGCGATTCATCCGAGGACTGCGGCGCGCTCGAGTGCTTGTGCGGCGTATGCACCGCTTCATGCGAGAACGAAGTAGCCTGCTCCGAGCTCGCGGGCGCATCGTGCAGCGCGCCGAGGAGTGAAGCCTCGCTCGCGCTGTGCGGTGCACACCCTTCGGAAAGCGGCTTGTGCTTACCGACGCCGGCCGTCCGTGTCGAGATCGACGCCACCATGCGTCACCAAGCGCTGGTCGGCTTCGGCGCGTCGCTCGGATATGCCGACGATGTGATCGCGGCCCACCCCGATGAAGCCGCGCTGTACGACCTCTTGTTCCGAGATGCCGGCCTCGACGCGCTTCGGCTACGCAATCGCTACGAGTCCGCTGGTGAGCCTTCGCTGCAAGCAACGCGTGCGATCGTCGAAGCCGCTACTGCGCGACTCGGTCGCACGCCGTTCTTGTTCATGACCTCGAGCACGCCTCCGGCCGCGCTCAAAGAGAACGAATCGCGCACGTGCGCCGGCGACGCGCAGACCTGCACGCTAGCGTCGGTCGCCGGCGGCGGCTTCGACTACACCGCCTTTGCGCGCTACTGGCGTGAGTCGCTCGCCGCGTACGCGAGCGCCGGCGTCGTGCCGGACTACGTGAGCATTCAGAACAACCCGAACTGGGTGCCGCCGGAAGAAGCGCCCAACGAAGGCTGCCGCTTCCTGCCGGAGGAAGGCACCGAGACGTTGATGATCGACGGAGCACCGGTCGCCGTGCCCTACCCCGGTTATAGCGAGGCGCTGGCTGCGGTGCGCGCCGCGATCGGCGACATGGCGAGTGTGCCGCGATTCGCTGCGCCCGAAGTGAGCAGCGTCAGCGCGATCGCCGCGTACACGACCGCGCTCGGCGCTACGCCGGCGGATGCATTCGCTCTCCATATGTACGGCCAGGATGCTGATGCGGTCGACGTCGCATCGCTCGAGACCGCGCGTGATCTCGCGGAGCAGCTGGCGCGACCGGTGTTCCAGACCGAGATGCAGGCCGAAGGCCTCGAGACCGCCGTATTGATGCACCACGTGCTCACGGCGGCGGGTGCGTCGGTCTATCTGCAGAACGATCTCGTCGCGTTGACGCGCGCGACCGCCAGCGTCTCGCTCGTCCTCTTGACCACGACCGGTTTGGAGCCGCAGGGGCCCTTCTATGCGTTGATGCACTTCGCGAAGCACACCGATCCGGGCTGGGCACGGATCGACGCGAGCAGCGATGACGCAGCGTTGCTCAGCTCGGCGTGGCTGTCGCCGGACGAGGGTGCGCTCACGGTAGTCCTGGTCAATTCCGGAGCCGAGGCTCGCGATGCCGAGGTGGTCGTGCCGGATGTGCTGCGCGCGCAACTCGTGCGCACGGAAGTCACGCGCACCGTGTTCGACAGCGTGGAGCGCGCAGCCGAGCTCGGTGCGCTATCCGTCGACGGCGTCGTGCGCGTTCCGGGGCGCTCGATCGCGACCGTCGCCTTCTCGGCCGAATAACACCTTTGGTGGAAGACTGAACCACCGCCGGGAGATCGTTCTCCTCTGCCGTCTCGCGCGCATTCCCAACATGCTGGGCGGTGCGGGCAGGGAGATGAGACAAGTCATGAAACGAGCAAAGTGGCTGACGCTGGTCGCAACGAGCGCGTTGATCGTTGGCGCATGCGGCAGCGATGACGGGACGAATACCGAAAGCATCGCGCCAGCAGGCGCGGGCGGCGCGACGGGAGGTTTCTCCGGCGAAGGAATCGGCGGCGCAGCCGGTGCGGCCGGCATGCTCGGCGGCAGCGGCGGGATTGCCGGCGGCGGCAGCGGCGGCAGCGGCGGCAGCGGCGGCATGAGCGGTGTCGGCGGCGTCGGCGGTGCTGGAGGCGTCGGCGGTGCTGGAGGTATCGGCGGCGCTGGAGGCTTGAGCGGTGACGGAGGTATGGGCGGCGCTGGACCCGTCGGCGGTGATGGAGGCGTCAGCGGTAACGGAGGCATGGGCGGTGCAGGCGGCATGATCGACGAGCCGCCCAAGAAGTTCGTCGGCAACATCACGACCGGCGGTCGCGTGCGTACGGACTTCATCGAGTATTGGGACCAGATCACGCCCGAGAACGAAGGCAAGTGGGGCTCCGTCGAGCAGAACCGCGACGACATGCGCTGGGACGGTCTCGACGCGGTGTACGCGTATGCAAACGAGCACGACATCCCGTTCAAGCAACACACGTTCGTGTGGGGCTCGCAGCAGCCGGATTGGATCGCCGGCCTCTCACAGTCCGAGCAGCGCGCGGAAGTCGAGGAATGGATCCGTTTGTTCTGCGAGCGCTACCCCGACACGCAGATGATCGACGTCGTCAACGAGCCGCCGCCGCACACCACGCCCTCGTACGCAGCCGCGCTCGGGGGCACCGGTGCGAGCGGCTACGACTGGATCGTTCAAGCCTTCGCTTGGGCCGACCAGTACTGTCCGAACGCGATCTTGATCCTCAACGACTACAACACGATCGAGTACGGCGACCAAAACAATCACTTCATCGACATCGTGAACCGGATCAAGGACGCCGGTGCCCCGATCGACGCGATCGGTGCGCAGGCGCACGCGGCGTACAACGTGCCGACCGACACGGTCAGGATGTACATCGACGAGCTCGCGGCGACCGGCCTGCCCGTCTACATCAGCGAGTACGACATCGACCTCTCGAGCGACGACCAGCAGCGGCAAGTGATGGAAGCTCAAATGACGATGTTCTGGAACCACGAGGACGTCGCCGGCATCACGATCTGGGGCTACATCGAAGGCGAAACCTGGCTCACGAACAGCGGCTTGATGTCGACCGGCGGCGAGCAACGTCCGGCGATGACGTGGCTGATGGACTTCCTCGACCGGTAAACGGCCAGCTCAGCCGAAGCGTAAGAAGCAGCTCGACCAGGTGAGCCCCGCGCCGACGCCGCACATCGCGACGTCGTCTTCGGAGCTCAGCGCATCCCAGCGCGCCGACAGCACGCTGGGCGCGCCGGCAGCGCCGGTGTTGCCGAACGCCTCGACGTTGTGGAAGTGGCGATGCGCGGGGATCGAGCGCATCCCGCACACACTCTGCAGCATGCGCAGGTTCGCTTGATGGCCGACGAACGAGAACAACCGGCCCGCGATCGCGCGCTCGCGCTGCATGCGCTCGAGCATCGAGCTCATCGCCTTGATCGCGAACTTCTGCACGCTCTGCCCGTCCTGCCGGAAGAAACCTTGGCGGGGCACGATGACCTTGTTCCAGCCGCTTGGGCCCGAGCTGAGCGTGCTATCGACGATCTCGGCGCGGCCGCGCTCGCTCGTGGAGACCACGGCCGCGGCCGCGCAGTCGCCCCAAAGCACGGCCGCGGTTCGGTCGCGGTAGTCGACCGTGGTGGTGATGGTTTCGGGCACGACGATCAGCACGAAGCGCGGCACGGCGTCGTCGCGCATGCGCGAGAGCAGATTGATCGGCGTGAAGAAGCTCGTGCACGCCGACATCACGTCGAACGCGGGCGCATCGATGCCGAGCTCCGCGCCGATCGTGCAGGCCTCGGCCGGACAGACGAAGTCCGGCGCGGTGCTGCCCGCGATGATCATGCCGATGTCGCTCGGCTCGATGCCCGCTCGCTGCAGCGCCATGCGCGCTGCGGCAGCGCCGAGCTGGCGGTGATCTGAGGTCGAGGCTTCGGCCGCCGCGCGCGGATCGACGTTCTTGGTGGTCTTGATGTAATCGAGCGACAGCACCGTTCGGCGGGTGCGGATACCGACCCGCTCGAGGATCCACTCATCGCTCGTCCCGATGTCGAGCGACTCCAAGAACGCGTTGTCGATTACGTTCTCGGGGTGCGCGTGGCCGACGCCATGCAGGTACAAAGCCATCGCTCGGCTCTTACCGCGCTCGCTACTGTGCTCGCTCGTTCACGGAATGCCATGACCGTCCTGGATACGTGATTGGCCGCCGCGGATACGGCTGGCTTAGCTTTCGTCCAGCTTCGGATCGTGCTCGGGCGCGAAGTATTGATACACGGCGCTGCGCGAGGCCTCGCTGCGGTATTCCATCGGGCTCTTGTCCAGCCAGCGCCGAAACGCGCGGTGGAAAGCCGGCGGGTGTGCAAACCCGAGGCGATACGCGATCTCCGACACGCTGAGGTTCGAGGTGGCGAGGTACCGGCATGCTTGATCGCGCCGCGTCTGCTCGATCAGCGCGCGCAGCTGTACGCCCTCTTCGCTCAGCTTGCGGCGCAAGGTGCGCTCGCTCATGTGCAGCGCGCCCGCGAGGTCATCGAACTCGGGGCGACGGCTGTCCATGCGCTCGCGCAGCACCCGCTCGACCGCGCGGCTCATCGGCAGCGAGGTCGGCATGAGGTCGAGCAAGCGATCGGCGTATCGCTTGAAGATGGCGTGCATGCTGGCGTCGGCGCTGATCAACGCAAAGTCGAGCGCGCGACGGCCAAACACCACCTCATTGTGCGTGGCGCCGAAGCGAATCGGCGCACCGAAGATCCGCGCATACTCGCTCGCGTAGCTCGGCGCCTTGTGCGTGAAGCGGACCTCGCGGGGTTGACCATCGAAGCCGAGCGCGTGGCGTGACGCGACCACGCACGCCGTCAGCGCGAACTCGACGAACGTGATCGGATTGGCCACCCGATCGTGAAGCCGATACCGCAGCTTCGCGCGGTCGCTCTCCAGCACCAGCTTCAGATCCGCGCCGTCGTACATCAAACGCCGATAGTGGCACGCCGTGCCGATCCCCTCGCCCAGCGTATCGCGCGTACGCGAGACGTACTCGAAGATGCCTAGGTCACCGACCGCGAGCCCTTCCGCCGCGCGCAAGCCGAGCCCCGGACCAGTGGCAGCTTCCGCGAGCACCAACACTTCGCTCGCCACCTGCAGCGGGATGCGCGCCTCGGGATCGACCAGATCGAGCGTGGATAGGTTGGCTTTGGCCAGCAGCGCTTGCGTACGTTCCACCAACTTCGAGCGAACGGAGCCTTCGAGCGCGCCGAGCTGACGCGTGAACGGATTGAGCGCCGCGACCGTGAGCGACGAAGTGGGCGGCATAGCCCGCTGCTTTAGCTCGGCCGAGCAGGCTGCTGCAAGACATCACGCACTTTCCCGGCAAGGGTCGACGGCGTGATCGGCTTTTGAAGAAAGCACACCCCCGAGTCGAGGACGCCGTGGTGAAGAATCGCGTTCTCCGTATAGCCGGATACGAACAGGACCTTCATGGTCGGCCGCGACGGCGACAGGCGCTCCACGAGCTCGCGACCGCTCATCCGAGGCATGATCACGTCTGTGACGAGCAGATCGATTCGGGCGGTGAACTTCTCGCAGATGAGCAACGCTTCGCCGCCGTTCTCCGCCTCGAGCACGTTGTAGCCATTGCGCCGTAACACCGCGCACATAATGCTCCGCACGTCGTCTTCGTCTTCGACGATGAGCACGGTCTCGGTACCGTGCAGTGAGCGCGGCGCTGCCGGCGCGATCTCCTCGATGTCCGGTCGCTCGGTGCGCGGGAAGTACACTTTGAACGTCGTGCCCTTGTCGAGCTCGCTGTACACCCAAATGTCGCCGCCGCTCTGCTTCACGATGCCGTAGACCGTCGACAAACCGAGCCCGGTACCTTTGTCTTTCGGCTTCGTCGTAAAGAATGGCTCGAAGATCCTCGCCATCGTTGCCTTGTCCATGCCGCTACCGGTGTCCGTGATCGCGAGCATCACGTAAGCGCCTGGCTGAACGCTGACATGTTGAGCGGCGTACTCGGCGTCCAAGATCACGTTGCTGGTTTCGATCGTGATCTGGCCGCCGCGCGGCATCGCGTCGCGCGCGTTAACCACGAGGTTCATAATCACCTGCTCGATTTGACCAGGATCCGCGTGCACCTTGCTGGGCACCTGTCCGCGTCCATCGCTGGGTAGAGCAGTGACGGACACGTCTTCTCCGACGATCCGGCGCAACATCGGCTCGACGCCGCGCACGACTTGAGCCAGGTCCAGCACCTTGGGCTGCAAGACTTGTTGCCGGCTGAAGGCCAGCAATTGGCGGGTTAGATCTGCGGCGCGCTCGGCTGCGCGCTTGATCGCCTCGAGGTCCTCGTGGAGCGGGTCGGCTGGCTTCACCGCATCCATGGCGAAGCTGGTGTAGCTCAGGATAACGGACAGCAAGTTGTTGAAGTCGTGCGCGACGCCGCCGGCAAGGCGCCCGACGGCTTCCATCTTTTGTGCCTGACGCAGCTGCGCTTCGGCATCGATCAAGCTGGTCTCTGCCCGCGAGCGACCTTCTTCAGCCAGGCGTCGCGCTTTTCGGCTCGCACAGTCGCGCACCTCCCGCTCGATCGCAGGACCAAGGCGATGCAACGAGCCCTTCAACAGGTAGTCGTGGACGCCCATCCGCATCGCTTGCACCGCGGTCTCCTCGCCTACGGTGCCGGAAACGATCAGAAACGGAATATCGATGCCAGTCTCGGTCAGCGTCTCGTACGCCTCGGGTGCGCTAAAGGCCGGCATCGAGTAGTCCGACACGATGACGTCCCACGCTCGCGCCAGCAGCGCCGCCTTCATCGTTTCGCGTGTTTGCACGCGCTCGAACGAGACGTCGAAGCCACTCCTCTTGAGTGCCAAAAGCGTGAGTTGGGCGTCGTCTTCAGAGTCTTCGACCAACAAGAGTTGAAGCGGTCCCGCCATCTCGCCTCCCGGCAGCCAGCCCTCGACACGAGCTCGGCAATGGTATCCGCGGGCTAGATGTATGACCAAGACGCGTCTTACGGATCCTCGCTCGCCTTGCTACGGTTTCGCACGGGGGAGGCTCATCGTGAACGCCGACACCAAACTGGGCTCGGTGCTCGTCGTCGACGACGAGCCGGATCTCATCGCCGCCTATGTACGCGCGTTGACCGCAGCAGGCTTCACCGTCGACAAAGCTAGCAACGGCAAGAGCGCGATCGAACGTGTTGCGAGCACGCGCTTCGACGTGATCGTCAGCGATATATCGATGCCCGAGCTCGATGGCATCGGTTTGCTGCGTGCCGTGCGGGAGATCGATTGGGACGTCCCTGTCGTGCTCGTAACCGGCGGGGCGAGCCTCGAGACCGCACTGCAAGCTGTGGAGTATGGGGCGTTACGGTACCTCCAGAAGCCGGTCGACATGCACAACCTCGTCGCTGTGCTCAAGCACGCCGTTCGTCTGGGCAAGATGGCACGGCTCAAGCGCGAGGCGCTCGAGCTGCTCGGCGATCCGACCAAGGGCCTCGGCGATCGCGCGAGCCTGGAGGTCGGTTTCAAGCGGGCTCTCGACGGCCTGTGGATGGCGTATCAGCCGATCGTGCACTGGCCTCAGCGCCGCCTGGTTGCGTACGAAGCGTTGTTGCGGTCGACGGAGCCGACGCTGCCGCACCCGGGCGCGATCGTCGACGCAGCACAGCGTCTCAACATGCTGCCCGACTTGGGCCGCGCGATTCGGCAGCACGTCGCCGGCACGTTGGCGAAGTCACCGATTCCGCAGGTGTTCGTAAACCTCCATCCAAGCGACTTGAACGACGCCGACCTCTATTCGCCCGAAGCTCCGCTAACGCGTATCGCTTCGAAGGTCGTTTTAGAAATTACCGAGCGCGCTTCGCTGGATGACATTCCCGAGCTGCAAACCCGGATCGCTCATCTCCGCAGGCTCGGCTTTCGCGTCGCGATCGACGACGTGGGCGCAGGTTACGCGGGCTTGAGCAGCATCGCGAACCTCGAGCCTGAGGTCATGAAGATCGACATGGGGCTGGTGCGCGACATCGACGTCAGCTCGACGAAGCAAAAGCTCGTGGGCGCGATGGTCAGCCTGTGCGCCGAGATGAACGTCATGGTGATCGCAGAAGGCATCGAGACCAAGATGGAGCGCGATACATTGAAACGGCTAGGCTGCGATGTGATGCAGGGTTACTTCTTCGCCAAGCCCGGCAAGCCGTTTCCAGACGCCGTGTTTTAACGGCGCGGATACGCCTCGAAGATCGCGACGGGGAGTCAACCAGCCGACGCTCCGCGGATCTTCACAGCGGCGTCTCGTGGATGCTCGGCGCGCGGTGCTGGCCAAGGTCTACAAGGTCGACGACGTCGCCCTGGCCATCGTGTCGCTGGTCACCGGCTCTCAGTTGGTGACAGGTCAGATCTTGCCCGTCGAGGGCGGTGCACATCTCGCCATCTGAAGGCAC
>Ga0193752_1001257_pt1 | contig 21429 bp, 17 predicted proteins | sample H1c1metaG_FD_144924 | JGI IMG/M metagenome (GOLD analysis project Ga0193752, IMG submission 144924) | Soil microbial communities from a riparian zone of the East river system, Colorado, United States - H1c1 | ecosystem: Environmental > Terrestrial > Soil > Riparian zone | place: USA: East River...
AAGAACGTTACGGTCGTGTTGATCGCGTCGGTTTCGATCACGCCCGACAACGTCACTCCGCACGGACCCGTGCCGCCGGTCTTCGGCAGGATCGCGAGATTCGCCTGCACCACGTGTACGCCGTAGGTGAAGTCGTCGGCCGGCGTCTTGGGTTTCCGCGGCGCGGCGAAATCGTCCACCATCTTCTTGCCGCAGGTGACGTTCACCTTGCCCGGCGCCTGCATCGTGTAGTGCGGCGCGCCCGACGCGTCGAAATTGGCGCCGCGCGCATACCCATCTTCGTTGCAGTTCAACAGGCCTTCGACCTGGCCCAGCACCACGCCATTCAATTTCCAGTCGCGCGACAGCACTTTCTTGGCGGTCCATTGGTGCGTATTCATCTGCTGCGAAAGGTTCGCGTTGCAGGCGTCGACCACAACCTTCTTCCAGTTCGCGTGCCACTCGATCGGGGTCAGCGAATACGGCACCAGCACCGGGCGCAGCGAGAAATGTTTCTCGTGGTCGCGTAATTCGCTGGTATCGACCGGGGAATCCGATCCCGGCCAATCGAGCGCGCGCAGCTGCGCGTCGTGCACGGTCTCGTCGCCCTTGCAGTAACCCGCGGCCTGCATGCTGAGTGGATAGGTCTGGCCGGAAATGCCGTCGTACTTCTGTCCATCCGAGCTCACCACCTTCACGGTGCCGGTGAACTTCTGGCTGATGAGAATCCCGGGGCGCTCCGCGAACGCGGCCGCCGGGAGCACGAGCAGCGCGGATGCGACGAGCGCGAGGCGCGGCTGTCTGGTCAGATTGCGATCCATGTAAACCTCCATTCCGAATTCGTCGGTCAGACGTCTGTCGGAAGCTCCCGCCGCGCGGTTCAATCGGCGTGGCGGGAGTGTGGAAGCGCGCGGGCGTGAGGCTGCACACCCGGGCATGGGTTGCCCGTTCTGGCGAGCTGTGTTAGCGGGCGGCCGGAATCAGCCGCGGTCTATGAGCCCTAAGCGCGAAGCCTCATAAATCGCTTCGCTGCGGGAGTTCACCGCGAGCTTCTCGTAGATGTGTTTGGTGTACGAGGCGATGGTATTGGCCGACAACGCGAGCATCTGCGCGATTTCGGCGTAGCTGAAGCCCTTGGCCGCGAGGCTCAAGACCTCCTGCTCGCGCGCGGTCAACCGGTTGTCGGCGGCCGGGGTCTGCGCCGGCAACGGCTGGAACAGCCGGATCAGGTGGCGGGCGATCGCCGGCGAAATCGGCGAGCCCCCATCGAGCAGCAGCTGGATGGCCGCGCCGATTTCGTGCGTCGGATCGTCCTTCAGAAGATAGCCGGTGGCGCCCGCCTTGATGGCGCGGACCACGCGGCGTTCATCGCCGAAGACGGTGATCACCATGATGGGCAGCCCGGCGTGGCGCGTCGCCGCCTCTGCGATGACATCGAGCCCACTGCCGTCCGGCAAACCGAGATCCGCCAGCAGGACATCGGGCCGGCCCTGGCGCAGCGCCGCCCGGATCTCGGCGCAACTGCCAACGGCAACGTCGACCTTGAAGCCGCCGTGCGCGCGCATGCGCTCGCACAGCGACTGCCGCGTCACCGCGTCGTCCTCGACGATATAGACCGTGCGCAAACGAACGTCTCCGGGCTTCATTCCACGAGGTCACTGTGCGCCAGTCCCGCGCCGGACGCGCGCCCGTGTTCAAGGGCTTGTTCCGGGGTCGGCTGTTTGCTAGGCGCCGCCAACGGCAGCTCGAGCCGCACGGTCGTGCCGGAAGGATCGGAGGCGATGTGCAGGCGGCCACCGAGCCAGGCGGCGCGCCGCTGCATGCCGGCGATGCCCCGGCCGGTGCCCTCACCGCGCTGCGCGCCGAAACCGCCGCCTTCGTCGCTGACTTCGACGACGATCTGCACCCCCTGCGCGCCCTGTTCGGTGCGCGCGGCGACCCCGATGCGTTTCGCGCCGGAATGCTTGAGCGCATTCGCGATCGCCTCCTGCACGATGCGCGTGATCTCGAGCACGTGTTTCGGGCCGAGCTGCGGCAACACCGGCAGGTCGCCGACCTGCCAGCGCATGTCGACACCGGCCTGCGACAGGCGCCGCGACATGCGCCCACGCAACGTGCCGAGCACGCTGCCGAGATCGCCGTCCACCGGCTCGATCGAGTCGATCATGATCCGCAATTCATCGAGACAGGTGCGCAGCGATTCCTCGATCGGCGCGAGCTCGGTGCGTGACGACGCGATGGCCAGCGCCTGCACGAGCTGCCCGCCGATGCCGTCGTGCATGTCCTGCATGATACGTTCGCGTTCGGCCGACAATGCCTGCTCGCGTTCGAGATCCTTGAGGCGGCCGAGATTCAATTCGAGCTCGCGCGATTTTTCGGCCACGCGCAGCTCGAGCGCATTCTTCGCGCGTTCGCTTTCTTCGAGCGCGTTCACGAAGCGGCGCAGCAGGATGGCCGCGAACACCAGCAGCACCGGAGCTGCCATGTAGGTGAAATACAGATGCCCGCGCAGGATGCCGAAATCCACCAGGCCGTCGCGCAGCGCGACCACGCTGCCCAGCCACGAAACCAACGCGAGCACTTTCACCTCCGCGTCCGGCTTGCGGAAGTTGGCCTGCAGCAGCAGCGCGAGCTGATAGAAGCCGATGGCAACCGACACCGGCATCCACACCAGCCAGTAGAACAACGGCTCGGGCTGGCCCAGGACACCCATCAGCAGCAGCAGCATGCCGACGCCGAACACTGCCCAGCCCAACAGGAATCTCTCGAACCGCGGCCGCTCGATGCCGAGATACCGGAGAATGAACATCGCGGCGCAGATCGAATACAGCCCGATGGCGCTGCCCTGGATGCTCTCCCAGCGCGCCGGCGGATCGAACCAGGCGCGCGGCATCTCCATCATCTGGATGTGGATGCCCCAGAAGATGAGCATGAGCGAAAACCAGCCGAAGGCGCCTTCGCGGCGGCGCAATGCGAACATCGCCGCCATGATCAGCGCGACCACGAACATCGCCATCGACAGGACCTGCTTGACCGTCCCCAGCATGTACTGCATGAAGCCGTACACCGGCGCGATCTGCCCCGCCGGCGCCACGTAGATCTGGCCGATGATGGGGCCCCAGGTCTTGGTGACGACGCGCACCTCGAGCAGGTTTTCGCCCGGATGCAGCAGGCGCGCGGGGAAGGTGAAATTCAACGGCCGGCGGTGGCGCGGGATCGGTTCCGCCATCGGCCCGCCATCGCCGACGAACTCGCCGTTCACGAACAGCGCGACGTTCGCGAACGGCTTCGGTAGATAGACCGACCAGAGGCCCGCGGGCGCGGCGCCGGCGTCGAACGCGATGCGGAACCAGCCGCTCGCGGCCGCATCCGCGGCCGGCGCGGCGGCCGCGTAGCCGAGTTCGACGTGTCGCCAGCCCGCGGCCGGGAGCTCGCGTGGCAGCGCCGCGTTCGAGTCCAGATATTCGGCGGCGGCGATGCGCGGAACCGGCGGCACGCCGCGCGCGGCGAACGACCGGTCGAGCAACGTGATCAGCAGGACGGGCGCGAGCAACCCGGCGCACCACAACACCAGGCGGCCAAGCCGCACCCTGGCTGGCGCGCGGGCGGGGTTCGACTGCGATGCGGCGGTGGCGTCCAAGCCGGCGATGCTACACAAGACCGGGCGCGCGCGGCTATCCGGCTTTCCGGGGACGGCGCTGTACGGGAAACGGCGCCGGTCGCGGGACCGGCGCCGCATTCGTCCCGCCGCCTAACTAGTAGAGGTACACCGCCCCGGCCTCGGGCGCGGTATTGTCGTTCGGACGGTTGCCGATGTTGGCGTCGGTTCCCGCGCCTTGCGCGCCGCTGTCATCCAGCGTGCCCACCGCCAGGGTTCCGCCGTCGGCGCTCAAGCTGACGCTGCGGCCGTAAGAATCGTTCGCGCCGCCCGGGTCGGCCTTGAGATAGTTGCGCTGACTCCACTCGTCGCGGCTGCGGGTGAAGACATACACGGCGCCGGCCTGGACAACGCTGTCGTCGAGCTGATTGCCGCCGATGCCGATCGCCCCACTCGCCTCGAACGGCGCGCCGATCGCCAGCACGTTGCCGTTGTCGGCAAACGCCAGGTCGAACCCGAACTGGTCGCCGGCCTGCGCATTCGACGCCTTGAGATAGGCCTGCTGCAACCAGCCGGTCTTCTCGCGCTGAAACACGAACACCGCCCCGGCATTCGACGCGCTCGAATCCGCGTCGTCGCCATCGATACCCGTGGCGGCGCTGTCTTCCGACGACATGCCGACCGCGATGGTCGAGCCGTTGGCGTCGATCGCCACCGTGTTGCCGAACTTCCGGAAGGCGATCGCCTGGGAGGCCTTGAGGAACGCGCTCTGCGCCCAGGTGCCGTCTGCTTCGGCGAAGACGTAGGCCGCGCCGGATTCCGGGCGGTTGCTGTTGGTCTGCACGCCGTCCACGCCGGTGGATCCGCTGCTTTCACCGGGCGCCGTGACGACCAGGGAATGGCCATCGCGGCTCAGCGCCAGCGCGAATCCGAAGTTGTGGTCGGCGGCCGACCAGGAGGATTTTACGTACGCTTGCTGCGTCCAGGTTGCGCCGCTGCGGTTGAATAGATAGGCCGCGCCGGCGCCGTCGGCGAGGTTCGTGTTCTCAAACCCGTCGATGCCGTTCACGGAGCTGTCTTCGAGCGGTGCGCCGACCGCCAGCACGTTGCCGTCGCCGCTCAGCGAGACCGAGTACCCGAACAGGTCGGAGGCCTCCGCGTTCGACGCTTTCAGATAGGCCTGCCGCGTCCACTCGCCCTGGTTGCGCGCGAAGATGAATACCGCGCCGGCACGGCTCGCGGAATCATCGTCGAAGCCGCCGTCGATCCCCGTCGCGGCACTGTCTTCGTCGGGCATGCCGACCGCGAGCGTGTTGCCGTCCTGGCTCAGCGAAAGCGACCAGCCGAACTTGTCGTCGGCATCGATGTCGGGAGCCTTGAGATAGGTGCTGAAGGTCCACGGGCCGCCGGCGGCGCGCGAGAACAGATAGACGGCGCCGGCATTGTCGATGGAGTTGTCGCTGATGAGCACGCCATTGCCGTCTTCGTACGGCGCCGCGACCGCCAGGGTCTGGCCGTCGCCGCTCAGCGCGACCTGCAGGCCGAAGGCATCGAGGTTCTCCGCGTTGTGCGCCTTGAAGTAGCCGGTGGCATCGTGTTGTGAGCCCACGGTCGGGCCGAGTATCGTCGAGGCGGTGCAGCCGGCCGCGTTGCACGCATCGACACGGTAGTTGAGATTCGCCCAGTCGATCAGGTGTCCGGTCAGCGGCAGGTCCACCGTCGTCTGCGCGGCCTGGAGGTCCTCGCCCCAGGGCGAGAAGAGCGAGAATGCCGTCGGCGCGCGCATCACGCGGTAGGAAGTTGCGCCCGGCACGGCGTCCCACTGCAGGTGCAGGCGCTTGGTGAAGAATTGCTGGCTGACCGTCGGCGCGGCCGGCGGCGCGAGTGGCGCCGGCGGGGCCGCGACCTGCCCCGATCCGCCGCCCCCGCCGCCGCCACATGCCGCCATCGCGGCCAGCGAGAAGGCCACGGCAGCGTGGCGCGCAAGATTCTTGAAGACTCTGTTCACGACGATCTCCTGAGGTTGTGTTGTGAACCTCAGTCGGACGCGTGCCGCGCCCGGTTCAAAGATCGCCGGTCGCCGCGATCAGATCGCTTCGAGCTTCACTTCCGCGCGCAGGCTTTCCAGATCGCGTCCGATCGTCGCGACGGCGAGTGTCCGATCGCCCTCGAGATAACGGATGGCGCAGTCACGTGCAGCCAGCGAGCCATCGATTTCGATGCGCTCCCAGCGCTCCGCGTGGCCCACGTAACTGATGGTCAGGTCGAAATGCTGGCTCCAGAAAAATGGCACCGCATCGAAGACCTGTTTCTGCCCGAGCATGTTCCTGGCCGCGACCTGCCCCTGCCGCTGGGCCACGACCCAGTGTTCGATGCGGAGGTTGTCGCCGCTGTGGGGATCGGGCCAACGCGCGACGTCGCCCGCGGCGTAGACCCGCGGCGCGCTGGTCTGCAGATATTTGTCGACGACGATACCGCGGTCGGTCGCGAGCCCGGCCTGCTCCGCGAGGGCCATCGAGGGCTGCACGCCGACGCCCGCCACGATGATGTCGAAGTCGAGTTGTGTGCCGTCGCTCAACGTGGCGCGCCGGCCGTCGACGCGCGTGACCGTGCCGCCATGAAAGACGACGCCCTGCTTTTCGTGCAGGGACTGCACGAAGCGGCCGACTTCCACGCCGAGGACTTTTTCGAGCGGTACGCGGTCGCGCACCATGACGTGTACGTCGAGGCCGCGCCCGCGCAAGGACGCGGCGACTTCGAGGCCGATGAAACTCGACCCGATCACGAGCACGCACTTCGCCGTGGCGGCGCGCGCGACGAGGGCCCGGCTGTCGTCGAAGCTGCGCAGATAACGGACTTCGTCCCGCGCACCGGGAATGTCCAGGCGCACCGGCTCGGCGCCGGTGGCGATCAACAAGGCGTCGTAGGAGTACTCGGCGCCGCCCGCGGTGACGCTGCGGCGGCCGGAGTCGAGCGCGGTGATGCGCGTGTTCAAGCGAAGCTTGATGTCGTTGCCGGTGTAGAAGTCGTCGGGGCGCAGCGGCATCCAGTCCGGCGGCGCATTGCCGGCGAGGAAGTCCTTCGACAGATTGGGCCGGTCGACGGGCGGGTCGGCGTCGGCGCTGAGCATCGTGAGCTCACCCTGGTAACCCTCGCGACGCAGCATCTCCGCGGCCGCGAGGCCCGCGGCGCCGCCGCCGGCGATGACGATGTTGTTGGGAGTACCCGCGTCGGTGAGTTTGCGGCGCGCCGTCGCGCGCTTCTCGCGCACGAACACGAGGCCGCCCACCCGTTCGACGCGCCAGCATTGCAGCGGATCGAGCGCCGGCGCGGTCAACGCCTCGCCGGTGCGCAGGCTGAAGCAGGCGTGATGCAACGGGCAGCGCACGGTGTCGTTGACGACGAGCCCGTCGGCCAATGCGCCGTGATAGTGAGTGCACAGCGCGCTGACGCAGTAGAGCTGGTCGCCCTGGCGAGTGAGGATGACGCTGTCCTCGCCGATGCGGCCGGCGATCGGCACGCCGTCCTGCAGATCGCCGAACGGCACTCCCAAGGAGAGGTCGCGCGCCTTCTGGCCGGTGTCTGTGTCGCCCGCGTTGCCCATCGAGTTCTCCGCTCCGTGATCGTTCAAAAGGAGACACAAAAAGGGGACATTCCGAATTAAGAGAGAAAACGCGGTGAATAAGAGACAGATTTGCTCTTAATTCGGAATGTCCCCTTTTCGTTACCCGGGACGCAACACGCGTGCGACGGCGGCGCGAAACTGCTTCGCAACGTTCTCGCGCGCCACGTGTAAGCCGTTCGCGACCACCTTCCGGCCCGCGCGCCAGACGCCGTCGACGGTGCCGCCACCGGCGAAGATGAAACTGTCGAGCAGCGCATCCTCGCGCCGCTCGACGAGCCTCGGCGAATCCATATCGAGTGAAAAGAAATCCGCGCTGGCGCCCGCGACGATGCCCGCATCCGGCACTCCCAGCGCCTGCGCGCCGCCGCGGACCGCGCCCTCGAACAACGCGCGCCCGGTCGAAGGCACTCCCGCGATCGCCACCACATTGCGTGCGCGATCGCGCAGGCGCTGGCTGTACTCGAGCAGCCGCAACTCCTCGCTCACGTCGATGCGCACGTTCGAATCTGTGCCGATGCCGAACCGGCCGCCCGCGCCGATGTATGCCGACGCCGGCGAGATGCCATCGCCGAGGTTCGCCTCGGTGACCGGGCAGAAGCCCGCAACCGCCCCGCTGCGCGCCAGCCGTTCGATTTCCTCCGCCGTCTGGTGCGTCGCGTGGATCAGGCACCAGCGGCTATCTACCTGGTGGTGCTCCTGCAGCCATTGAACCGGTCGCGCGCCGGACCAGGCTACGCAATCTTCGACTTCCCGCACCTGCTCCGCGGCGTGAATGTGGACCGGTCCGTCCGCGGCCAGCGCGAGAATCGCATCCAACTGCTCGGGAGTGACGGCGCGCAGGCTGTGCGGGGCAACCCCCACGATCGCGTCGGTCAACGGCGCGATCGCAGGCCTGCACGCATCCAGCAGGCAGGCGAAGCCATCGATGTTGTTCACGAAGCGGCGCTGCCCTTCCGTCGGCGGTTTGCCGCCGAACCCGCCCTGCGCGTAGAACACCGGCAGCAGCGTGAGGCCGATGCCGCTCGTCAGCGCCGCCGACGCCACGCGCCCGGCCATCTCCGCCACGTTCACATACGGCTTGCCGGCCGCATCGTGATGCACGTAATGAAACTCGCCCACTCGCGTGAAGCCGCTCTCGAGCATCTCGACATACGCCTGCGCCGTGATCGCCTCGACATCGTCGGGGCTCATGTTCCGCACGAAGCGATACATGAGTTCGCGCCAGCTCCAGAAGTTGTCGGCGGCGGGCCCGCGATATTCCGTGAGTCCGGCCATGCCGCGCTGGAAACCGTGGCTGTGCACGTTCGACATGCCCGGCAATGCCAGCGCCACCGGTTCGTCGCCCGGCTGCATGCGCGCATTGCTCTTCACGCTGACGAACCGGCCCGCCGCGATCTCGACGCGGACGTTCGCGGCCCAGCCCTCCGGCAACATCGCGGCGGCGAAGAAAAGTGCGCGGGATTCGGGCGGCGATGACTTGAGCATGGGCGGGCATTATTGCACCTGGCGCTCTGGCGGCCCGCACGACTCATCTATAAGGTGCCGCCATGCGCTGTGACCGCATTTGGCGAAACGCCCGACTCGCGACGCTCGCGCCCGGCCGCGCGGGCCTGGGCACCGTCGACGACGGGCTGCTCGCCTGCCGCGATGGACTCATTATCTATGCAGGCCCGGCCGCCGACGCGCCGCCCGGGCTCGAAGGCCTGCAGGTCGAAGATTGCCAGGGCCGCTGGATCACCCCCGGCCTCATCGACTGCCACACGCACCTGGTCTACGCCGGCAATCGCGCCAACGAATTCGAGCAGCGGCTGAACGGCGTTTCCTATGAAGCCATCGCGCGCAGCGGCGGCGGCATCATGTCGACCGTGAATGCCACCCGCGCCGCGAGCGAGGCCCAGCTCCTGGCCGAGTCCTTGCCGCGGCTCGACGCCCTGCTCGCCGAGGGCCTCACTACCCTCGAGGTGAAATCCGGTTACGGCCTGTCGCTCGATCATGAGCGCCGTCAATTACGCGCCGCGCGCGCGTTGGCCGCGGAGCGATCCCTCACCGTGACCACGACCTGCCTGAGCGCGCACGCGACGCCGCCCGCGTTCTCCGGCCGGCCGGACGACTACATCACGGAAGTCTGCGAAGTGATCATCCCGACCCTCGCGCGCGAGGGATTGATCGACGCCGTCGATGCCTTCTGCGAACGCATCGCCTTCACGCCGCAGCAGACGCGGCGCGTGTTCGAAGCCGCGAAGGCCAACAACCTGCGCGTCAAGCTGCACGCCGAGCAGATCTCCAACAGCGGTGGCGCGTGCCTGGCGGCCGAGTTCGATGCGTTGTCGGCCGATCACCTGGAATTTGCCGATGAAGAAGACGTGCGCGCGCTGGCCGCGGCCGGCACCGTGGCCGTGTTGCTGCCCGGCGCGTTCTACTTCCTGCGTGAAACCCGGCTGCCGCCACTGGACCTGCTGCGCGCCCACCACGTGCCGATGGCCATCGCGACCGATTGCAATCCGGGGACCTCGCCCCTCACCTCACTGCTGCTCGCCATGAACATGGCCGCGACGCTGTTTCGCATGACGGTGGATGAATGCCTCGCGGGCGTCACGCGCGCGGCTGCGCAGGCGCTGGGCATGGCCGATCGTGCCGGCACCCTCGAGGCCGGCAAACAATGCGACCTTGCGATCTGGAACATTGAGCGGCCGGCGGAGCTGGTCTATCGCATGGGATCGAGTCCGTTGCACGCGCGCGTATGGAAAGGTTCGTGAGTACGCAGCACGAATGGCTGGCGGTGCACCGCGGCGACCTGCCGCTGGTGATCAGTTTTCCGCACACGGGCACGGAGCTGCCGCCGGACCTGGAAGACCAACTGGTGTCGCCGTGGCTGGCGCGCAAGGACGCCGACTTCTGGGTCGACGTGCTCTATGATTTCGCGCGCGAGCTCGGCGCGACCACGGTGCGCACGTCGATCTCGCGCACGGTGATCGACCTGAATCGCGACCCGACCGGCGCGTCGCTGTATCCCGGTTACGCGACCACCGGGTTGTGCCCGCTGACGACCTTCGACGGCGAGCCGCTGTACCAGCGCGCCCGGGAACCCGATGCCGGCGAGATCAAGCGCCGCGAGCAGAAATACTTCTGGCCCTATCACCAGGCGCTGGTGGACGAAACGCAGCGGCTCGGCGCCCGGCACGGCGGCATGGTGCTGTATGACGCGCACTCGATACGCTCGCGCGTCGCGCGCCTCTTCGAGGGCGCGTTGCCACAGTTCAACATCGGCACCGACAACGGCGCGACCTGCAGCCCGGTGCTCACCGAAAGCATCGAGCGAGTCTGCGACGCTTCGGGCATGTCGCGCGTGACCAATGGCCGCTTTCGTGGCGGCTGGATCACGCGTCACTATGGCAACCCGCGCAGCGGCATCCATGCGATACAAATGGAACTTGCCATGCGCGGTTACCTGCTGGAGCCGAAGGAATTCTCCGCGGACACCTGGCCGGCGCCGCTCGATGACGGCCATGCCGCGCTGCTGCGCGTCGCGCTGCGCGACATTCTCGACGTTTGCATCGCATTCGCGACTGGTAAATCCGCATGATCCAAACCCGCGTCGACAAAAGCCGCATCGTGCGCGCGCCCACGGGCACGACGCTCTCGGCGAAGAGCTGGCTCACCGAAGCGCCGCTGCGCATGCTGATGAACAATCTCGATCCGGCCGTGGCCGAAAATCCGGCGGAGCTGGTGGTGTACGGCGGCATCGGCCGCGCGGCGCGCGATTGGGAGTCCTTCGATCGCATCGTCGCCACGCTGAAACGCCTCGAGGCCGATCAGACGCTGCTGATCCAGTCAGGTAAACCGGTGGGCGTGTTCACCACGCATGCGGATGCTCCACGGGTTTTGCTCGCCAACAGCAACCTCGTGCCGCGCTGGAGCACCTGGGAACACTTCAACGAGCTCGATCGCAAGGGCCTCATGATGTACGGCCAGATGACCGCGGGGTCGTGGATCTACATCGGTTCGCAGGGCATCGTGCAGGGCACGTACGAAACCTTCGTCGAGATGGGACGGCAGCATTTCGGCGGCAATCTGGCCGGCCGTTGGCTGCTGACCGCGGGTTTGGGCGGCATGGGCGGCGCGCAGCCGCTCGCCAGCGTGATGGCCGGCGCATCCTGCCTCGCCATCGAATGCCAGCAGTCGCGCATCGACATGCGGCTCAAATCCGGTTACCTCGACCACGCGACCGACAACGCCGATGAAGCGCTCAACCTCATCGAGCGAGCCTGCGCGGCGAAGAAACCCATTTCGGTGGGCCTGCTGGGCAACGCCGCCGAACTGCTGCCCGCCTTGTACCAGCGCGGCGTGCGCCCCGACATGCTGACCGACCAGACCTCCGCCCACGACCCCGTCAACGGCTATCTACCGCTGGGGTGGAGTGTGGAGAAATGGCTCGAGTCCCGCGTCAGCGACCCGGCCGGCACCGCCAGGGCCGCGAAGGCGTCGATGGCCGTGCACGTCCGCTCGATGCTCGATTTCCAGAAGGCCGGCGTTCACACCGTCGACTACGGCAACAACATCCGCCAGGTCGCGCTCGAAGAAGGCGTCAGGAACGCCTTCGACTTCCCGGGGTTCGTGCCGGCGTACATACGGCCGTTGTTCTGCCGCGGCGTCGGCCCGTTCCGCTGGGCCGCGTTGTCGGGCGATCCGGAAGACATCGCGAAGACCGACGCCAAGATCAAAGAGCTGCTGCCCGGCGACCAACATCTGCATCGTTGGCTCGACATGGCCCGCGCGCGCATCAAGTTCCAGGGCTTGCCGGCGCGCATCTGCTGGGTCGGACTCGGCGACCGGCACCGGCTCGGCCTCGCCTTCAACGAGATGGTCGCGCGCGGCGAGTTGCAGGCGCCCGTGGTCATCGGCCGCGATCATCTCGACTCAGGCTCGGTCGCCTCCCCCAACCGCGAGACGGAAGGCATGCGCGATGGCAGCGACGCCGTGTCGGATTGGCCTTTGCTCAACGCCTTGCTGAACACGGCCTCCGGCGCGACCTGGGTGTCGATCCATCACGGCGGCGGCGTGGGCATGGGTTTCTCGCAGCATGCCGGCGTCGTCATCGTGTGCGATGGGACCGACGCGGCCGCCAAGCGCGTCGCGCGAGTCTTGTGGAACGATCCGGCCAGCGGCGTCATGCGGCATGCCGATGCCGGCTATGAGATCGCGCTGAGCGCCGCGCGCGAGCATGGGCTCGATCTGCCGGGAATCCTGCCGGCTGGTTAGTCGCGCGCGGGGATGCGGGAATCGAGCACGCGCGAGGATGCGGGACCCGCGTGGATGAACTCGCGCAGCGCGGTGATCAGCCCGTCGCTGGCATACGCACCGATGCGCTCCTGTGCCTTGAGCTCACCCAGCCGGTCGAGCGCCAGCACGAGCTCAGCCTCATCGAGCGCCACGGTGATCTTGCCGAGCGCAGCCAGCCGCCGCGCGGTCGCCAGCTGATGTTCGTTGCGGTGCTCCTGCAACGAGGCGCGGCGTGGCATGACGACGATGGGTTTCTGGAACTGCAATGCGGACAGGATGGTGCCCATGCCGGCGTGCGACACGATGACATCCGCCGACGCGAAGCGGCGCGCGAACTCGGCCGGTTCGATGAAGGTCTTGTAGCAGATGTGGAGCGGGCGGCGATAACTGTCGCCGATCTGCGCGAACACATCCGCGCGGTTCGTTCGGCCCGCCCATTCATCCACCACGCCGATCAGGCGGTCGAAGGGCAACTCCGTGCCGACGGTGACGAAGATCATGTGAGCACGCTGCCGGTGAATCGCGGGCCGCCCGGTTTGGCCAGGTGCGCCCACTGCGTGAGCCACAAATCGGCATGCGGACCCGCCTTGCGGCCCGACAGCGACAGCTCGTCCACATTGGCCACGCTATCCACCCAGATGGTGCGCGCGCGCAGCCAGTTGCCGAAGCGGATGGCGAAGTATCCCGGCGCGGCGCCGGTGGTTATGACGACGTCGGGCCGTTCGCGCAGCACCAGTACGAGGATTCTCCAGCAACAGCGCAACAGCGCGATGCGGTCCCAGCGGCTCGCATCCGGGATCGCGACGAAGCGCGCGCCGGGCACGTCCGAGCGGTAACCCTCCTTCGTGGCCGCGTACAGCACGTCGCAGCCCTCGAACGCCGGCCGCAGGCGCAGCAGCTGCACCCAATGACCGCCGCCGGATGCCAAGGCGAGAACTTTGGTTGTCTTCACGGGTTTATCGACCTGGAACTCGTGTTTTTGTTGGTTTCGGCACGATATCGCGAGTCGCGCGCACGCTATGCAAACGGTCAGGAACCGCTGCGTACGACAACGGGTGAATCCTTTGTCGCGTTGTCTTACAAAGCTATTAAGCGTCGACGGCGTCATTCCTTTCGACACCCGCGCCTCCGTCCGACAAGACAAACCGCCGCGATGCGCGTCGTGCGCCGCGCAAGGAACAGTCATGCCCGATCGGCATCCAACAACGAACACAAGGAATAAGGAGCAAAAGCATGGCCTACATCGACGGATTCGTACTCGCGGTCCCGACCGCCCGGAAAGACGACTACCGCAAACACGCGGCAATCGCGGCCCCGTTCTTCAAGGAGTTTGGCGCCACGCGCCAGGTGGAAGCCTGGGGCGACGACGTCCCCGCCGGCAAGGTGACCGATTTTCAACGTTCGGTGAAGGCCAAACCCGATGAGACGATCGTCTTCTCGTGGCTCGAATATCCCGACAAGCCGACCCGAGACGCTGCCAACAAGAAAATGATGGACGACCCGCGCATGAAGGAGATGGGCAACAACATGCCCTTCGACGGCCAGCGCATGATCTATGCCGGATTCACGCCCATCAACGACAGCGGCAAATCGCCGCAGACCGGTTACATCGACGGCAGTGTGACCCCGGTGCCCGCCAACCAGAAAGACGCGTATCGCGAAATGGCGGACAAACACGCCGCGATCCTCAAGGAATACGGCGCCACACGCACCGTCGATGCCTGGGGAGATGACGTTCCGGACGGCAAGGTCACCGACTACAAGGGCGCCGTGCAGGCGAAGCCCGACGAGAAGATCGTCTACTCCTGGGTGGAGTGGCCCTCGAAGCAGGCGCGCGATGAAGGCTGGCGGAAAGCCATGGAGGATCCGCGCATGAAGGGCATGGAGATGCCGTTCGACGGCAAACGCGTGATCTACGGCGGCTTCGCCCCGATGCTCGACCAATAGGCCGTAGTCAGGCGAACAATTCGCGGATCGCGACGCGCAGTTCCTGCAGGCGCGGCGGCTTGCTCAGCAGCCGGTCGACGTTGGGTGGCACTTCCTTCTCGGCCAGCATGCGCGCACCCCAGCCCGTCAGCATGATGACGGGTGTCTGCGGCGAGAGTTGTTTCACGCCTTCGGCCACGCGGCGCCCGTCGATGTCGGGCATGCCGAGATCGGTGACCACCAGCGTGAAGGAATTCTCCGTGCCGTGAGCGGCGGCGAATTTGGCGAGCCCGGTGCGTCCACCACTCGCGGCGACGGTCATGTGACCGTCGCCGTCGAACGCATCTTCGAGCGCCTTGATGATGATCGGATCGTCGTCGATGACCAGGACGCGCAGCCGCCGCAAGATCAGCGGCGATTCCATCACGCGTGTCGACGAGATGATCGGCTGCGTGTAGGCCGGAAAACCGATCTGCATCGTCGTACCCCGGCCCACCGCGCTTTCGATGTCGAACTGGGCGCTGTGCCGCTGAATCATTCCGTACACCATGGCGAGACCCAGGCCCGTACCCCTCTCACCCTTGGTCGTGAAGAAAGGCTCGAGGCAGCGGCGCCGCGTCTCTTCATCCATGCCGATGCCGCTGTCCGCCACTTCGATTCTCACCAGCTGCGTCATGCCATCGCCCGGCGTCGCGCGCGTGCGCACCGACAACGTGCCGCCTTCGGGCATCGCATCGACGGCATTGAAGATCAGGTTCGTCAACGCGTCGCGGATCTCGCCTTCGGCGCCCATGATTCCCGGCAGGCCGGGCGCCAGATCGGAATTGAGCTCGATCGAAATGCCGCGCTGCTGCGGCAGGTCGAACCACTTGGCGCGCGTGAGCTCGATGATCTGCGCGGCGACCTGGTTGAGGTCGACCAGTTTCAATGACATCTGCGGCTCGCGCTCGCGGTAGAACTCCCGCATGCGCGCCACGGTGCCGGCCACGTTGTCGATGGCCTGCTGGATGATGATGAGCGACGCGCGGCCTTTCTCGGTGAGATTCGGCTCGCGTTCCAGCAGAGATTCCGTGTACAGCGACACGGGCGAGATCGCGTTGTTGATGTCGTGCGCGATGCCGCTCGCCATCTGACCGAGCGCGCGCAGACGTTCCTGCTGCATCACCGTGTTCTGCGACTGCTTCAATTCGTCGTAAGCCTGGCGCAGGGCGCCGTGCAGCCGCGCCTGGTGCGAGGCAAGCGCGACGTGGCTGCTGAGCTGCATGAGGAATTCGCATTCCCCGCTGCTGAACGACTGCGGCTCGCGGCGCGCCGCGATGAGGATGCCGAACACGTTCGCCTCGACCAGCAACGGCGCGATGATCAGTGAATTCAGGCCGCTCGCGGCAAACCGCCGCGGAAACGGAAACGGCACCTCGCGCACGTCCGGCTCGTACACCAGCTGGCCGCGAATGCAGCGCGTGAGGCCGTTCCCATCGATCGGAATGATGCTCAGCTCCGCCAGCTCGAGCGCCGGCAGCAACGCGCGGCTCGCGACCCCAACGGTGTTGACCGTGAGCGTCGACGTGGCGCTGTCGTACAGGCACACGCAGCCGAAATCGATCGGCAGGTCTTCCTCGACCTTGCGCAACACCACCTGGAAGATGCTCGACAGATCGTGGCGGTCGCCGATGGCCGCGGTGATGTGCTGCAGCAGATGCAGCCGCGCGAGCTGCGCGCGCGAGCGCGATTCGGAAGTCTGCATTTCCGTGAGCATGTGATTGAACGCGTCGGTCAGCAGGTTGACCTCGCGCACGTCGGCCGGCTGCGCGCGGACGCTGTAGTCGTGCGCGTCCGAAATGGCGCGCGCGGTCTCGGCCAGCCTCAAGATCGGGCTCGAGATCTGCGCCTGCAACGGCTTCGCCACCAGGTACGCCAGCAATACCGACAACACGATCACGACGGCGGTGATCAGCGCGTAGAGGCGAAACCGGGCGTCGATCGCCTTGAGATCGGACTTCACGAACAACGTGCCCAGTTGTTGGCCATCCAGTTCCACCGGCCGGAACCCAAGCACGTGTCCCGCTTCGAAACGGGTGCCGCGTTCCTGTGCCTGCGCCGGCAACTGGTCTTTCGGGACCCCCACCGGAAAACTCGCGAATAACGCGCCCGACTGGTCGTACAGGGCGGCGGCGACGATGTGCGGATCGGCGCTGAATGCCGAAAGCACGGCGCGCCCGTCGTCGGCATTGTCGAACGCCAGCGCCGCCGTGCTGTTGCGCGCGATCGCGTCACTGAGGATGTCGAGGTCGCGCACCACGGATTTCTTGAACGTGACCACCTCGTAAGTGACGAACATCGCGCACGAGAACAGGATGACGATGGTGCTGGTGAGCAGCAGCACCTTCATGAGCTGCCGGCGTATGGGCGGGCCGCCCGCGCTCATGGCTGGCCACCACCATTGGCGGCGGTAACGATCTCGGCGGAACGCAGCAGGTTCGAGCTGATGGTCAGCTGCGCGGCGCGCGCCGATTCGACGTTGACCCGCAGACGCACCCGTCCGTTCTCCGTGACCAGGCGGATCATCACGCCGCGTTGCGCCGCTCCATCGACATCGCTCACGGTGAGTGTGCTGCGGTGATCGAGCGCGCTGATCACCTCGGAGATCCGCTTGTCCTCGGACTGGTGAATGAACAGGATCTGACAGGCCGCCGCTTCTTCGGCGGTCTGCACGCGCCGCACGATCAAGGGCCGCCCGGCGGCGGTTTCACCGCGCACGATTTCGTCGAGATCGGCGCCGAACGGATCGTGCCCGAACACGCCGACCACGAACGGCGCATCGGGCCCCGAGAAGGCCGATGCGGGCCACTCCACGAAGCGGGAGAAGTTGTAGAGGAAGACGGCCTTGACCTGGTATTCGCTGGGCGCCGCCCAGCCACCGGCCGGCGCGAACAGCAGCAATGCGAGCAGCGGGACGCGCAACCGCTTCAGAATCGCCATCGCACCTGTCCGTAGAAGTTGCGCTCGAATACGCTGCGCGCCCCCGCGTCTCCGTATTCGACGTGATCGTCGTGCAGCAGGTTGCGCCCCACCAGCGACACTTCGAGCCGCTCGCTCGGCAGCCATGCCAAGCGCGCTTCCAGTTCCGAATACGCCGGCACCACCGGCGCGGGCAGCGCCGCGATACGCCGCAGCTGCAGATCGAACTGGACCTGCCGCGACAGATCGAAACGCGAACGCAGCGTCCATTCGTAGTCGGGGTCGTTGCGCAGCGTGTTGTTGTCCACGCCGACCGGGTCGGTGCTGCCGCGCTTGAGTCGCAGGTTTTCGTCCATCGCGGTCACACCCGCGGACAGGACGACGAACGAGGCCGGCTGATACTCCGCCCAGGCTTCGACACCGTACACCTCGCCCTCGATCTTGTTCTCGAGCTGCACCGGCAGCGAGGTGCCGCTGCGCAGCTTGTCCCATAGGTGCACGAAGGTCGTGACGGTGTAGTTGAACCGGGTTGACGGTTGTCCGCGGAATCCGAGCTCGATGACGTTGGCGACTTCGGATTCGAAATTCGGCCCACCTACCACGAAGAACGGCGGAAACCCGGGGAAGCGCACGTCGCGGTCATAACGCGCCGGCGCGCGCACCGCCCGCGCGATCGTGCCCCAGATGAGGTGATTCTCGGACGCCTTCCAGGCGAGCCGCACGCTCGGCAATACCTCGACGCCGGTGTAGTCGTTGCTCTCGAGCTTGAGCCCCAGCGTCGCGCCGACGGATTCGCTGAGGCGGATTTCATCCTGCACGAACAGGTTGCCCCACTGCATCGTGCGGCTCTCCGGCACGAAGATCGTGACGAAGCCCGGCTCGACATCGTCGTGGCCGTAGCGATACCCCGCGCCCCAGAGCACCTTGTGTTTGTCGCCGGCGGCGGCGTACTGAAAATCGAGGTCGATGATGTCCGCCGTGGGCCGGTAGAACAGCGCGTCATCGCGCTCGGAATGGTCCACGTAGGCCTGCAGCTGCAACTCGCCACCGCCCGAGGTCTGCCGGCGCCAGCGGCCCAACAGGTTGGCGCCGGACACTTCCACTTCGGTCAGTTCGAAAGGGCCTACGAATCCGCGCGATACCGTATCCCCCTTGTACGCATCGCCCTGCACGGTGAAGCCGTCGTCACCGTGCTTCCAGTCCGCGCGAAATCCGATCTGGCCACGGCGCCAGTCGTCGAATATCGGGGTGCCGCTCGCGTTGCGGGTGGGGTCCAGTTCGGCGTACTTCGCGTACACGCGCACCGCGCCGTCACCGACGGCGGTGCCGAAGCGCACCGCGCCCCCGCGCTCGTCGTTGCCGCCGTACGCGTTGATCAGCGTGCCCTGGGTATCCGCGGCCGGACGCGTGATGACATTGATGACGCCGTTGACGGCATTGGCGCCCCACAGGGCGGCGCCCGGACCGCTGATGACTTCGATCCGTTCGATGTCCTCGAGCAGGATGTCCTGCTGATCCCAGAATACGCCCGAGAACAGCGGTGTGTAGATCGTGCGTCCGTCGACCAGCACGAGCAGCTTGTTGCCGATGGCGTTGTTGAAGCCGCGCGCGCTGATGGCGTATTGCGCGGAATCGGCGCGGGCGACTTGCAGGTTGGGCGCGAGGCGCAAGGCCTCCGGCAGCGTCGTCGCACCCGACCGTCGGATCGCGTCGGCGGAGATGACGTAGATCGATGCGGGCGCGCCCGACAGCGGCTCGCTGCGCTTGGAGACCGAGGTCACCTGGATGTCGAGCAACTGGTCGACCGACAGCTCTTTGAGGTCGCGAACCGTCTGCGCCATGGCGGTTGCGGCCCGCAGGAACAGGCAGGCGCCGACGAGAACAATGACGCTTCGCTTCACGTTCTGACCATCCGCGTGTCGCATCGCAAATGCGGTGAAATGTTTCGCATTCCTGGAAGGAATGAGGGGTGAATCAGGCCACGAATAGGTAGAAGCCGCAAGGTCAGGGTTTCCCTGAGAGAACGGGATCTCGCTGCGGGGGGCACCCGGAATGCTTCCGCGGACGGGTCAGGCACGGCGGTCTGCGGCCTAACTACTCTATACAGTATCGGGCGCTTCGATTTGCTGTGGAGACACCCGGGACGCTTAAGCTCGCGGCATGCCGAAGACCACCGCCACTCTCTTCATCGAATGCCGCAGGTGCGGTCACAAAGGGCAGCGCGAGGTCACACAACTGCCGTTGCCGGGCGGCGCGCGCTGGCGTTGCACCCGCTGCAGCAACCGCGAGGCGAGCTCCATCAAGGTCTGGCATACCGGCGGCTCGTCCGCGGCCCGGATCATTTCGTTTCCGAAGGGCAAGCGCGGCGGTTAGTCCGCTGACCCGCCGCCTGCATCTTTGGTAGCATGCGAATCCGAAGCACGGATGCTGGCTCTCTTGCAGGAGGGTCAGAGGCCGCCGCAAGGCGGCCTCTTTATTACGAGACCGCCTTCTCAACGAGATCAGTACATCTGGCGTGCACGGCGCAGGGTCTCGCGCCCCATCGTGAACAACACGATGAACGCCCCCAACATGCCGCCGAGATGCGCGAAGTGCGCCACGCCCTGCTGCGTGCCGAACACGCCCTGCATCAATTCGATCGCACCGTAGCCTGCGACCAGCACCCAGGCCGGCATCGGGATCGGCGGAATCAGCAGCATCACGCGGCGCCGCGGGAACAACATGCCGAAGGCCAGCAACACTCCGAACACACCGCCCGACGCCCCGAGCGTCGGCACGATCCCGTCGGAAGTGTGCATCGATACGACGATGAGCTGCACGATGCTGCCGGTCAGAACCGATGCGCCATATAGCCACGCGAACGCGCGCGAACCCATGACGCGCTCCACGTCGCCACCGAAGGAAAAGAGCGCGTACATGTTCAGCGCGATGTGCGGCAGGTTGCCATGCAGGAAGCCGGACGTGACCAGCTGCCAGGGTTTGAAGCCGACGGTGATGTCGCCGTCGTGGAACTCGCCCCACGGCCACAACGCGAAATTCAACAGCAGGGTCTCGGGAAACAGTTGCTTCAAACCGTAGACGATGATGTTTGCAACGATGAGAAAGCCGACGACGGATCTGATCTGGAACAAGTTTGCTAGGGCCTCTTTCTGTATTCGGCGTCGAAGCGGGCTTCGAGCGCGGGATGCGTACCGCGAATCTTGTCCACCACGGCCTTCGCCCAGTCGAAGTATTCGCGCTTGCGCTCGATCGACCACCCTGCCGGCGGCGCGCCTTCGATGTCGCTGACGTTCGAGATCTTGTCGGCGAGCTTCACGAGCTTCGCCGCGCGGCTCAAAGTCGCGGCGTGGTCGATCTGCGCCTGCTTGCGCTCGAGCTTGGTCAGCTTCTTGTCGTCGGAACACTCGGCGACGATGTGGGCGATTTCGTGACCGAAGACGATCTCGATCTCGTCGAGCGTGGTGTCGGTGTCCTCGATCGTATCGTGCAGCAGCGCGGCGGCGAGAATTTTCGGATCTTCGATATCCGCCTGCACGAGGATGTAGGCGAGCTGGATCGGATGATTGATGAAGGGAGTCTCGATGTCTTTGCGCCGCTGTTTGCGGTGCTTTTCCGCGGCAAACGCCGCGGCCTGCAGCACGAGTTCCATATGGGTGGGCATGGCTGCACACCGTACCCAACTGCGTGCAGTAATAAAAGACGCGCGTCAGTTTGACTTTTCTCCGGTTCTCTTCCGGTCGCCCGCCTCGAAATGAGCGATCTGGTCGGCGCGCGCCTTCATGAAGGGGGCCCGGGCGGTTATGCGCGTGATATAGGCCTCGGTCGCCGGCCGCTCGCCGAAGGAGCGGACCAGCGAAACGCGCAACACGTCCGCCATCAACAAGTCCGCGACGGTGAAGCGCCCGGCGGCGAGCCATTCCCGTTCGCTCAGCACGCTTTCCAGCTGGTCGAGGCGCTTGGCCACCCATCCGGTCAGATTATCGTTCTCGCCGCCGGTGATCTTCAGGAACCACCATGGGACGGAGACCATCTCGATCGAGTTGAGCGCCGCGATCGACCACTG
>Ga0193752_1001258_pt1 | contig 21394 bp, 24 predicted proteins | sample H1c1metaG_FD_144924 | JGI IMG/M metagenome (GOLD analysis project Ga0193752, IMG submission 144924) | Soil microbial communities from a riparian zone of the East river system, Colorado, United States - H1c1 | ecosystem: Environmental > Terrestrial > Soil > Riparian zone | place: USA: East River...
TGCGTCGCTTCGCTCTCGCGCTGGCTGCGGCGCGACCCCGTCAGTGAGACGTTCAAGTCCCGCGTTGCCGCGATCGAGGCAAAGGACGACCGGACGATCGTATGGCGGCTCCACAAGCCGTTCCCCGCGCTTCCTTACTTTCTTTCAAAGGTGCAACCGCAACCCGTGATCGTGCCGGAAAGGCTCGCCGCCACTGACCCGTTCAAGCAGCAGACGGAAATCATCGGCAGTGGCCCCTTCCGTTTTCTGCCAGATCAATATGTCAGCGGCAGCCGCGCCGTGTTCACGAAGTTCGACAAGTACACGCCGCGCCAGGAGCCACCCTCCTACACGGCAGGCGGCCATGTGGTGAAGGTGGAACGCGTCGAATGGCACGTCATTCCCGATTCGGCGACGGCCGCCAATGCCCTGATGACCGGAGAGGTGGACTGGATCGAGATTCCCCAGCCCGATCTGATGCCGATGTTGACGAAGAAGGCCGGCGTGGTCACCGGGCTGCTGGATATCTTCGGAACATACGGACATTTGCGGACCAACCACCTCCAAGGCCCGACCGCTAATCCCGGCGTGCGTCGGGCGATGTTGGCGGCGATCAATCAAAAGGATGAAATGATCGCGGCCATGGGTGAAGACCCGACGTTGTGGCGCGTGCCAATAGGCTACTTCATACCGGGGTCGCAGTCGGCGAACGATGCCGGCATGGAGGCGGTGACCAAGCGTCACAGTGTCGACGAGATCAAGGCAATGCTGGACAAAGCGAAGTACGGCGGCGAACCGGTCGTCTTCCTGCATCCGACGGATCAGCTGGTCTACGACGCGCTGTCTCAGGTCGCGGTGGATGCGTTTCGCAAAGTCGGACTGAATGTCGACGACCAGGTGATGGACTGGGGCACCATCCTGCAGCGACGCAATTCCAAGGAACCCCTCAACAAGGGGGGCTGGTCGATGTTTCCCGGAGGTGCGCCTGGCGGCGATATGGTCAATCCGCTGTTGCAGAACATCGTGCGGAGCACGGGCGCAACGGCTTGGGTCGGCTGGCCGGACGACCCTGAAATGGAAACCGCCTACAGCGGCTGGATCGACGCTTCCACGGATGAGGAACGCCAGCGCTGCGCTCGGGATTGGCAAGCGGCGGCTTTCAACTCCGTCCCGACCATACCGGTTGGTCAATACCTTCCTCGTTCCGCATGGCGTTCAAACATCACTGGCCTGTTGAAGGGTTCAGCCCCCGTGTTCTGGGGCGTTGAGAAAACCTAGCCGCTCTTGGCGGACGCAGACGTGTCGGATATGTTTGGTGAAAGGTCGAACGCTTATAGAGAAAGAGATCGTGATGGCGCATGCCGATAGCGACGACACACGGACCCTGCTTGACTGGGACAAGCTGCAAGAAGGGCAAGAGCTCCCGTCGTTTTCCTACGTATTGACTCAGGAAATGATCAACGATTTTCGAAAAGGCGTTGATGATCCGGAAGCTGCCTTCCCCACGATCTCGCACAAGGTGGACGTCAACTCATACCACAAGGTCTATCGAGACGCTGGTTCGGTGAATGCCCGCTGCGCGTTCTATTGCTACAACCCGCCGGTCGCCGGCAAACGCATTTTTGTCCAAGCGTGGATTGCCGACAAATACCTGCGCCGCGGCAAGAACTACATCGTGACGCAGGCTGTCTCCGTGGACGAAGATGGTCGGCTTTTGGATCGCGTGATTACGCACGAGCTGAAGCAACCATCGGAGGTTGGCAAGAAATGGCAGTGACAGCAACGTATCGGGTCGGAGACGAAATCCCGTCGCTGACCAAGTCGCTCAGCCAGCAAGGGATCAACCTCTTCGAGAAAAGCGGCGGCACGGAAGGTCCGAGCCAGTTCACTGACGAGGAGACGGCGCGGAGTACACTGGGAACGCGCGGTACCGTCGCGTCTGGTCGCATGTCGGTTACCTTTGGTGCGGAGATGTTACGGCGCTATTTTGGCCCGAAGCAGTACAACCGCGGCGGCATGGTGGAGCTGCGCTTCCTGCGGCCGGCCCGGCCGGGGGACACGGTGACGTTCACTGGGAAAATCACGGCGATCGACCGTACCGTCGACGGCGCCCGAGTCTTTATCGGGGTCACTGCCACCAATCAGAAGGGCGACGTCACCGCGGTCGTAACTGGAAGCTGCATCGTCCCGAGCCTCTGCCTTCCCGCCGAAGAATAGTCCGCCTCAAACGACGCCGCGCACTCTCAGATCCGCGATCTCCTGGGCGGAGCAACCAGCTTCGCCCAGCACCTCGGTCGTGTGCTGCCCCAACAGGGGCGCCGGCGTGCGGCATGATGCGCCGCCTTCGCTCATGTTCCAAAGCCGGAACGGCACGCGTATCTTCCCGATGACAGGGTGCTCGACTTCTTCGTAAAAGGCACGCGCCTCCAACTGCTGGCAGTTCGCCAGATCCTCGGGCGTTTGCACGATGCCCAGCAGCATCCGATATTTCTCGGCCGCGCTCTTGAACATCTCAGCCATAGTGCGATCCTGCGTTGCGGCCAGAATGATGGTGTCCATCTCGGCCCCGTTTTTTACGCGCTCGTCCAAGTCGGCGAAGCGATGCTCTTTCAGTTCCGGCCGCTCGAAGAAGTCGGCGATATTGTCCCAAGTGGCACCGCCGCCGGGCTGTGCAACGAAATAGCCATCCTTGCAGGGCATGACCTGGCCGAAGTTGGTGCCCTCCGCATGACGCCGCCCCTGTACGCCGCCTGCGAAGCTGTAATAGGGTTGGTTGACGATCAGCGAGGAGGTGACAACCTCCTGGACCGAGACGTCGACATGCTGCCCAAGTCCATCGATGTCCCGGGTCAGAAGGGCGACGTTCGTTGCAAGGAAGCCATTCATCCCGGCTTCGTACAGCGCCGGAAAGCCGCCGTGCTGCAGCGGCTCACGATCCGACTCGCCGCTGATGGCCATGATGCCGCTCGTGGCGTAAGCGACGATCTCGCTGCCTTTGTACTCACGATACGGCCCCGTCTGTCCGAACGGTGTTATGGAAGTCATCACCAGGCTCGGATTCTCCCGTTCCAGCGTCGCGTGGTCGAGGCCGAGCGACGCGAGATAGCCGGGGGAGAAACTCTCCACGATGACATCGGCTTCACAGGCGAGCCGCCGCAAAAGATCCGCACCTTCGGGTTGCGTGATATCGAGTGTGATGCCGCGCTTGTTCAAGTTCAAAAGCAGATGGAACAGGCTCTTTTCCGGATGAGGATCGTCACCCATGAAAGGGGGTAGTTTACGTCCGCGTTCCCCTCCCGGCGGTTCGATCTTGACGACCCTCGCCCCGTAATCGGCAAGCAGGCGCGCGCAGAGCGGGCCAGCGACGCCCTCGCTCAGATCGAGCACCACCAAGTCATCGAGAATACCATTTATCATTGCCGTTCCTCTCCAGCGAACAGCCTAGCGCGATACGAACCGCGCGCAACAACCCAGTCGTTTATTCGATACCTCTACCCATTCATTATAGGCATGACAGACTCTCTGCTTGATAGGCAGACAGGTGTTCTGCTTGGCACTAGAAATTGTCGCCAGGATGCACAGCTCGATACAGCCCAGGTGCGCGTGACCGATTTCATCCCCACTCAACCCGTCGCCGATGCCGAAGCGGCACGTTCCATTCTCGAAAGTCTGGATCGCACGGCGCGGCGCTGGGACACGCCAGCCGGTGACGGAACAATGGCGTGGCGTGGCTGGGGAAGCGGCGGTCCTTCCGTTCTGCTGATGCACGGGGGTGCCGGTTCGTGGCGGCATTGGACACGCAATATCGGCGTGCTCAGCAGGGATCACACGGTGATCGCGCCGGATCTGCCGGCCCTTGGCGATTCGGCCGGTCTGCCGGAGCCGTTGGACGCGCATGCGATGGCGGCGACCGTGCTGCGCGGCCTCAAGGAAGTCGTCCACCCCAACGCGCCGGTGCATGTCGCTGCTTTCTCGTTCGGCGGCGTCATCGCGGGTCCGGTGGCGGCCGCTTTGGGCGACCGAGTCCAATCACTGACGCTAATCGGCACGGGCGGTTTGGGGCCCCCGAACCGTTCCATCGACCTCGTCAGGGTGCGGGATAAGACCGGAAGCGAACGGGAGGATGCGCACCGCGAAAATCTGCTGCGCATGATGCTGGGCGTACCGGAGAACGTCGATGCCTTGGCAGTCGAAATCCAGGAGCAGAATACCAGCCGTGCCCGCCTGAATAGCGGCTTCATGTGGCGCTCGACCGCTCTTGCCGACGCATTGCCCAGCATCCATGGCCATGTCCACGCATTCTGGGGCGAACGGGAGATGCCGGATCGCAGCCTGCTGGACGCTCGGATAGCCGTGATGCGAAAGGCGCGGCCGGATGCCGAGATTGAGGTCATCCCTCATGTCGGTCATTGGGCTTGCTATGAAGCTGCAGATCATATGAACGCCGAATTGCTACGAATCATCTCACCGGCCTGATCCGCCGACTGTGCTTTCGTGCTAGACTTTGGATGTTCCGCAACGTGCGATGGCAGGAGGAATGTTGCATGACAAGCCGTTATCCGAAAATCATCTATACTGAAGAGGGCATGCGCGAAGGCATGCAGATCGAGGATGCCAACATCCCGGTCGACGCTAAAGTCGAGCTGCTCGATGCGTTGTCGGAGACAGGGCTAAAGCAGATCGTCGTCGGGTCTTTCGTCAGCCCGAAATATACGCCGCAGATGGCGCGTATCGACGAGATCGTCAGCAAATTCCACCCGAAGCCGGGGGTCATGTACACCGCCCTGGCATTGAACGAGAAAGGGTTGGAACGGGCAAAGCAGTACTCGCCGCCACTCACGATCATGCGGAGCAGGCGCCCCCAGCTCCGTGTGCACCAATGCGACGTCTTCGCTCGCCGCAACACCAACCGATCTCAGATGCAGGAAATGGCCGCGTGGCAGAAAGTCATCGACAACTCCGTGCGTGACGGTGTGAAGGAAGCCGGCATCGGGACCAATGCGACTTTCGGCTCGAACTTTGTCGGAGACTTCAGTGTCGATATGACAATGAAGTTCCTGGAAAAGCAGCACGCGCTCTGGGACGCGGTCGGCATCAAGGTCACCTCTGTGAGCATTGGCGATCCGATGGGCTGGTGTCATCCCGTGAAGGTCGAGGAGATTTTCGGCCGCGTGAAGCGCAGGTGGCCGGAGATCAATACGTTCAGCGCCCATTTGCACAACAGCCGCGGCATGGCCATCGTTTCCGCCTATGCGGCGATCACGGCACTCGATGGCGATGATACGCTGCACCTGCAGGGCACCATCGGCGGCATCGGCGGATGCCCGTATTGCGGCAATGGACGTGCTACCGGCATGGCGCCGACCGAAGACTTCATGCACATGCTGGAAGGCATGGGGATTGAGACCGGCGTCGATCTCGACAAGCTGATCGGTTGCGTCTGGATGCTGGAGAAGATGATCGGGCGCGATGCCTGGGGACATGTCTCGCGCACCGGCCCCCGGCCGACGAAGCCGGAGCAGTTCTTCGACGCCAATGCCCCCTTCGTGGAGACGGTGGAGCAGGCCAAGCACTTCAAGCTCGGCAAGCAGGTCTACGACGGATGCATCACGCCTTGGGACAAGCCGATCAGCAGCCCCTATCTGGATCGCGCGCTGAAAGGCCAGCCGACCTACGAGGTTGATGGCGTGTGGCCGTGGGAAGAGGCGTTCTTTCCGAAGCCATTCGTTGCGGCAGAGGCGGCCGAATAGGCATCGGACGAAGTCCAGCCAGCACCATGTTTGGCCAGGTGGTGACGCCTGGCCAAACATTTAAGGGGGAGAGGCGCGAATGAGCATGACGCAGAATCCGTTGACCGAAGAGATCAAGGCGCTGATCGGGTTGACAGCGGAGAAGATCGAAGCAAGCCCGCCATGGGGCATCGAGCGAGAGGGCCTGCGCATCTTCACCAATGCGATCATGGACCCCGACCCTCGTTACTGGGACGAAGATTTCGCCAAGACAACGCGGTTCGGCGGCATCGTAACGCCTCCGATCTACTGTTCCTACATCGGCCGCAAGACCCTGGCAGGCACCGAGGATCCCGTCACGCGAGCGTTTCGCGAAAACCCCAACTCCGACGGTATCGGGGGTCTCAGAGAGGGTGGCCCGGATCAGAAAGGCATCCTGCCTCCGGTGCCGACTTCTCTGAAGCGTATCCTGAACGCCGGCAACGAAATCGAAGTATATAAATATCCGATGCTCGGCGACCGTATCTACAGTCAGGCCAAGTATTCCCAGATTCAGGGAAGGATCACGAAGGATGGCACGCCCATGCTCGTCGTAACCGTGCAGACAACATACACGAACCAGAACGACGAGCTGCTTTGCATTCTCCGAGCTTCTTCGATCCGTCGCTGAGGAAAGGTTTTGGCATGATAACCGCAGACGCGCTCCGCACGAAGCCTCAGCTTTTCTATGACGATGTTGCCGAGGGGCAGGAGATACCCCCGCTCGTCATCGGACCGCTGACTCCGACGCACCTGTTTCGCTGGAGTGCGGCCATCGAGAACTGGCATCGCATCCACTACGATCAGAATTTCGCGGTCTATCACGATGGCCTTGCCAGCATTCTGGCCCAGGGCTCCTGGAAGCAGAGCATTCTGCCCCGCTACCTCAAGGATCTCTGCCTGCCGGATGGCTGGCCCTGGAAGCTGAAATTCCAGCATCGTGCGATGATCGTGCCGGGCGACACGATCACTGTCTGGGCCAAAGTTACGGGGAAGCGCGAGGTCGACGGACTGGGGCTGATCGACCTGGATATCGGGATGATGCTTCAGTCAAAAATCGAGACCTGTCCGGGAACGGCGACGATCGTGCTGCCGATCAAGGGTGGCCGGGCAATCCCCTACCCGTTCGTTCCGCCGCAGGGCGCATAGAGAGGTAATGGACAATGGGACGCTGGATTGCGATCGGACGAGCGCAGGGCTGGGATGACCTCGCGAAGTTTGGTGACAACCTCAAAGCCACGGACAAATGGCGAATTGATCCACGCACGACAATCACGGAAGTGGTTGCGTTGGCCGACGGCCGCTTGATCGCTGAATGCCATGCCAGCGCGCTGGCCGACTTCGAGGCATGGCTTGAAAAGAACGGGTGGCAGGTCGACAGCATCACCCCGATCCGTCACGTCGCGCGAACGGGCGAAATCTGGAAGATCAGTTAATCAATATCCTCGAGCTTCGCCTCGTAGTCGGGATCCCAAGAGGCAAGTCGTCCTTGCGCAACGCGCTCCTGCATGCTCATCCGTAAAAACGGCCGCCCGACGGTCGGGCGCGTTGCCAACACTTTCGATTCCTCGAGCGCCACGCACTGAGCTTCGTCATAGCCCAGAATACCCTGCAGGATTTCACGGTTGTGCTCGCCAATCTTGGGCGCCGGCCCGCGTATGGATAGCGACTGTTTCGACAATTTCCACGGCCGGCCAATCATCAGACGCCGCCCCATCTTCCGTTCCGGCGGATACTCCACCCATTCCAGCAGGCGCCGCGACCTCAGATGCTTGTCGAAATGCATGTCGCGTGCGTCGAAAACCGCGCCGGCGCGAACGCCCGCTGCCTGCAGGCGCTCCATCGCCTCGAATTTCGGAAACTGCAGCATCCAGGCGGCAATCGCAGCGTCGGCTTCGTCGTGATTGATACGCCGAGCCTCGTTTGTGACAAATCGCTCGTCTCGAGCCAGCTGCGGTTGCCCAATGACGCCGCACAGATCAGCCCACTCCTGATCGTCATGAACCGAGACGACACACCATTCATCTTTGCCTGCACAGCGGTAGCACCCCTGTGGCGCAAACCAGGGATGGCGGTTGCCGATTCGCGTGCCGACACGTTTGTTCGCCTCCCAGTCCAGGATACGATCCGACACCATGGAGCAACCGAGTTGGTACATTGCGACATCGAGCCATAGCCCCTTGCCGGTGCGCCGCCGGTGGCGCAGCGCGAGCAAGGTACCGTTGACCAGCGCCCAGCTTGCCAGGAAGTCGACAAAGGACTGCCCCGCTTTCGAGGGGTTGCCGTCGCGATAGCCAGTAACGTAGGTCAGGCCGTGTGTCGCTTCCTGCGTGGTCGCCTGACCAGGATATTGCGAATATGGTCCGTTCTGCCCGTAGCCACTGCAGGACACCATGATCAGGCCCGGCCGCAGCTTTGACGCATTGGGATAGTCAAGGCCCCATCCGCGCATCACCCTAGGGGTAAAATTCTCCATCAGTACGTCGCTGACCTTGATCAAGTCGGTCAGCACCGCGCGTCCTTCGGGGCGTCGCAGATCAATCGCGAGGGATTTCTTGCCCCGATTGGCAAGGTTGAAAGTCGATGCGCGGTTCCAAGGGTCCTCGCCTGGCTCATCCTCGGGAAAAACACCTGAAAAGGCACCACCGCGCGTCGTGTCGATGCGGGTATGGCCTTCCACCTTGATCACCTCGGCACCGAGATCGGACAGAAGGCCGGTCGCGTAAGGCAGCGAGAAGACGTTGCTTATATCGATGATACGCAGTCCCGCCAGCGGCAGAGCGTTGTCGGTCATCTCAGTCTCGGGTTCGATCGTCACGCTAACAGGCCGCTAAACAGATTTGATGTAGCTTTCCGGCGCCCGCAGGAATTTGCTGCGGCATTCCAAGCTGTCGAAATAGACCCATTGCCCGTCGTGAAACTGACGCGTGCCACGGGACGGATCCGTCTCCTTCGCGCCGTGGGCGGTAAAGCCCGACGTCTGCTTTGCGGCGTTCTCGTCAACTGTGGCGCCGCATACCGGACATGTTGCCATGCCTGCTACTCCTTATGCTGGGTGGCCGTTTCCGACGGCGTTTTGAAAGTTATGCTGCCTCGGGGATAACAGGCACGGGACGACCGAGGATAACCTCCCCGGGGAGGTCGATCAGGGCATGCGCAATCCTTGCCCTATGCTCGTATGCCGTGCCGAGCCGCATCGTCCAGGCGCAGACACGCCGATACCAAAGCTGCAGGTCGAACTCCATCATGAAGCCGATGCCACCATGGATAACCTGGCACTGGCGCACGACGGCCTCGCATTTCTCGTTGCAGAAGGCTTTCGCCTGCGAAGATTCGACCGTGGCCGGCAGTCCCTGGTCCATTCGCCACAGCGCCTCGTAGGTCAAGAGGTTGCCGCCGTCGATCCACATCAGCATGTCGGCGCACATATGCTGGATCGATTGGAAAGCACCAATAGGCTGCCCGAAAGCGCGGCGGTATTTGGCCCATTCAACCGCCATTTCCATATCCTTGCGCGTCGCACCCAGCATCTGGGCGCAAAGCAGGGCCGTGCCTCGCTCCAGCATCCGCTCGATCACCGGTCCGGCCACATTCAGCTCGCCGACCAGATTCGCCTTCGGCACCCGAACATCCGCAAAGGTGACGGCGCTCATCTTGTCCTTCGCCAGCGTGACGAGCGGCGTCTCGCTGATGCCAGCGGCAGTCGTGTCGATCAGCAGAAGGCTCAGCCCGGCATCTTTCTTCGTTGCCGAAGCCGTCCGCACGACGACCAAGCAGTGCTGCGAAGAACCAAAATTCTCGACGAACAACTTGGTGCCGTTCACCACGAATACATCGCCGTCATCTCGGGCAGAGGTTTCCACCGACTCGAGCTGATAGCGGGGATTTTGCTCGCTGAACGCCCAACTCAGCAGCGTCGTCCCGGCAGCAACGCCGGGCAGTACCGCTGACTTGACGGCATCGGACCCGACATCGGCAATGGCCAGCGCCGCGATCGACGTTGACAGCAGCGGAAGGGGGGCGACAGCTCGGCCAATTTCTTCGAGAACGAGGCCAAGATAGACCAGCGGAAGCTCGCTGCCACCATAGGCTTCGGGCAGGCACATGCCCGACCAGCCGAGTTCGACAGCCTCTTGCCAGAGCGCCGGCGGATATCCTGTGAGATCCTTCTCCATCGCCCGCACCAGCGACGTCGGACAGTTCGTCTCGAGAAACCGCCTCGCGCTTTCCCGGACCATTGCCTCTTCTTCAGTCAGCGTCGTGTCCATTACAATTGCTCCCTACGCCCTCATAGACTCGTTACTTCCTGGGCATCTCAAGTCCGCGGCGCGCAACCTGGTCGCGCATGACCTGGGTGCTGCCGTGGTTGATGCCGGACTGGAACGATCCCATCAGGTTGTGGGCGAACACGCCATCTTTGACCGCAAAGGGCGATCCGTTGAGCAGCTGTCCGTATTGTCCGAGCATCTGACTGATCGCTTCGGTCGTACGAACACCATGCTCAGGTGCCCAGACTTTCTCCGCGGACCCCTCATAGGTAAAGCTTCCGCCATGCTCGACGATCGACATGCTGCGCATCGTCATGAGACGGCAGACCTGCGCTTCAATCCAGAGTTCAGCGATCTTGTCGCGGATTGCGGGCTCGGCGGCAGGCGAATAGCCATCGAACCGGTTGCTCTTCACGAAATTGACGATGTCTTCGTCACGTCGTACCGAAATCAAATAACGTGAGGCGCCGACGCGATCGAGGTTCAGCCCCATGGCGCCCACACGCCATCCCTCGTTCTCCTTGCCGAGAAGACAGCTTGCGGGAATACGCACGTCCTCGAAGAACGTCTCATTGGTCCGCTGATGACCGTAGGTTGTGCCAACGGGAGCGGGCGGGTCGTTCTGAATGGTCCATAATGGCCGGACGGTGATGCCCGGAGTCTCGATCGGGATGAGGAAGATGGAGATGCCCGCGTGCTTCGGCAGATTGGAACTCGTGCGCGCCATAAGATAGATATGCGTCGAAACATGGGCTGACGATGTGTACATCTTCTGGCCGTTGATCACGTATTCATCGCCGTCACGGACAGCACGGCATTGCAGCGATGCAAGGTCGGCACCCGCATGCGGCTCGGTGAAACCCAGTGCGAACGAGATCTCGCGCTTGATCAGACGTGGAACGTAGTATTGCTTCTGCTCTTCGGTGCCGGCCGCCATGATGGCCGGCGCTCCGCTGCCGCCGAGTGCCACGGGGATGTCCACACGTGTGAACTCCTCCTCGACGATATACTGAGTCATACGATCGCCGCCCTGACCGCCGTATTCCTTCGGGTACGTGATCCCAAGCCAGCCATGCTCGTAGATTTTCTGATAGAGTTCTTTCATTACCTCGCTGGCGCCGGGGCCACGGCCGGGGCCCATATTCGACTCTGATCGCCCCAGCTCGGCAATGACATCCTTGGTGACGTTTTTGGCGATGAAGGCCCGGACCTCTTTCCGCAAAGCCTCCTGCTCGGATGTATACGCGAACTCCATGGTCGTTCTCTCCCGTAGCCCAAAACCGACTACCTTTCATAGGGCCTTAGCGTTTACTCTCGTTCCGTCAATATCGCAACGTTGCTGCGCATTACACGCTCCTGTCCTTGCGACTGCACCATGCGCTTCGCGTGATCATGCTCCAGCCCGACGGAAGGCGGTTCGCTCTGCGGCTGGATACGGAGGTTGCTTACTCCACCTCCTTCAAGAAGCCGTTCAACGCGCCCAGGAAACCCAGCGTGTTTTGGCCGTGCACGTTGTGCCCGCAATTCGGCACTACCACGAGTTGACCGCGCGGGAGCGCGTCCCGGACATGCTCGGCCGCCTCGGGCGTCACGATGTTCGAGTTCTCGCCCCGCACCATCAACGTCGGCATCGGAAACCGACGAAGATCATCGAGCGTGATGTGATCGGCGGCAGTGCCCGGCAACAAGCCCAGCCGACGCGGCGTTGAATCACATTTGCTGACGAACTTGCCATCGGCCCGTTGCAGCATGTTGTACTTCACCGTACGCTCGATGTGCTCGCGCGGTCGGTACGGGTCGTACTGTCGAACGTTTCGGACGAAATGTTCGAGATCGTCAAATTCCTGGTTCGTACGCACGAATCCGCCAATCGCCTTGCGGCCCTCGCCGGAAATCTCCGGCGCAATATCCACGATCACGAGAGCGTGCAAAAGCGCCGGGCTGCGCCGGGCAAGCAACAGGGCGTTGCGGCCGCCCATCGAGTGCCCGACGAGGACCGGCTTGGCGATGCCGAGGGCCTGAATGAACGCCTCGGCATCCTCCGACATCGTCGTGTTGGTGTATTCGACATCGCGCGCCCACTCGCTGTCGCCGTGGCCGCGCTGGTCGAAGGCGAACACCCGATACCGCTGCGCGAGATGCAAACTGACGAGGTCCCACGAATGGGCTGACTGATGGCCACCATGCAGCAGCACGATGGCCGGCGCATCGCTGTGGCCCCATTCAAGAAAATGGAACCGTTGCTGGCGAAGGACGACGTTGCGGGAAGCGTAGGGCACGTCGGACCGATGTGGGATACCGAGATCGCCGGCGCTCGCAAGCAGGCTGCGGAATTCGTCCGTCGTCGTCATGTCCAGGGGCTCGGTGCCCTGGGCAAAAGTGTTGAGATACACGCGGCCTATCCCTTCTTGCAGACCGTGGCGCGCACTTCGTGGTTGTGCCCGCCGAGACGGCGAGCCGGGCGGCGCACGGCCTCCGGCATGAATGGCCATTATGAAAGCCTGCCTTCCAGTGCGAAAGGGCCTCGCTTCGCCGGGCGGATCGGGTTAGGGAAGTTTACTCGGCAGCAGGATTGACGCAGTGGATCACATCGTCCCGGACCGGATCGCCTCGATCGAGCGTGTGGAAGCGGGCCTTGCCTCGGCCGGCTATATTCCGTCCCGGCAGATCTGCACCGCGCTGTTCCTCGCCATCCGGCTGCAGAAGCCCATCCTGGTGGAAGGGCCGGCCGGCGTCGGCAAAACCGAGCTCGCCAAAGCCACCGCGTCCTTCCTCGACCTGCCGCTGGTACGGATGCAGTGCTACGACGGGCTCGACGAGAGCAAGGCGCTGTACGAGTGGAAATACGGCAAGCAGCTCCTCTACACCCAGATCCTCCGCGACAAGCTGGCAGCGACCTTTGCCGACACCGATTCGCTCGACGAGGCCATGAAGAAGCTCGGCGACACCGGCGAGCTGTTCTTCTCCGAGCAGTTCCTGGAGCCACGTCCCCTGCTACGCGCACTGCGCGAGCCGCGCGGCTGCGTGCTGCTGGTGGACGAGATCGACAAGGCGGACGAGCAGTTCGAGGCGTTCCTGCTCGAAATCCTGTCGGACTACACCGTCACGGTGCCGGAACTCGGCACCCAGCACGCCCTGGTGCCGCCGATCGTTCTGCTCACCTCGAACGACACGCGGGACCTTGGCGACGCGATGAAGCGGCGCTGCCTGCATCTCCATATCGGCTATCCGGAGCCGAAGCTCGAGGAGCGGATTATCGCGACGCGCGTGCCGGGTGTGCACGAGAGCTTGCGTCGCCAGCTCGTGAGTTACGTGCAACAGCTCCGCGGCATGGACCTGCGCAAGCTGCCGTCAGTGAGCGAGACCATCGATTGGGCGCGGGCGCTTCTGCTGCTGCACGCGCACGAGCTCGACGCCGACCTCGTGCGCGACACGCTGAACCTGCTGCTCAAGTTCGAGGGCGACATGGAGGTGGTCGGCCCCAAGGTGAGTGAGCTGACGCACAAGGCACGCCACGCCGCCTGATATGAACCTGCGAGCATGAATACGGTCCTGCTGCGCCTGCTTCGCGCCGCGCGCGGGGCGGGCGTGCGCATCTCGGTGGCGGAAGCGATCGACGGGTTCCACGCCGCCAACGTCGTCGGCTTCGCCGACCGGACGCTGCTGAAGGACTCGCTCTCCCTCACCCTCGCCAAGACGGTGGAGGAGAAGGCACTGTTTGAAAGCACTTTCGATCGCTACTTCAGCCGCGACACGATCTTCTCCCCTGCCCTGCCGTCGCCGGACGGCCTGGAGCCGGTCGATGAGCCCGGGTCCGGCCAGGGACCGGGTGGCGACGGCCCGGCCGGCGAGGGACGCGGCGATGAGCCGGGCGGCGGAGGCAGCGCCGGCGGCGGGCCAGGGAAACTCGCGCAGATGCTGCTGGCGAACGACCAAGCGACTCTAACGACGGAGATGGAGCGCGCCGGCGAGACCGTGGGCGTCTCCAACATCATCCTGTCCACCAGGACCAACCTCTACGCGCGGCGCATCCTGGAGCAGATGGGGATGCGCGGCCTCGAACGCGAAATCGAGGGACTGCGCAAGGCGGAGAATTACGGCGTTGCCGACCGGCTGGACCAGGGCCGGCGCGACCTCATCGGGCAGGCGCGGGCCTTCGTCGAGCGGCAACTGGAACTGTTCGCGGCCGGGGCAACGCGCGAGTTCCGCGAGCGCATCCTGCGCCAGACACGACTCTCCAACCTCGACCGGCGCGACTTCGTGCGAATGCGCGTGCTGGTGCGCGATCTCGCCAAGAAGCTCGCCGCCCGCTACGGACGCAATCGCAAGCGCGACCGCAAGGGCGTGCTCGACATCCGCCGCACGATGCGGCGGAACATGGCGTTCGACGGCATCCCGTTCCGTACCGTCTGGAAGCGGAAGAAGATCGATCGGCCGCGCGTGATGGCGATCTGCGATGTCAGCGGCTCGGTCTCGTCGGTATCGCGCTTCTTGCTGACGTTTCTCTATTGCCTGACCGACGTGATGTCAGACATTCGCTCATTCGCCTTCTCCTCGAACCTCGTTGAGGTGAGCGGGATCATGCAGAAGGAAGAGAGCGAGGAGGCGATCACCAAGGTGCTGGAGCGGACCGGCTTGGGCTCCACCAACTATGGCATGTCGTTCGAGGATTTCGAAGACATCGCGATGGGCGACATTGACCGCAAGACGACGGTCATCATCCTCGGCGATGCGCGCGGCAACCGGACCGAGCCGCGCACGGACCTGATGAAGGCGATCTTCGACCGCGCCGCACGGGTGATCTGGCTCAACCCGGAACACCGTGCCTCCTGGGGCACCGGCGATTCCGACATGCTGAAGTATCTGCCGTACTGCCATCAGGCGACGACGTGCAACACGATCGGCACATTGGAACGGGTCGTCACGGACCTCATCAAGGATACACGCTGACATCCCATCACCCCGGCGCGGATCGGTTTGCCGGGGCGACGTCAACTTCGCGCACCGAGGAAATTCGTCAGTGGTCGAGATACGTCTTGACTTGAAGTCAAAGCCTTTTACTCGCCGGCACCCAGGGCAATCGCGCCATCCCAGGGCAATCGCGCCATCGAAGGGTCTTTGCTGTAGCGTGGCCCGTTCCAGCGCTATCATTGTCGGACTTACCGACTGGGGATGATACCATGATAGTCAAACAGATCTGGACTGCCAACGCCTACCGCAATTTCAACTACCTCATCGCCTGCAGCGAAACCGGCGAGGCCTTGGCCATCGACCCCTTGGATCATGAAAAGTGCCTGAAGGCCGCCAAGGACGAAGGATGGAACATCACCCAGATCCTGAACACGCACGAGCATCTCGACCATACGGGCGGGAACGAGGCTGTGGTCCGGAAAACCGGTGCCAAGATTCTGGCGCACAAGAACGCCAGGGACAAGATCGCCGACATGGACCGGGGCTTGAGTGCCGGCGACGTCGTCAAAGTGGGCAAGACGGTCGAACTCGAGGTGATGGACACGCCCGGCCATACCATGTGTCACGTGTGCCTGCGGTCGCACACCGACCAGCCGGCACTGTTCTGCGGCGATACGCTCTTCAATGCCGGCGCCGGGAATTGCCACAACGGCGGCAGTCCGGACGAGATGTACAAGACGTTCGACCAGCAGCTCGCCAAGCTGCCGCAATCGACGTTGATCTATCCCGGCCACGACTACATCGAGAACAATCTGCGTTTCACGTTGAATCGCGAGCCCGACAACGCGGGTGCCCGGAAGATGCTCGACAAGCTCGCGGGGCAAGATCCCAACAGAGCATACGTATCGACGCTCGAAGTCGAAGGGGAGATCAACACGTTCTTTCGCCTGACCAGCCCGATGGTGATCGCGAAATTGCGCGAGTCCTTTCCCGAATTGCCCGAGAAGCCTGACCAACGCACGGTGTTCTTGAAGCTCCGCGAACTGCGTAACTCGTGGTGAATTCCGAGATCGAACGCGCGCTTAGCACGGCACTGTTGCTATTCACCGGCGTGCGCCGCTCGGACGTCGTTCCCTAAGGTTCGGGTGTTGCCGATGCTGCTCGAGTTGCGCGAAGCGATCGACGCATCGCCTTCCGGCCAAATGGTTCCCCCCTGACAGGAACAAATGAGATGAGATCACGGCGGCGGATATTCTCTTCTGCGTGGAGGAGACTGAGAATGCTGGGCTACGGGCCTATCGCAAGGTTTACGACCTGACCCGGATCGCTCGGGCAACGCCGCAGGCGGATGTCCATCTGGTCGGGCAGCGATTGTCGGCCGCGGCAGATAGCGAGCAGTTCGGACCGGCCGCCATCGTAACGTCATCTGCCGGGATAGCCGAGCTGGCTCGGATCCTCGAGGAGACCTCGGTAGAGAACAGGCAGGTTCGGGTGTTTCGGAATCTTTTGTCGGCCCGGCTCTGGCTGGACGAAGTGGCGCCTCCTCATGGGGTGCCCGAAGCGGCCCGCGAGTAGCAACTCCCTGCGACCACCTGGCCCAGGTTCATGGATGAGCTGCGGGACGCTGAAGCGCTCGATAGGATTATACCGGAGCCGGCTCACGGCTGCGGTTCGTATCTGAGAGGGTGAGATGGAGCGATACGGACTGGGCTCGGCATGCACGCCCATGGGTGCGAAAAGCCTTGGGACTGGCGGGTGCGGGATCGCAACGACAATGAGCGTCCCACGCCTTCACCAAGTGACGCCGCTCCGCCGCCTCTCGCTTTTCAGGGCGTTCCGAAGGGCCTAATCAAGGTATTCTGGAATGCTGCCACCCTCCAGACTCCGGACTCTTTGATGAATACTCGCAGGCTGAGCTCCTGGTGCGAGGGCAGCGCCTGGTCATCCGTCGCCACAAGCCCGCTCAGTTCGTTTTTCACGTGGACCAGTGCAACATCCGGACGAACGAACTTGACGGCAACATCGAGCGTCCGCTGGGTAGCGTTCTTCGCGCGCGTGCCGACGATCGATGCCAGACCTTTTTCGATCGCGGATTGCCCGTTCATCACTTCGCCACGGACAGTCACGAATTGAGCGTCCGGCAAGTACATCTGCGATGCAGCCTTGGCGTCATGGCGATTAAATTCCTCGGTCATAACCACGACGACTCGCCGGATGGTCTCCTCATCGCTGGAAGCCCCTGGATTTTGGGCGTCAGTTGCGACCGAAATGGAGATCCCCAACGCCAGCATAACGGCGAATACAGCGGCTCGCTTCATTTGCTTTGCTCCTGTATCGTTGTCGAACGCACGTCATTTCGTCCGCAGCGAGGCTACTAACATGCGGTCCGTGCCGACTGGAGCCGAGAGTTTGCGAGACCTTCGCGCAAAAATGCGGGGGACAAGCACGCTCAACTGGAATGACCTGCGGCACTTCCTGGCCGTCGCCCGTGGGGGCAGCATGGGCACCGCAGCGAAGGCTTTAGGAGTGAACCAGTCTACTGCACAGCGCCGATTGCAGGCGCTTGAAAAGGCACTGGGTTGCGTACTTGTCGAACGTCACTCATCCGGCTACCGCCTGACCTCCCACGGCCAGCTCCTTCTCGAAGCTGTCACCGGCGTCGAATCGGCAGTCGATGCCGTGCAACGCCGGGTAGCCTCGCTCGATACCACCGATACCGGTCCGGTCCGGGTGACCTGCCTCGTCACCGTGGGCCAGCGGATCGTCGAGTCAGGTTTCCTCGATGCTTTCCACGCACGACACCCTGGCATGCTCGTCGAGCTGTTGATGGAGCAGCGTATGTTTGACTTGTCAAAAGGCGAGGCGGATATCGCGATCCGCGGTGGCACGCTGGGGTCGGGCGCACTGGTCGGCAGAAAGATTGCAGAGGTACCTTGGGGTATCTATGCCAGCCGCGCTTTTGTCCAAAAACACGGTAGCCCTAGCGATCCAAAGGACATAGAGCGATTCCCGGTTATTGAACTGATCGACGAACTCGAGAAGTTGCCAGCCGTCCGTTGGTTGAAATCGCAGGCGCCGCAGGCAAGGATTGCCGCGCGCTGTGCCAATGTTCCCAGCGCCCACCTAGCGGTGAAGTCGGGCGCGGGTCTCGCGCCGCTGCCTGTAGTCTATGCCGGCAAGGACGCTGACCTCGTGAACCTGCTCGGGAGCATTCCGGAGCTGAACTATCCGATGTTTCTTGTCACCCATCAGGACGTTCGTGCCAGCCCGCGGGTAGACGCCTTTTTTGAGTTCTGCCTGCATGAACTAAGGCCGGTCCTACTGAGGGGGGCGATGCGGCCGCAAAGCGGGGCATCACCAACGCTTCGCTAGAGGCTCGGCGTCGGCACCAACGACACCGACACCTTACCACCACACGAGCTGCACACCGTCCTGTCCATCACGTCACGCGTCTTGGTGGCTGGTCCATGCTTCTGCCGGATTCGCACAGCATCAGCCCGACCTACGAAGGCCTTACACTCAGTTCAAGAATGGCGCGGGCTTCTCGGAAGCGGCGTCCACCATCGCCCGGCAAATAGCCTGCACGACCATTTCGGCGCTGGTGTCGCGGGCGAAGGCCAGGGCATCAATGCCGGCTCGATCATGGCGGGGGTAATCTCGGATCTGTTCCATGGCATGCCTTCCCTTCGGCTAGGATAGTCTTTCTGCTAACTGCGGACGGAGTCGAAATGTTGAAGCTGGTCACCTTGCTCGCACTGTGTGTCATCGCATCGTCGGCGCACGCAAAGGATCCGATTGTAACAGATGGCGACAAGTACAAAGTCATCTATGAGAACGAGCGAGTTCGTGTGCTTGAGTATCGAGACTTACCGGGCCAGGTGACCAATGAGCACCACCATCCGGCGTTCGTGCTCTATGCGCTCGGCCCCTTCAAGCGCTCCATTACGTTGCCCGATGGCAAGGTGCTGAATAGGGAATTCAATGCCGGCGACACCCTCTGGTCGGATGAGCAGGATCACGTCGGAACCAATGTCGGAGATACACCGACGCACGTGGTCATTGTGGAGCTGAAAGAAGAACCGCCCAAGAAATAGGCGTCTAAGAGCCAGGCTGTGTCTCGAAAAGCTGATCGCCCTCGGCGAGCGTGACCCAAGGCTGTTTGCTGCGCACCCAGAAGTGCAAGGTCGGCCGTAGCCATGACACGTCATCCAGCGTGCCTGCCCGCACGCGGCGGCCATCGGGCCTCGCACCGTTGCAGATCCACGAACCGCAATCCGGGCAGACCAACCGGGTTACTATGCCACCACTATCGGCAATGCGTGTGATGGGCTTTACCTCAGCACCTGAGAGATGGAAGGCGTCGTCAGCAACCAAGGCCGCCATGGAAAACGCGGTACCGGTCACGCGCTGACAAGCCGTGCAATGACATGTGTAAACGGCGATCGGGGTCTCGGTGATCTTGTAGCGGACTGCGCCACACTGGCAGCCGCCGGTCTGGGGAAGCTTCATTGCATTCTCCGAACGGATTTGGAGCGAAGCCGTCGCCGCTGTGCTGGCCCATAAGCGTAAGTGACGGCTTCGAATGTCTGGAACCGAACACAGAACCGGCTGCTGCCTTGGGCAGCATTGAACGTTGAAGTTATGTCGGATTCCCCCCCGACATCGGACTTTTCCTTGGCCGCAGCCCCACCTAGCGGCCATTTTTTTGGCATGGAACAGGCGCCGAAAACCACAGCGATGGTCCCCGCGCTGACGATGGGACGGACTTGAATGGGGGGAGACTTAGCGTCCGGGGATGCCCCGATGTCCGTTGACCGTATCGATGGAAATTCGGAAATACACCGGTTCAAGCGGCCGTTCTTTTCCCTCCAAAACAGTTCTTACAAAGCCCGGCTCCCACCACGCGGGGCGCCTCTGCAGCAAATCGTAAGCGCGTTTGCGATCTGCCTCAAAAGCAGGCGTGTCTGGCAGTTCCTCGTACCGTCCAAAGACGATAACCGTCGCCCAATCCTCTCGGTTGGTGATCTCCTCCACCTCCAGGCAGACCAATGGGTTGGTGCGCATCCATTCGACCTTTTGGCCCAGCGTTGAGAAGCTATAGAGGTGGTTGCCACTGCAGGCGAATAGGATCGGCGTCACGTATGGTTGACCTTCATGGGCGCAACCCAATCGTCCAAGTTCTGCGCGCTCCAGGATTTCGTTGCTAGCCTGCCGCGTCATGTTCTGGATCAACATGTGATCACCTCGTGTTCAATCGAAGAATTGACAGCCGGCCTTGTCGTCTCGATCCCGTCGCTCTCACTGGCGGTTGCGCCCGGCCGACCACGTGTCATTCACGTCGGCAAGGTATCCCGCTCAGCCTCTTCCACGTCCTCGGGTTGGCCGAAGGTGGCCGCCGCCGTCTTGAGCGTGGCGTGTGCGCGCGTCCACTCCAGCACAGCGCTTTCGACCAGCCTCTTGGTCGCCTCGGTGGGGAATGCCGCGTTCTTCGAGCGTGCCCACCGGACGTCTATGGCCGCCTCGGCGAGCCGCCTACGTGCGCCTTCGACAGTGAAGTGAGACATATCGTTCTGACCTCCCCGACGCTTACCAGCCCGTCTTGGCGAAGGCATGCGATCAATATCTGTCGGCCCCGGCCGAACGACGCAGGCCGAAATTCTTGACTAGCGCTTCTCCTGGACTTCGCTTTCGGCTTCTTCCGCGAAACGCGCCAGGGACAGGCGCTTGTCGGCGGCTTTCGAGATCAGCCCCACGCCATGTGTGCTGGACACCGAGGTAAAGACGACCTCGTTCTGGTCAATGGCCGTGACCTGCCGCATCTCCTCCTCCGGCGTGCGGTAGCACTTACCGGCCAGGATACTGTCTTGTGACATCGGCATGGGTGGATCTTTCCAATGGTTCGGCGGCCTGTGGGCCGATCGCTCGGTTAACGCACCGGGGGCGCATAAGGCCACCCCCCTGAACTTAGCAGCCGGTATCGACCTGAGAATTAGCGGTGCCTGCGTAGGCCCCTGAGCATCAAGAGCAGAACCTGGCCGCCCAGTAACGCCACGCAGGGCGGTATCAGCGCCCAAAGGGCGAAGCCCTCTAGCCCCGACGATAGGACCAGCCAAAAGCACAAGGCGATCCATGAGACCGTCCCGACCCAGGCCGCGGAGACCACGAGCCACAGCCGCAGCAGCCTTGTTTCGATGTCCATGGATTTGAGTAAAACCAGCGTCGGCACACTGCGCCCCTGCGAACCGAGCTGTTGTTGCGGCGAAACGACGCCGTATGTGTCCCCCTTGTGTCCCCGGCCTACATGGCCAAAAAAAACAATTCGGGCTAAGTCATTGAAATTACTGGTGCCCCAAGACGGATTCGAACCGCCGACCCCGTCATTACGAATGACGTGCTCTACCAGCTGAGCTATTGGGGCACGGGGGCGGTATCTAAGGGAAATCGGCTGGGGGGGCAAGACCGCTCGGC
>Ga0193752_1001259_pt1 | contig 21388 bp, 26 predicted proteins | sample H1c1metaG_FD_144924 | JGI IMG/M metagenome (GOLD analysis project Ga0193752, IMG submission 144924) | Soil microbial communities from a riparian zone of the East river system, Colorado, United States - H1c1 | ecosystem: Environmental > Terrestrial > Soil > Riparian zone | place: USA: East River...
TCCCTACACTATCCTGACGCCGCGACAACCCATAACCTCCGTACCTTACGCGATAAACGCCCAGTATGCCGCGCTTGCCGCAACTGCCGAGAACGCGCTATCTGCGGTGTCGGCCAGTAACGCCACCCAACTTGGCGGTTTACCGGCGGCCTCCTACTTTTCAACAGGAGGAGGTATCGGGCAGAGTGCTGATACTTTCAGCGCCACGGGAAATCTTCCGATCTCAACCGCAACACAAACATACACGCTGATACCCGGGCTAACGCGAACACTCAATGTGCCCGTTAATAGCGTACTTTTCATCTCGACAGATGGCGGCATACAAAGCAATGGCCTTGTAGGAAGCCATTCGGTAGTTGATATCGCAATATTCGTCGATGGAGTGGAAGCTAGCAGCAGGAGGGTGGTTGTGGATAACACGATCGTCGCATTATCGGTGGACAACTGGTCGCTGACCTTGGCAAAGGCCCTTTCGCCCGGCAGCCACACCATAACCGTGCAGGCAAAAGGTGGAACTACCGGTACGAGCGCGAATCTAAATTCCGGGGGTTTAACCGGCGGTAAATTAACCGTGATGGTCCTCCGTTGGTAAGGAGAAACAAAGATGACAGGAAATAAAACTGGCTATGTACTGGTAATAGCACTGGCTGCGGCGATGGCCGCACCCGCGCAAGTGGGCGTTGGCGGGGCCTACACGCTTGAACAATCCGTGATCGCCGGGGGCGGCGGCACGGGCACAGGCGGAAGTTACTCGCTGGAAGGCACTACCGCCCAGAGCATAACGGGCGCAGCGACAGGACCGGGCTACTCTTTACGGAGCGGATTCTGGAGCCGGGCACCGCTTGCACCGTCGGCTGCGGGCGCTACGATCAGCGGTCGCGTAGTATTGGAAAACGGCGCGGGACTTAAAAACGCCATGGTCTATCTCGAAGGCGGACGGCTTACTGCGCCCAGGATCGCGCAAACCGGTAGCTTCGGGTATTTCAGCTTCGAAGAAGTGGAAACCGGGCAATCTTATACGCTCAGCGTCGTCAGCAAAAGGTACAAGATCACAGATCCTACGCGAGTAATATCGCTGATGGACGACCTGACGGATGTCGAATTCCAGGCGGCGTTTCCGGGAGAAATACGGTAAGGGAGGTAAATGACCGATATGTTTTTAAGAGAGATCAGGTATGCGGTATTTATTTTCGCGTTTTTTTGCTTCTCAGTCCCGTTAGTCTGCGCCCAGACGAGCACGCTTACTTATCAGGGGCGCCTGACGGACGGAGTCACCGCTGCTAACGGCACCTACGAAATGCAGTTCACGCTGCATAGCGCGGTTTCGGGAACGGGCAATCAGATAGGATCGGCAATAACAAATAACTCAGTTCCCGTAGCAAGCGGGATATTTACTGTCAATCTCGATTTTGGAACGGCCGCTTTCTCCGGCGCCGACCGCTGGTTAGAGATATCGGTCAGAAAAGCGGCGGATCCGCCGGGGTTTACGACGTTGAGCCCCCGGCAGCCAATCACCAGCTCGCCTTTTTCGATCAAAACCCTGAGCGCGACATCCGCCGATTCGCTCTCGGCCGCCTGCGCGGGATGTGTGACCGATGCGCAGATAGATACGGTATCGGGCGCGAAGGTCACCGGAACAGTAGCAAATTCTACAAATGCCGTGACGGCGGCAAACAACATTTTGAAAGCCGGCGACACGATGACAGGGCAGCTCAACCTCCCGGTAAACGGGCTGAGTGTGGCGAGCAATCAACTCGTCCTCTCCGGCGGCAAAGTAGGCGTTGGGGCAGTACCGGTAACAGAGCAGCTCGAGGTAAATGGGAGCGTGGCTATTCCGGCGACGAGCGACTATAAATACAAAACAGCAAAGACCGGGCGCGTTATCGTAGGCCCGGAAGCGTTTATATCGGCTAATCCAGGTATTTACCTTGGGCGGGTGGACGACGGCTTTAGCAGCGCCACTGTGAACGGCCTCGGTTCGCTTTGGGCTACAGGTGGAACGTTCGGTAACGCGGCCTATTTTATAGCGCCGGTTAATCTGCCGGACGGCGCGGTGATCACCGGCTTCAATGCTCAGCTCATAAAAAACGGTGGCACCCTGCAAAGCATTGTCGAACTGTATCGTTCGGATTCGACCGGCTATCTAGCCAATACCGCTCAGCTGATTGCATCCGCGACGACAACAAATAACGGCGGAGGCATAGCGTATGTTACTGCGAGTTCGGTTAACTCGTCATTCAGCACTGTGGACAACGCAAACTATCGCTATTTCCTCCGTTACTCAGGTGAGCAAAACACCCAAAATCTGCGGTTCTGCGCGGCGAGGATCACTTACACGGTCACCCGGGTGGATTAACGGACAACCGGGCACGCTCACCCCTCCTCTACATCCCCGCCCGCCTCTTTCCACGCCGCCCATCCGCCGGCCATTGAAAATACGTTGTTGTACCCCATCTTCTGCAGGTTGTCAGCAGCCATGGCCGAGCGGTAGCCGCCGCCGCAATACAAAATAAGCTCGGTGTCCTTATCCGGGTACAAGCCGACGATATCGCGTTCGATGATTCCGCGGCCAAGATGGACGGCGTCTCTTGCGTGCCCGGCCTGCCACTCGTTGTCCTCGCGAACATCGATCAGCACGGCTCCCTCGGCTATTTTCGTCAAGGTATCTTCCACGCCTATCTCGTTTACACGCCCTCGGGACTCTTCCACAATTTGTAGAAATTCATTTGAATGTTTCATTAATTTCCTATATGCTTTGCAAAATCTAAACAATTTGCCGTTCTCTTAAATATAGAGGTCTATTACAGTTCTTTAGAACTAAAATTTCAAACTGGAAGGTATAAACATGAAAAAAATTACAATATTTTTATTGGCCGTTTTCTGTCTCGGCATGATCGGATGCAGCAAAGACGCCGAGGTCGAGGCTTTTATCACGGAATTCGATGCGGTGTCGAAGGAAATGGTAACCAAGCTCGAAGCCAACCCCGGATCGCAGGGTATCGATGATGCTCAAAAGGCTTTTGACGGGAAAAAGGATTCGCTCAAAACGAAATTTAATGCGTTTAAGGATGCCCGCGGCGTTCAGGTAGGAGAAGCCACCCAAAAGAAATTAACCGACAGCATTACGAACAACGGCAAAGCTCTCACGGACGTAATGACCAAGAATGCGATGAAGTTTCAACCGGGTGATATTCCCAAGTTTCAAAAATTGATCAAGGATTACACCGATACTTTCACAATGTAATCTGAATATTTAGGATCTGAAGCGCGGGTGGTTTTTTTAGCTGCCCGCGTTTTCCTTTTGTTGGGTGATTAACCGTTTCAGAAGCCGCCGCCGGATGCAATTCGCGCAAAAACCCATATAATATAAGTTTGGGCAATTTTATCGAGATTTCTTATTTACGAGGATTAAATGGCAGAACAATTTGATGTGACTATTATTGGTTCCGGCCCCGGCGGCTATGTGGCCGCCGTACGTGCCGGACAACTCGGTTTAAAAGTGGCGATCGTGGAAAAAGAAGCCGGAGCTCGTCTCGGCGGCACCTGCGGCCTGCGCGGCTGTATCCCCACCAAGGCGCTGCTCAATGCGGCCCACTTGTACGAAAAGGCCGGGCATTTCGAAAATTTCGGGCTGAAAATAAAGGATCTCAGCTTCGATTGGGCAGGCGTTCAGAAGTATAAAAACGACGTCGTTTCGAAAAACTCGGCCGGCGTTTCGTACCTGATGAAGAAGAACAAGGCTACCGTTTTTAATGGTTTCGGCAAGATCAACGGGAAAGGTAAGGTCGAGGTCACGCTGGAAGGCGGCAAGAAAGAGACGATCGACACCAAAAACATCATTATCGCGACCGGCTCCGTTGTCCGTCCGATCCCCGGCTTTGAAACCGACGGCAAGCAGGTCGTAAATTCAGACCATATTCTCGAGCTCGAGAACGTCCCCAAGTCGATGATCGTTATGGGCTCCGGCGCCGTCGGTGTCGAATTCGCCAGCGTTTATGCGCGCTTCGGATGCGATACGACCGTTGTCGAACTGCTGGACCGCATCGTGCCGATCGAAGACGCCGATGTTTCCAAGGAGCTCGAGCGCAGCTTCAAAAAGCGCGGGATCAAGTGCATGACCGGCGTAAAGCTCGATAAAATGGAAAAGACCAAGAAGTCGGTCAAGGTTTCGGGCAAGGATTCCAAGGGCAATGCGGTGAATCTGGAAGCCGAGATGCTGCTCGTCGCCGTCGGCCGCATGCCGTATCTCGAAGGGCTCGGACTCGAAAATACGAAGGTCAAGGTTACGGAACGCGGCGTGGTCGAAGTAAATGAGTACTGCGAAACCGCCGAGCCGGGCATTTTTGCCATCGGCGATGTGATCAATACCCCGTGGCTTGCCCACCTTGCCTCAAAAGAAGGCATCATGGTGGTAGAAAAGCTGGCCGGAAAGACCGTTAAGCCGATCAATCTGCGCCTCGTGCCGAACTGCACATACTGCGATCCTGAGGTCGCAAGCGTCGGGCTTACTGAGGCGAAGGCTAAAGAAATGGGATATGACGTAAAGGTCGGGAAGTTTCCGCTGTCGGCCTCGGGCAAGGCGCGTATCCTCGGCGAAACAGATGGCTTTGTAAAGATCGTTGCGGAGAAGAAGTATGACGAGGTGCTCGGCGTCCACCTGATCGGCGCTCATGCTACCGAGCTTCTGGCCGAAGCTTGCGTCGCCATGGCTCTCGAAACGACCGCCGACGAACTCGGCCGCATCATACACGCCCACCCGACCGTGTCTGAGGTCGTTATGGAAGCCGCCGAAGGCGTCCACGATCTTGCAATTCACATTTAGGTGAGAGTCACTTAATTAATCGTGGCCGGTTGTATGATTCAACCGGCCGCCTCACTTTTTGCTTCCACATGATCAGATCATTCAAAGATCCGGAAACCGAGAAGATCTTTAATCTTACCCGGTCTAGAAGACTGCCCGGCGACATTCAACAGATCGCGTTGCGCAAACTTCGTATGATTAATAATGCGCAAAATCTTAACGATCTACGCATTCCACCGGCGAACCGCTTAGAAAAATTGGTGGGTAACCGTCAAGGTCAATACAGTATTCGAATCAACGATCAGTGGAGAATTTGTTTTGATTGGCAGGATAATAATGCTTATGATGTAGAAATAGTGGATTATCATTAGTAAGAAATATGACTGACATTAGACTAAAACCGGTTCATCCCGCTGAAGTCCTCGAAGAGGAATTCTTGAAACCCTTGGGCCTTGCCAAAGAAGAATTGGCAGGCAAAATAGGGGTGTCTACGAAAATTATCGACGGGATTTTGCGGGAGAATAAGAGCATAACAGCTGACACTGCGTTACGCCTTGCCAAATTCTTCGGCACTTCGGCTCAATTCTGGCTTGGATTGCAGTCAGATCACGATCTGGACATAGCTCGCGAGAAGCTTGGCGACAAGCTCGAAAAAGAAATTGTTCCTATCGCGGCATAAAAACAGCCTTCATCTTGAACGCGGCGGTTATCGGCAATAAACTGGTGACCGTCGTTTTATTTTTTATGGAAGATATAAATTCACAGCAAAATATTCGCGAGTTCAGCGTTCAGGCTTTTCGAAAGATCTGCGATGCGATGGTTTTGAGCCCGCCGAGAATATTCGTTGAAACCACGGACGCCAATGAGAAACGCTTTTTACTGCTGGACGAATTGAATCGAAAGGTTTTGGAATATGCCGGAGCGCCCGCGCCTCACGAAACATCCGCCGAACGGCCTGGATCTTTCATGCAAAAACAGACGGTGATCGAAAGCCTCGGCAAATACTGGCATGTGCACAGCATGAACCTCGAGACCATTCTTGATGAGTTTGTTGTTAACGCGATGGGGCGGAAATAATGAAGATCGTAATACCGGGTGGAACTGGACAGGTCGGAACAGCGCTTGCGCAAGCGTTTACCGCTGACGGGCACGAGGTCGTTGTACTGAGCCGCAAACCCGAAAAGGCAGATTGGCGCGTTGTGCAATGGGACGCCGAAACACTCGGGACTTGGGCGCGTGAGATCGACGGCGCTGATGTGGTAATCAACCTCGCCGGACGGAGCGTCAATTGCCGCTACACACCAGAGAACCGGCGACTGATCATGGACTCCCGCGTAAACTCGACCAGGATCGTCGGCGAAGCCATTCAACAAGCAGCCCGCCCGCCGAGGGTTTGGCTCCAGATGAGCACCGCCACCATCCACGCCCACCGCTTCGACGCGCCTAACGACGATGTTAACGGCATCATCGGCGGCCACGAATCCGACGCGCCGGACACATGGAATTTCAGCATCGATGTCGCGACATCGTGGGAGCGCGCTGCCGAAGCGATCGACACGCCAAACACCAGGAAAGTTCTGATGCGGGCGGCAATGATAATGGGAGCAGCAAAAGGCGGCATTTTCGACACGCTACTCACGCTCGTAAGAATCGGCTTGGGCGGAACGGCCGCGAGAGGTAAGCAATACATTTCGTGGATCCACGAGCAGGACTTTATCCGCAGCGTTTACTGGCTGATCAAGCGCGATGAGCTTTCCGGCCCGATCAACCTGGCAGCGCTCGGCCCGCTTCCAAACAGGGAGTTTATGCGTGTCCTTCGTGAAGCCTGGGGTATAAAGATCGGACTTCCCGCGGCAAAATTCATGCTCAGCATCGGCGCGTTTTTTATACGGTCGGAAACCGAGTTGATCCTGAAAAGCCGTCGTGTTGTGCCAAAGAGATTGACCGATTCAGGCTTCGCGTTCGATTTTCCCGATTGGAAGGAAGCCGCTGAAGATCTCTGCCGCGAGGTCCGCCAGCGGTAATTATTCTTCTTTATGCTTCAGCGCCGAAGCCCGCGGGAGTATGAAATAGATCGTGACGAAAGCATAAAAAGCCAGCGCAATGTACGGATGTATCCACGCAACCGCCGCCCCGATGACGTACAAAAGCGGCCCGAACAGCACGGTGTTTCTTACACCTACCCATAGCTCATCTTTTGTGAATTCATCGGTTATCTCCGGGTGCTTCCACATATAATACCGGAGCGATGTAAACCCGATACCCATAAGTAGCGAAGCTAGTCCAAAGAAGCTCACCGCAAATTTATTGTTCGGATAGTCGCCCATCAGCGCGGTCGAAAAAGGATAGAAGGATATCCAGAGCAGGAGATTGGCGTTCAGCCAGAAAAACGTGTGATCGATCTTCTTTAGCGATTCGAATATCCGGTGATGATTTACCCAGATAACCATCACGGTAAAAAAGCTAATCACCCAGGCGATAAACTTCGGCAGCGTTCCGCGCAGGGCCTCGGTAAGCTCGTGTACCGAATTGGCCTCGTGAATATGCGGCACCTTGATCTCGAGCACAAGCAGGGTCAGGATGATCGCGAATATCCCATCGCAAACCGCCTCTACACGCGATTTTGTAAAATAGCCCATATTTCTTTCTCCGGTTTGTTAGATATTAGATCAACCCCGCGTTTTCGTCACCAGGCGCAAACAGTTTTCTGAAAACCGGCGCGGTGGAATTCGCGCATATCATCCGCCTCCGCTACAATCATCTTTTTATGAATATTGCTACGACATCATATCCCCGCAGCAAGATAAAGGTCCTGCTGCTGGAAAATATCGCGGAAGCGGCGGTCGCCGAATTTGCGCAAAGCGGTTACGACGAGGTCCGTACACTTTCAGGCGCGATCAGCGAAGCCGAACTTATCGAGGCCGTAAAAGGCGTTCATATTATCGGCATACGCTCGAAAACGCGCATTTCTGCCAATGTTATTGCTGCGGCCGACAAGCTGCTCGCGATCGGGGCATTCTGCATCGGCGTTAACCAGGTAGATCTTACGGCGGCTACGCGAAGAGGGATAGCGGTTTTCAATGCGCCGTACTCTAACACCCGCTCCGTAGCCGAACTCGTGATCGGCCTTTGCGTAATGCTGATCCGCAAGATCACCGATAAAAACGCAGCCGCTCATGCCGGCAAGTGGATGAAGGAGGCGAAGGGCAGCTTTGAACTGCGAGGGAAGACGCTCGGTGTAGTGGGTTACGGCAATATCGGTTCGCAGGTGTCGATCATGGCCGAGGCGCTCGGCATGCAGGTGATCTACTTCGATATCTCTACCAAGATGCCGCATGGTAACGCCAAGCAGGAGCGCGATCTGCGCGAACTCGTCCGGCGGTCGAATATCGTCACCCTGCACGTCCCCTCGGACCAGACCACACGAAACCTCTTCAATGCCGAGATGCTCGGAGAACTTCAGCCGGGCAGCATTTTTATCAATTACAGCCGCGGCGACGTGGTCGATCTTGACGCTCTGAAAGCCAAGATCGACGACGGGACCATTAGCGGCGCGGCGGTTGACGTCTTCCCCGAGGAGCCCGAAAAGAACGGCGACGAATTCTTGAGTGTGCTGCAGAATCTGCCCAATGTGATCCTGACCCCGCATATCGGCGGCTCAACCGAGGAGGCGCAGGCGAACATCGGGCTGGATGTAACAGCAAAGCTCATCAAATATCTCGAATTCGGAACATCGAGCGGCTCGCACACCGTGCCGGATGTCAATCTGCCGCCGCAGGCCGGGACTCATCGCATCCTGCATATTCACCAAAACATCCCCGGCGTACTCAGCGAAATAAACTCGAAGCTTTCCGAAAAAGGGATCAACATTCTCGGTCAGTTCCTGAAAACGAACGAAGAGATCGGCTACGTGATACTCGACGTCGACACCGAGCTATCGCGTGAAGCGCTCGAGATACTAAAAGCGATCAATGGAACGATACGAGCGCGAATGGTTTATTAAGTTCGCCGGAAAATTTATAATATCGATATTCCGGAGGTGTTTGTTTTATGCGTTTAGGATTTTCGGATAGCTATCGATTCGCTGTCTGCCTGGTTCTGCTATCGCTGTTTGTCCTGCAGCCGGTTGCCTTTGCCCAGAAGCCTGCTCGTAAAGCGCCTGGGTTGACCGAGGACCAAAAGATAAGACATGTGCTCTCGCGTCTGACATATGGCGCCCGTCCGGGTGATGTCGAGCTTGTAAAAAAGATCGGGATCAAGGCCTTTATCGACCAGCAGCTCAACGCGGAGTTCATCGACGACACGGAGATGGACAAGCGAGTCGCTAACTTCCCAGCGCTTGCACTACCGGCACCCGTATTGGCCGAGCTATACAATCCGCCGCGTCCGGTGCCTCCACCTACTCCCGCTCCGTCGCCATCACCAACTCCGATTGCATCCCCTTCGCCATCACCTGTTGTTGGCGAGGCTATGCCCGCGGCCGATCAAATAGCGACCCCAACTTCAACCCCCTCACCTACTCCGGCTCCGACACCCGAAGTAAAACCTTCCCCAACCCCCGGCCCGAGACCGACAGCGACACCCCGAAATCCGAACATGTTGGTTAACGATCTGCAGCGTGCCAAGCTGCTTCGCGCCGTTTACAGCGAGCGCCAGCTTTACGAGGTGATGGTCGATTTCTGGGAGAATCATTTCAGTATCTTTATAAACAAGGACGCAAACCGCTGGCTGATGGCCGGCTTTGACCGCGAAACGGTCCGCCCGTATACGTTCGGGCGTTTCCGCGATCTGCTTGGGGCTACCGCGCGTTCGCCTGCAATGCTCTATTACCTCGATAATTGGCAGTCCAGCGTTTTGAGGGTTTATCCCGCGACTAAGGACCGGCCCGCGCGCCAGACCGGCGGCATCAACGAGAACTATGCGCGCGAACTGATGGAGCTCCACACGCTCGGCGTAGGCGGCGGCTATACGCAAAAGGACGTGCAGGAAGTAGCGCGGTGCTTTACCGGCTGGACCATACGAAAGCCCAACCAGGAAGGCACATTCATGTATAACCCTGCCATCCACGACAACGGCGAAAAGATCGTGCTCGGGCAGAAGGTACCGGCCGGCGGTGGGATCCGCGACGCCGAGGTGGTCCTGGACATCCTGGCCAAACATCCCTCGACCGCAAAATATATTGCCACCAAGCTCGCTACCCGATTCCTCGGTGACGATCCGCCAAAAGCCGCGATCGACCAGGCGGCCCGTGTCTTTCTAAAAACCGATGGTTCGATCCGCGAAACGCTCCGTAGCCTGATCACATCGCCCGCGTTTTTCAGCAAAGCGCTCTACAAGTCGAAGGTCCGCTCGCCATTCGAATTTACAGCCGCGGCGCTGCGGATCACAGGCGCAAAAACCGACGGCAACACCCCGGTCATAAACTGGATCGCCCGGATGGGCCAGCCTATCTTCGGCCACCGCACACCTGAGGGCTTCCCGGAAAGAAGCGATACGTGGCTTTCGAACAACGCCCTGCTTACGCGGATCAATTTTATCAGCGCGCTCGTGACCGGCCAGCTCAGGGGAACAACGCCCGATATGAAGCTCTTGTTCGAGTCGATCGATCATCAAGATCCGGTTGCCATTGCACGGCAAATATCCGCCGTGCTGCTGATGAATGAAGTTTCGCCCGTGACGAGGGATACTCTTGCGAAGGCCGCCCATGCCGCAACAGCAAATATGAAGATGGAATCGGCTTCAGCGAGCCTCGTCCCGGCGGTCGGAACGCCAAAACGCTTGCCTCCGCCGGCCCCGGTCTATATAAACGAATTGCTGATACTGGCCCTCGGAGCGCCCGAATTTCAACGAAAATAATATGCTCAATACGAAAAATGTGCTCTTTGCAGCGATCGTCCTTTTTGCGTTTGCCGCTGCCGGTTCAGGCCAGTGGCAAAAGCAAACGATCGACACGACCGCCGGTTTCCGCGGACTTAGCGTGGTCAGCGAAAAGGTGATATGGGCGAGCGGCACGGGCGGGACGTTTATACGCACGATCGACAGCGGCAAGACGTGGAAGGTCGGCAAAGTGCCCGATGCCGATAGACTCGATTTCCGCGACATCGAGGCGTTCGACGCAAATACCGCTTATGTCCTCAGCATCGGCAATGGTGATACCTCGCGCATCTACAAAACGACCGATGGCGGCGAAACGTGGAAGCTGCAGTTCAAAAATACGAACGAAAAGGCCTTTTTTGACGCAATTGCCTGCTGGGACGCGAGTAACTGTATCGCCATGTCCGACCCCGTCGACAGCCGATATGTGCTCATCTCGACGAAGGACGGCGGCGCCAACTGGAAACCACTCGACACATCAAAAATGCCTGCTGCAATAGAAGGGGAAGCCGCCTTCGCCGCCAGCGGGACTTGTGTAACCGTAAACGGTAAGTCGGACGTCTTTATAGTAACCGGCGGTAGGGCCGCCCGCGTTTTCCGCTCGAATGATCGCGGCCTGAGTTGGTCCGTCGCCGATACGTCCATCGTGAAAGGCGCCGACGGAACGGGCATTTTCTCGATAGCATTTAGAAACGCGCTGCACAGTACCATCGTTGGCGGCAACTATGAAAAACCGAGTGAGGCGGCGAACAGCCTGGCTTTCACGCGCGACGGCGGTAAGACGTGGTACGCAGGAGAGGGCTTGGGCGGATTCCGGTCAGGCGTGGCCTATATCGACGATAAAACGCTGATCGCCGTCGGCTCATCGGGTTCGGATATTTCATTTGACCGCGGCGCCGTCTGGAAAAATCTGGACAAGCTGAGCTACAACGCGGTCCAGGCAAAAGGTAAAAAGGCGGTTTGGGCCGTCGGCGATAAGGGAATGGTGGCAAAGTTTCAATAGAACTGCTTTGCTCCATCCCACATAAACCGGAGCAAAGCACACTACATGAAAAAACTTTCAACGCTGATCCTGGCCGTATCGATATTTTTCTCCTTTAGTTACACCGCCAACGGGCAACCTACACCAGGCTCATCTGAAATCTCAATAAAAACCGTCGTCGATCCCGGATTGGAGTTGATCACGATAATGATGTGGCTTTCCGGCAAATACCCGATGCCGATGGACTCGCAGTATAAGTCCGATGTCTGGCGTCACTTCTCGAAATATAAGCAGCACCCAGCGCTCGACCGGATGAAGAAAGCGGAAATGTATCCGAATTTTACCGAGATGGGACTGCTCTTTTCTGGCTTTCCGGACATCAAACTCGAAGTGCCCGAAAAAAACAGCTGGTATGAGAAAAAGGACGGGAAGGAACATATCGTCGGGATTCTGAATGATGCGCGGGTGTTTGCCCGCGTAACCAATTTCTGGACATTCTATCAAAAACACTCCGCCGATTATGCGCGGATGAGCGGCGATTTTGCTGCCGAGCTCAATAAAAAGGAAGTGCTGCCCGCGATCGATTCGTTTTTTCGGAACGCGCCCGGCGGCGAACGCCCCGAAGTAACGATCTACCTGGAGCCCCTGAACAATTGGGGGGCGCATGCGATAGATTTCATGCGGCTTCGCAACGAGCCGAATGGCGACAGGGTAACGTTTCAGATCGGTCCCGCCGAGCAGGACCTCCAGTTGCCCGACGCTCCTGTAATATTCCAGGCTAATTCACTGACAATTCAGAACGTTTGGCACGAGGCCTCGCACGTTTACTTGCGAAAAGCGCTGGCCGAAAACAAGACGCGCATCGCCGCGCTCGAACGCCTTTTCAATGCTTCAGCGCTCGCCTCGCAAAATATAAAAACCTGGGATTATGCAATCGAAGAGAACCTCGTCCGGGCGATAGTGGCGGTCGTTACGAAACAAAAGTTCGGCGAGGATGCTTATAAACGCGAGATCGCCGGGCAAACCCAGCGCGGATTTATCTATACCGCCGATATTGCCAAATTGATCGTAGAAAAGACCTCAGCCGGTAACTCGACGGCCTTCACCGATCTAATGCCGGAAATATTAACCATGCTTGAGACCAAGCCGGACGCGAAAAAGTAGCCCGCAGAGGTTATACTTGGTGAATGTCCGTTGCCTGGTATGACATTCTCGGCACCGCCGGGGTCGCAATAATAATCCTCACCTATATCCTGCTGCAGCTCGAACGCATCCGCAGCGGGCAGCTATTATATTCGCTGCTCAATGCATTCGGGGCCTCGCTAATTCTCATCTCGCTCTATTACGACTTCAACTTTCCCTCGTTTATAGTTGAATTTTTCTGGTTATTGATTAGTCTATTCGGTATAGGTAAATTCTTTTTGAAAAGGAGACACTAGATGCCGGGTGGCCTTACCTTTGATTCTACTCAAAGCTACATCGTGTTTGGCGCCATCAAGTTTGTTGGGTATAGCTTGGCCGCTCGATATCTCAAAACAAGTTACCCTGATTCGAATGCGAATGTCTTGTTGGTCGGATTAACGCGGACCTTGATAGGGATGTTTTTCGGCGCTATCGTCGGCATGATCGGCTTTTGGGCATTCGAGGTCGCTTTTCTGGTATTTCTTCTTGGACTGCTCCCGGTCAGAATTCTTGAATGGTGGATCTTACTTAGAATATTTTTCGATAGAAAAGATGAGGATAAACGGAAATTAGGAAATAATATCGCGTTGGGTGTCGTTTGGTCCTTCGTCCTGGATATACCGGCGATCTTCGGGTTTATTGTCACCGGCGGCTTCTGGATCTGTTAAGCAATATGCAGCAAAACTTCATCAGCGTTCCATTTAAAGCCGAGAGTGCCCACGGCCTGACGAATGCCACCGGCATCGCAAAATTCTCGGGCGCCGGCATCGTTCTCGAGTTCGAATCGAAGATCATCGGGCTGATCAGCAGCGGTGTGAAAGAAGTTCGCCTGCCGCTCAATGACATTCTCGATGTAAAATTCCGCAAGGGCTTTATGAAACGCTTTGCAAAGATCGAGATCCGCACTACGACTGTCGCCAAAATGACCCAGATCCCTAACGAGAATGGCAAGATCACATTAAAACTCGACCGTGATGACTTCGAGCGCGGAGCTGAGGCCGTCGAGCGCTTGCAGCGGCGAATGGCCGGTCCGGCATTGATCGAACAGCAGGAACATGTGCCTCCGCGCAGTTTGTTCGGAACAGAAGAGGATGATATAGAGACGAAAGAGTTGTAAATCGATTGTTATGGAAGATCTATTCGAGTGGAATTCCGATAAAGCTGAGGCAAATCTCGCTAAGCACGGCATTTCATTCGAAGAAGCGTCGACAGTATTTCTAGATCCTCTATCACTAACGGTTCCCGACCCAATACACTCAAACGAGGAGAATCGTTTTATTATTACCGGCCGTTCTATCGAACAAAGACATTTAGTCGTTGTACATGTTGACCGGGGTGATAAAATTAGAATTATCAGTGCACGCATGGCGACTCCGAGCGAAAAAAGAAGTTATGAACAGTGATCCCCAGGAAACTGAAATGCTTGATGAGTACGACTTTAGTGGAGGAATTCGCGGCAAATATCTCGAGCGGATCGCCGCACGACAGAATTTGATCGCTCTCGAACCGGATGTTGCCGAAGTCTTTACAGATTCCAAGTCTGTTAATGAAGCGCTCCGAGGACTGCTTCCGGTTATTCAACAACAGGCAGAGAAAGTCCATAGAGAACCATAAGAATTTAATCTGTGCGCAGAATAGCACCCATAATCATAAGCTTTTGCCTGCTTTTCGGCTTAATTGCCGATGCGCATGGATATGCTCGTCCTCAAACAGCGTCGGTTCGTAATACGAGTATTCCCAATGTATTCAGGCCATTCAAACGAATAATTCGGAGGGTTTTCGGATCACCGGTCAGCGCTTGCACCTGGAGCCCTAAGCCGGCCTTGCTCACCGGTCTCTACCTTGACCGCCACGAAATGGTTGTCGGGCACGGCGAGGAAAGTGATCCGGGAATAAATATTTCAACTTCAATTGAAAACCCAGACTATAATCTTGTTGCCTTCGTCTATAAAGTCACGGCCGGCAAGATAGTCGGCGCGGGTGCGAAGGTTAAATGGGACCTCTCCGGAGTTGAACCGGGTGTTTACACGATCACGGCGGGCGTTAATGATGGATCCGGAGTTTTGGCGACAAAAACCGTCAAGGTCGAAACCCTGCAATGTGCCGGCTGCACGCTCCGTGAAACGGAATGAGAATTATGAAGAAAGGGCTGATTTTCTTATTTGTACTGATATTTATGGTGCCTCAGATATATGCGTTTGAGTCGCAGGATCGAGCGCCCGTCCATTCAACCGCTTTAAATCCTGCCATTCCAAACGTGCTTAGGCCCTTTCGCAGATGGGTCCGTAAATTTCTCGGCATCAAGCCGAAACCGATCGAAGAAGGCGGTCCGGCGGACGTAACAAAACTTACCCTGAGCAAGACCAGTATCAAATTATCCTGCGATCCCGACACCGATGTGAACCGGCAGTTGATCGAGATCTCTGTCGAAGCCTATGATCGCTATAACGATGTGCTTACATACGTTTATAATCCTTCGGCAGGAAAAGTGATCGGTAATGGCCCTAATGTAATGTGGGATCTGACCGGTGTCCCGCCCGGACGGTATACTTTTACTGCCGGGGTAAATGATGGCTGCGGGGTCTGCGGATATACAAAGACGGAAATGGTCGAAATAGTCAGAGAGACGCCGTGTAACTCCGGAGGAACATAATGAACCGAACAGTCTCGTGTATGCTTGGTCTTTTCTTCGTTTTAGCGCCTTCCGTTTCGGTACAAAGTCGGGTTACAAAGGAATCCGCCTGCGACGTGCCTTTAAACGTCACCGCGCTTACCCTGATCCACACTGAAATATCCTCAGGCTGCGCGGAAGATTCGAAAAGTTGCGTTCCGAGTCCGGAGATCAGGATCGCTGCAATCGCGCCTGAACCTGAGAATGTAGTGCTCATATATCTCTACAAGATCTCTGTCGGAAAAATAATCGGCTCCGGTCCTAATGTTATTTGGGACCTTTCGAATGTCGAGCCCGGAACATACACTATCACTGCCGCTGTGGATTACGAAGGTAATCCATGGAAACGTCCGCTCGGCACGACCCAGACAAAGGAAATAACGGTAACCGAGAAGATCGAGCGCAATGCGGACAATGAAAAAGTTAAAGATGTCGGATATTAAGACCATTATCGACCCGACCACCGCCTCGGCATAACCAATTGACTGAATCCAAAAAAAATCTCGGAAAGCTCCTCAGCATCCACGGCGCGTCGCCCCTCTATATGCAGCGCGCCGCGATAGTTGCAATTCTCTCGTTTATCTTTTTCCTTGCGATGCTCGCGGTGTTCTCGTTTCGGCAGCAGTTCGGATATTTCATCCTCGCCACCGCCTTCCTGGTTGTGGAGATCTTCACGCTGCTCGGCCTCTTTACGCACCGCCGAAATATCCTCGAGATACATGAGAACGGGCTTAAGTTTAGAAAGAACTTCGTGCAATGGAACGAGATCGATCTCCTGACCGAAACGAGCGATGGGGGGTTTGAGATAACTCTCGAAAACCGCAACAATGTCCGCATCCCCCCTTCCCTTTTCGACATTGAGAATGCCCGCCGTTTTATCGCCGCCCGGGTCGACGCCTAACTTCTTGCAAACTGGTTATACATTGTTTATAATTTAGCGTGTGCAATTCAAAACGCACCCGTACCTACCCTACCCCCAAGGGCACTCTACGTATCAGGATCTAATGAACGAATTTAACCTTCGCGAAGAAAAGCGCATTGCCGCTTTAAGGGACGCGAACATCCTCGACACTCTTCCCGAGCAGGAGTTCGACGATCTGACGCTGCTTGCCAGCCAGATCTGCGAAACACCTATTGCACTTATCAGCCTTACCGATACCGATCGCCAGTGGTTCAAATCGCGGGTTGGATATTCAGCGACCGAAGGGCCCCGCGACATCTCATTTTGCAACCACGCTATTGCGGGAGAAGACTTATTTATCGTATCTGACGCCCGTAAGGACCTGCGTTTCGCGGATAATCCCTGTGTGGCTACGGATCCGGGCGTAGTTTTTTATGCGGGCGCCCCTCTGATCACTGCCGATGGCCATGCCCTGGGCGCTTTATGCGTGATCGACCATAAGCCTCACAAGCTGTCTGCGAATCAAAAACGTTCGCTCGCCGCTCTTGCGCGCTCGACGATGAGTCTTATTGACGCACGCACGGCCGGCTTTAAGCGCGAACGTGCCCAGTTAAATGCCATCACGGCTTCCCCCGGTCCGGCCGGCTTGCTGTTTCAAAATGAGGAACGTGCCGAAAGATCTGCAACGTTCGATAAAATAACGCCCTACATCATCGCCACGGGCGTCGTTGTTTTGGCTGCGCTGTTTAAGGGCGTGGTGATCGATCGGATCATTCAGATCGAATCTCCTTTCCTGCTCTTTTTTATCGCCGTTCTTTTAAGCGCGTGGCGCGGGGGACTGGGTCCAGGAGTATATGCGACAGGGCTCGCTGCACTGCTCGCCGCGTACTTTTTTCTCGCCCCCTATGGCGATCTGCTCGGCCACACCACAGCGCAATACGTAAGAGTTTTTCTATTTATTTGCGAAGGGGCTCTCACAGCCTATCTTTGCGCGTCTCGTCTGCGCAGCGAGCGTCAGGCACAGAATGCTACGGGAGAACTGGAGCAAAACGTCCGCCGAAGGACCGCCGAATTGGCCCGGGCGAATGTTGACCTGAAGGAAGAGATCAAGGAAAGAACTGTCCTCCAGCGCGAACTGCGCGAAGCGCGCGATGCCGCGATCGAATCCGCCAAATTGAAGTCCGAATTCCTGGCCAACATGAGCCACGAGATCCGCACCCCGATGAACGGCGTTATCGGAATGACCGGGCTCCTTCTTGATACGCCGCTCGATACCGAACAAAGGCGGTTCGCCGAGATAATCAGGAACTGCGGCGATTCGCTGATGACGATAATCAACGACATCCTCGATTTTTCAAAGATCGAGGCGGGCAAGCTTGATCTCGAAACGCTTGATTTCAATCTCCGCGATCTTGTCGAAGGCACCGTCGAAATATTTTCGGACCGGGCGCGCGACAATGAGAATGAGTTGGCCACCTTGGTCTACGCCGACGTTCCACTGGGCCTGCGGGGCGATCCGAACCGCATCCGTCAGGTGCTGACAAATTTCATCGGCAACGCCGTAAAATTCACTAAAAAGGGCGACGTTATCGTCAGGGTGAAAAAACAGAGCGGGCCCCGTGGAGAGGTAGTGCTGCGGTTTTCGGTTTCCGATACGGGCATCGGCATAGGCGGGGAGATACGGGAGAAACTCTTCCAGCCGTTTACCCAGTCTGACGCCTCCACAACCCGCGAATTCGGCGGGACCGGGCTGGGACTGTCGATCTCAAAACGGCTCGTTGATCTGATGGGCGGCACTATCGGTGTTGAAAGTGCGCCAGGGAAAGGCTCTACTTTTTGGTTCACGCTAAAGCTCGAACAGCAGGACCATGCGGCCAGTGCGGTCTCATCGAGGTCGGATGGTGTCGAGATACAGCTTGGTGGAAAACGTATTCTCATCGTTGACGATAACAAGGTAAATCGCGAGATCATGGCCTACCAGGCCCGGTCGTGGGCGATGGACGTTTATGAAGCCGACGGGCCGAAAGATTGCCTGGACCGTCTAAGATCAATGGCCGATCAAAATGCGCCCGCCGAGCTCATTATAATGGACCTTCAGATGCCGGGTATAAATGGTCTCGAAACCATCCGAATGCTGCGTGAAATGCCCGCCGGGCAACAAACCAACGATTCGGTGCCGCCGATCATAATGATCTCTTCAAGCGCGAAAACGATCTCAACCGAAGAGCTTGGGGAGCTTGGGATCGAGAGCTTTTTGACAAAGCCTTACAGGCAAGCCGAGCTCTTGGCGGCTGTTCGCCGCTCGTTCGGCCTTTTTACCGAGCCGGTGTTCGATGCGCTGCCCAAAACGAACATTTCACGTGAAATACCGGCGTTTGTCGATATCGCGGATGACGCAGGGAGGATCTTGCTTGTCGAAGACAATCCTGTGAATCAGATGGTCGCGCAGACGCAGCTTCGAAAAGGAGGATACTATGTCGAGGTCGCGGCGAATGGCGCCGAAGCTATCGAAACACTTGAGAAGCGCCGCTTTGATCTGATCCTTATGGACTGCCAGATGCCCGTTATGGACGGTTATGAAGCGACGCGCCAGATCAGACTGCGTGACTGGACCGCGGCCGCAACGCCCATAATCGCCATGACCGCCCATGCCATCGATGGCGAGCGCGAGAAATGTCTCAGGGCGGGAATGAACGACTACCTGAGCAAACCGGTCGAAAAAGAAGAGTTGCGCCGCGTCGTCAGAAGGTGGATGGCGATGGGTATCGAAGGCGATCCCGAGATCAGCTACGCCCCTAATCGCTTTGAGGACCGTCCCGAGCCCGCAACACTGTCCGGCTCTGCGAACGGCAGCGAATGTGCCATCGACGTCTCCGTGCTGGATGACATCACCGGCAACGATCTTGAGTTGAGAACCGAGGTTGTTGAAATGTACCTTTTGCAAACCCCGGAGCAGCTCGACGATATCGAACGCGCAATTGCTACTGGAGATGATGAATTGCTCTACCAGGCGGCCCATAAGAATCTGGGCGGCAGCACGATGTGCGGAATGACCGCGGTGATCGCGCCGATGAGAATGCTGGAGCAGATGGGACAGAACAGACGCAGCAAAGAAGCTGCGCCATTTCTTCAACAAGCAAAAGAAGCTTTTGATAGAATAAGGATTGAATGCGAGCTTCTGCTCGGAGAAAAAGTTTCATAGCGTCCCCCCTCGCTACCCCAAAAACTATGAAAAACATCGTTATCGTTGAGGATAACCAGGTTGTTGCCCGGCTATACGAAGGGAAGCTCAAAGCAGAGGGAAACACGGTCCATGTTGCCTACGATGGCGCTGAGGGACTGGAACTCGTTCACCGGATCAAGCCCGACCTGCTGCTCGTCGACCTAATGCTGCCAAACCTGTCCGGGGTCGAGATAATAAAGACTCTGCGCAAGGATTACCGGTTCGCAAACCTGCCGATCATGGCATATTCCAGTGCCGACGAAAGCATCCTGAACGAAGCGGTTCAGGCAGGAACGACAAAGATCCTTTCAAAGAACGCCGCGTCGTTTAAGGAAATACTCGAGCATGTCAAAGCCCTTATCGAGCTGACCAAAAACTGGCAGATATACCCTGCCGGGTTTGTGACCGAAAATCAGGCTGGAACATCGGGCAATGCCGCCGCGCAAAAACGCGTGCTGATAGTTGAAGACGATCCTATTACGTGCAGCCTGGTCGCCGGGATCGTGGAACAGAACGGTTTTACGCCCGTGGTGATCGCCGATGGCCAGGAAGCATACCGCACGCTCACTGAAGACGCCAATTTTGTGCTCGCGATCTTCGATGTCGAGCTGCCCAAGATCCTGGGAACAGACCTGCTCAAATATATGCGCAGGTCTGTGCGGTTGCTTTCTATTCCCGTGATCGTGATGAGCGCCTCGGAAAACCGTGTCAAGATGCAGATCGACAGCCACGCCGCCGGCGCATCGTTCTTTATCGCAAAACCCTTCGACCGCACGACTTTTGAGACACTGTTAAACGCACTCGCTCCTGCAAATTAGTCGAGAAAATTTCGCCACCTGTCGCTCTCCGCGACCTCTTTGATCAGTTCGTTGCGCGCTTCGAGCAGGCGCTTCATATAATTTTCGAGGAGAAGTTTATCCATCAACCGGCCCAGCAATCCGAGCGGGGATGTGTAATCGAATACATCCCGCATTAGCGTGCGCCCATCGGTTTCCGTAAAGAAATGGTCGTGGTCCAGGCGTTTAAAAGCTCCGCTCAACATCGAATCGCGGAAATGATGAGGCCTGTCGAACTGCGTTATCTCTGAGGTTAGATTTTGTTGGATCCCAAAGTGAACGGCCTCCCACGTTACGGTCTCACCAAGATCTATCAATCCGAAGGTGACGCCCTCAACCGCACGCTCATGGCTCCCGCTCATCGATTCGGTGTGCAGATCGATACACCGCGCCAGATCGAATACGCGTGTCGCAGGAGCGTTTACTATGGTCTCGAGTTCAATAACAGGCATAGGTAAAAAGTGTGCTGAAATCATCCCGTATCGCTTGCTGAATAGCAAGCTTATTTCCCTGCCGCCTGTTTTCTTACGCCCCGTTTTCTTGTATTCTATTAGTTTGATAATTATCAGGTAATTTTATTCGGAGATAATATGAGCGTAGAAGTCGTAATGCCGCAGATGGGCGAATCCATCACCGAGGGGACCGTTTCGAAATGGCTGAAACAGGTCGGCGATACGATCGGGAAAGATGAACCGATCCTCGAGATCTCGACCGACAAGGTCGATGCCGAGGTGCCGAGCCCGGGCGCAGGCGTGCTGCTCGAGATCAGGGCGCAGGAAGGCGAAACTGTCGAAGTTGGCACGGTCGTCGCGGTGATTGGCGAGACTGGCGAACAACCGGCGGCAGCGCCGAGTCCCGCACCCGCGCCTGTAGCGGCTGAGCCCGCACCCGTCGCCGAACCGGAACCCGAACCTCAAC
>Ga0193752_1001260_pt1 | contig 21387 bp, 20 predicted proteins | sample H1c1metaG_FD_144924 | JGI IMG/M metagenome (GOLD analysis project Ga0193752, IMG submission 144924) | Soil microbial communities from a riparian zone of the East river system, Colorado, United States - H1c1 | ecosystem: Environmental > Terrestrial > Soil > Riparian zone | place: USA: East River...
CAGTGTCCGCGTCCCGTGGACACCGTCGTGCCCGCACGTTTCAATTTTGCGCCGTGTCCGGCACGCCTGGCCCGCAACTCGCGTACCTATGAGATCACCCTCGCCAATGGCACTGTGGTCAGGCGTACCAGCTCCGATCCAGGCCGCGCCCTGCTGACGGGCTTCGTCGGCGGGCCGGCGCCCAGTGACGACTGGAACAAGATGGACGTGAACGGCTTGCGCGGCATCGCGAAAACCGCGCCGTACTTCCACAACAACAGCGTCGATACCCTCGAGCAGGTGGTCGATCACTACATCGAGTTCTTCAAGCGCGCGCAGGTGACGGCGCCGCCCGGCGTAGTGCCGCCCTTCACGACCACGGATGGTGTGCATTTCGACCGCCAACCGCTACCCGAGGAGCGTGCCGCGCTGGTTGCCTATCTACGCACGCTTTGAAGGCATCGTGACGGGTCGACGGCTGATGGTCAGCCGTCGACGGGTGCGGACGGAGTAGCCAGGATGAGCTGATACAGCGCGAGGTCCAGCCAGCGCCCGAACTTGAAGCCTGATTGCTTCACGGTGCCGCAATGGGTGAACCCCAGGCGTTCGTGCAACGTGATGCTGACTGCATTCGATGCATCGATGCCGCCCACCAACACGTGATAGCCCTGTTCCTCGGCCGCCTTGATGATCGCCTCGAGCAACACACGTCCCACGCCCTGACCGCGAAAGCGCGTGTCGACGTAGACGGAATGCTCCACGGTGTACTTGTACGCGGGGCGCTCACGGAACTGGCCGTAGCTCGCGAAGCCGAGCAATTCGCCGGCGTCGTTCTCGGCTCCGATGACGGGATACTTCTTCGCGGTTTTGCCCGCAAACCAACTGACCATGTCGTCGTTGGTGCGCAATCTGTAGTCGTACAGCGCCGTCGAATTTGCGATCGCCTCGTTGAAGATCGCGAGGATGGCGGCGGAATGGCGCTGCGGTTCGCAGCTGATGAGCTTCATGCAGGAATCCCGGCAATGGCCGCGCGCTTGCGGATCGGCGCGGCCCGGAACGCGGCGGCAATCGCGCCGCGCAGCGGTTTCGATAGATAGTGATTGTCGTAGGGCGTGGGGCGCTTTGGCATTCCATCCTTGCGTGGGGTGCGGCCCTGCAGCCACGAATGGGTGTCGATGAGGCCCCAGCACATCACCACGTTCACCTGCTTGAACGACAGCGTGAGATCGAGAAACGCGCGGCCGAGCGCGGCGACTTGTTGGTCGCGTCGGGCGAAGTCGGCCGGCAGCGTCGCATCGTGCACGTCGAATTCCGTGACAGCCAACGAGTAGCCCATGCCGGTGACGTCGTCGAGAAACTTGCGCCAGGCTTTTTCATCACGCGTGTCGAAGCTGCGATTGGCGTTGCTGTCCTGGTTCCCCGAGCCCAGGTGCGCCTGAACGCCAAGCGCGTTCACCGGCACTCCGGTCTTGCGGAATCGTTCGAGCAATCGCAACACGCCGTCGCGGTGCGCGGCGCTGCCGGTTTCCCAGCCCATGTAATCGTTGTAGACGAGTTCGGTTTCCGGCAAAGACGCGCGCGCGGCGTGGAATGCCGTCTGCAATACCTTATCGGGCGAGCCCATGGCTTTGGACAGCGGCGTCTCACGCATTTCGCCCGTCACATTGTCGACAGCTTCGTTCACCACATCCCAAGACACGATGCGTTTGCCGAAGTGGGACGTCGTCGTCGCGATGTGATCGCTCAGCAGCTTTTCCGCTGCGCTCGTGGGCTGCGCGCCGAAGTCGTAGCCGTCCAACCACTTCGGCAGCCAGCGCGGGTGATGCCACAACAGGCAGTGGCCGCGCGTCAGCATCTTGTTTGATTCGGCGAAGGCCAGCAGCGCCTCGGCACGCTCGAAATTAAATTCGCCGGGCGCCGGTTGAACGGCCGGCATCTTCAATTCGTTCTCGGGAACGATGACGCCGCACTGCGAGCGCACCAATTCGAGATACCGGGGATCCGCGAGGCCGCGGCTGCTCAGCGCGGTGCCGAAGTGCAGTCCCTTCGCGTGCGCCAGCGATTCGAGCGAGTCCGGGCCCGCCTCCGAAGCGAGTTCGTCGGCGCGCAGCGGTGCGGCTGCGAGCGCGACTGACAAGCCGGCTTCGAGCATCTGACGGCGCGACAGGTGCGGCATCTCAGTCCTGCAGGAACTTTGCGAAATCTGCGCTGCCGATGCTCTTGTCCAGGTAACCGAACGTGCCCGATTCGCGAATCTCCCTGGCCGCGTTGATCAGGCCACTCATGGCCGCGCGGTACAGCGAAGTCGCGAGACTGATGCGACGCACGCCCGCATCGGCCAGCTCCGCGACGGAAAACGATTTGCCGGGGATGCCGACCATGAAGCTCACCGGCTTGCCGAGGCTCGAACACACCGTGCGGACCGCGGCGAGATCGGGCAGGGCGGGCGCGAACAGAACATCTGCGCCGGCCTTCTCATAGGCCTGCAGGCGCCGGATGGTGTCTTCCAGATCGTTCCGGCCGTGTAGATAGTTCTCCGCGCGTGCCGTGAGCGTGAAGGGGAACGGCAAGGTCCGCGCTGCTTCTGCCGCCGCAGCGACACGCTCGGTGGCGAAGCTCGAGTCGAAGATCGGTGCTTCCTTTCTGCCGGTGGCGTCTTCGATCGAGCCGCCGACAAGGCCGACTCCAGCCGCCATCCGGATGGCCTTTGCCGTGGCATCGGGCGCATCGCCAAAGCCCTTTTCGAGATCCGCGGAGACGGGCAGGCTGGTCGAGGCGCAGATCAGGCGCGCGTTGGCCAGCGATTCGTCGATCGAAATACCGTAATCGAGGCGACCGAGGGTACCGGCAGTCGCGCCGCTCGAGGTTGCCAACGCGGGAAACCCCAATGACGCGAGAATCTTCGCCGAACCGCCGTCCCAGCAGTTCGCGATGACAAAGGTGCCCTTGGCGTGCAACGCACGAAATCGCTGCGCGCGTTCTGCTTGAGCCTTTTCGTCCATGTCGCCTCCGAATAGAGGCGGGTAGTCTAGCGATTGCGCGCGGCTACGTAATCCATGACAGGTTGCAAGGCGTCGCTCCCGCTTTCGGGATCAGTCCAGGCGTTTTTTGAAGCGCGCCACTGCGATGCCGAGCATCACGCCCAAGAACAGGGCGAGCTTGGCGAGCTGCGGCCACACCTCGGGCAGTTCGGCGCCGCGCAGCATGATGCCGCGTACGATCACGTTGAAATGCGTGAGCGGAAGCACCTGCGCGATCCACTGGGCGACTACGGGCATGCCTTCGAACGGGAACATGAAGCCCGAGAGCAGGATCGAGGGCAGCAAGGTGACGAACGCGAGTTGAAACGCCTGGAATTGCGTTTGCGCCAAGGTCGAGACGAACAGCCCCAGCCCCAGCGATGCCGCTATGAACAGGAGCGTTGCGGCATACAGATTCGCGAGGTTGCCGACCACGGGCACGTTGAACAGATACGAACCCACGATGAGGATCAGCGTGGTCTGGATCAGGCCGATGCCGACATAAGGTAGTAGTTTGCCCACCATGAGCTCGAGCCGCCCGAGCGGCGTCGCGATCAGCAGTTCGAGATTGCCGCGCTCGCGTTCGCGCACGATGGCGCCGGAGGTGAACAACACCATCGTCATGGAGAGAATCACTCCGATCAGCGCCGGCACGATCTGCACGGCCGTGCGTTTTTCGGGGTTGTACAAGGTGCGGATCTCGATGCGGCGCGGTTCCATGCGCTTGCCGCCGGAATAGGGCCCTTCCCCGTGACGGGCAAGAATGGGCATTGCAGCGATGCCACCGGCCACGCCGGCGAGGCTGGGCTGCGCGCCGTCGACCAGGATCTGCACGACGGGCCGGGTGTCCGATTGCAGGCGGCGCTCGAAATCGTGAGGAATCACCACCGCCATGCTGGCGCGTCCCTCGCGCATGAGCCGGTCGAGCTCGGCGGACGAGGCGGTGGTGTGGCTCACGCGGACCACCTGCGTGGCGCGCAACTGGGCGATGAACTCGCGCGACATCGACGTGTTGGCGTCGTCCTGGATCACGGTCGCGAGATTGCGCACGTCGTAATTGATGGCGTAGCCAAACAACGTGATCTGCAGGAGCGGCACGCCGACGATCATTCCAAACGTCACGCGATCGCGCGACAGCTGCCGCACTTCTTTCATCGCGACGGCGCGCAGCCTGCGCATGGAGGCGAGAAACTTGTTAGTTGCCACGCTTTTCGGACCTCGTGGCGACGACGAACACGTCTTCCAGGCTGGCGTCGGTGGCTTCGATCTGCGCCTCGATACCGTGTTCCTTGAGCAAGGCTCGCAGCTTGGCCAAGGCATCCGCCTGGCCGCGGTCGGCGAGCACGCGCAGCCGGATGCCGAGCTGGGTGACGCCGTGCACCCAGGGCAACTCGCGGATCAGGCGCGGAGCCTCGCTGCCATCGGCGCCTTCGATCTCGAATACATCGGCGTCGACATCCGCCATCAATTTGCGCGGTGTCCCTTCGGCGACCACGCGCCCTTCGGCGATGATCGCCAGACCGTGGCAGCGCTCGGCTTCATCCATGTAGTGCGTGGAGACGAGGATCGTGGCGCCGGCCTCGGCCAGCTGGAACAGCCGTTCCCAGAAGTCGCGCCGGCTCTGCGGGTCGACCGCGCTGGTGGGCTCGTCGAGCAACAGCAGCTCGGGCGAGTGCAGCGTGGCGGCCGCGAGCGCCAGGCGCTGTTTCTGGCCGCCGCTCATCGTGCCGGCGCGCTGCTTGCGCAGCTTCTCCAGATCGTAGGTGGCGCGTTGCTGCGCAATGCGCGCCTCGACATCACCTTCGAGGCCGTACAGCTCGGCGATGAACTGGAGATTTTCATCGCAGGTGAGGTCTTCCCACAGTGAGAACTTCTGCGGCATGTAACCCAGGCGGCGGCGGATGGCTTCGGCGTCCTTGACGACCGACAGGCCAAACACTTCCGCATGCCCATCGCTGGGCAGCAACATGCCGCACAACATGCGCAGGGTGGTCGACTTGCCCGAACCATTGGGGCCGAGAAATCCGTAGATGCGGCCCGAGGGAATATCGAGATCGATGTGATCGACCGCGACCTTGTCGCCGAATTTTCGCGTGAGCTGTCGCGCGGAGATGGCCGTTCCGGCGTCAGTCTCCCTGACGTTCACGGCGTTGCCAGTTCCAGCGTCACGTCGACGGGGACCCCCGACGGCAATTTCGCGGCTTCCGCATCGTCGAACACCACTTCGCATAGAAAGCTCAGGCGGGAGCGATCGGCGGCGGTGAGCGAGTAGTAAGGCGTGAACTCGGCTTCGCTCGCGATGAAGCGCACTTGGCCCTTGAATGCCTGGTCGACACCATCGACGCGCAGCGTTGCGGGCGTGCCGATCTTCACCTGCGCGCGGATCGGGGTCGGTACGTGAACGCGCGCGAACGGCGCGGTGGTCGTGAGCAGCACCGCCACCGTGGCGCCGCGCGCGGGTTTCTCACCGGCATGAAACGGCAGCGAGTCGATCGTGCCATCGATGGGAGAACGCACTTCGAGCCGCGCGGACGTCGTCTCGAGACCGGCAAGGTTCGCGCGCGCGCTGTCGGCCGCCTGTCTGGCCTGCGCCAATTGCTCGGCGCGGGTTCCTTCCTGCATCTCGCGCAAGTCCTCTGCCGCCTCGTTGAGGCTGGCCTCGGCGGAGTTGGCGGCGGTGACCTGGCGATCGGCCTCGGACTTGCTGACCAGGCTGCGTGCCACGAGGCCCAACAAGCGGTCACGCTCGCGTACGGCATCGTCGCGCTGCGCGCGTGCGCGATCGCGGCGGGCCGCTGCGGCCCGAATGCTGGTGACGCGCGGTCCGTTCTTCAATTCTTCGACGCGCGCTTCGGCCTCGGCCAACTGCGCGCGCGCAACGTCGAGCTCGGCGGTGGACAGGGCGCGGTCCTGCACCACGACCACATCGCCCTTTTTTACCGCCGCACCCTCGGCGAGCGGCAGCGCTACGATCGATTCATTGGCGTCGGCGACGAGTTCCACCCGATCGCGTTCGAGCGTGCCGGGCAGAGCGTCTTCGTCGCGGCGCGAGCAGGCGGCGAGCACTGCCACAAACAACAAGGAGGCGAGTGTGCGGCTGTTCATGCCGCGAACTCGAAGCGCATGGATAGATCCACCGCCTGCACGTGTTTGGTGATCCCGCCGACGGAGATGTAGTCGACACCGGTCAGCGCGATCTCGCGCACCGTGGCAAGCGTGACGCTGCCGGAGGCTTCGAGTTTCGCGCGTGCGCCCTGCGCGCGGTTGCGCGCGACCGCGCTGCGTATGTCGTTGTGAGAGAGTTCATCGAGCATGATGATCTCTGCACCGGCGGCCAACGCCTGGTCGAACTCGTGCAGCGATTCCACTTCGACTTCGACCGGCACACCGGGAGACGTTCGGCGCGCAGCGGCGACGGCAGTGCCGATGGAGCCTGCTGCGATGATGTGGTTTTCCTTGATCAACACCATGTCGTACAGACCGAGACGGTGGTTCTGGGCACCGCCACAGCGCGCGGCGTACTTCTGTGCGAGGCGCAGGCCCGGAAGAGTCTTGCGCGTATCGAGAATGCGGCAGTTCGTTCCCGCGATGGCTGCGACGTAACGGCTGGCGGCGGTCGCCGTGGCCGACAACGTTTGCAGAAAATTGAGCGCCGTGCGTTCGCCTGTGAGAATGGGGCGCGCGGGCCCCGAGATCCGCAGCACCGGCATGTCCGTGCGCAGGGGCGCGCCATCGGCGACCAGCCACTCCAGGTGAATCGCGGCATCGAGTTGTCTGAAGGTGGCGTCGACCCAGTCGGTGCCACAGAGGACCGCCGCTTCGCGAGCGACGATAGTGGCGCGAACTTGTTCGGTGGCGGGAACCAGGGCGGCGGTGACGTCACCGCCGCCCAAGTCTTCAGCGAGCGCGGCGGCGACCTGCCGCGCAATGATGTCGTTAGCGAGTCGTTCGATCAGATTGGCAGGCCGTGCGACGTGGCGGCCATGCACATCAGCATCGGAAACGAGAGGATGAAGTTCGTGCGCGAGGCGTAGAGCGCGGTCTTGCGCGCCTGCGCCTTTTCTTCATCCGTCGCGGGAACGATGCCGAGGATCTTCTTCTGGTTCGGCCAGATCAGGCCCCAGACATTGAACAACATGATGGTGCCGAGCCAGGCGCCGATGCCGATGACGACGGTCTGGTAGTCCGCCTCCGGCAGCAGCAGGCTGAGCGTGAAGGCGTTGACGAAGCGCGCATCCAGCAGCCAGGCGCCGGCTACCCAGGTGGCGAGCGCAGCCCAGCGGAACCAGAACAGCGCACGCGGGGCGATGTACTTGTTGACGCCGGCGCCACCGGGGCCACCCTTGTCCGCGGCCGCATCGGCCAGGCCCGGAGTCTGCACGGCGTTGAAGTAGTAGAGCAGGCCGATCCAGAACACCCCGGAGACAATGTGGACCCAGCGGGCGAGCGAGAGGTGGTTGAACGGCGAGTCCGGCGGTACTAGCGAGTGAGTCAGGACGACAGACAGCACGACCGCCAGGACGATGCCGGTGATCAGTGCGTAACGGTGATTCGTGAATATTTTCATTGTCTTAATCTCCCCGGTGAGCGGTTTGAAGAATAGGGGACGAGCCCCCATAATTCAACGCGCTCCGCGCGGCTGACCCGAATGATTGAACGTCCGCAATCCCCCTGCATCAAAGTCTGTGTGCTCGTACCGGGCAATCGATGCGCAGGGTGTCTGCGCACGGTGGATGAAATCGCCGCCTGGGGCTCGATGAGCGCGCAAGCGCAGTGGGCACTCATAAGCGTGCTCGAGGAAAGGAGAAAGATCGTGGCAGAAGACGTCGTCAGTCGTATCAAGACTCTCATTGGCACCAATCCCGCGGTGCTGTTCATGAAGGGCACACCGGATTTTCCGCAATGCGGGTTTTCCGCACAGGCCGTGGCCGCGCTGCGCGCTTCGGGCGCCAGCGGATTCCATCACGTGAACATTTTCGAGGACCCCGAGCTGCGTGAGGCGCTCAAGCAGTTCTCGAACTGGCCTACCTACCCGCAGCTGTACGTCAACGGCGAGCTGGTCGGCGGCTGCGACATCGTGCTCGACATGCATCGCAGCGGCGAACTCCAGAAAGTTCTCGCCGAGGCCGGCGCGAGCTGAAGCGAAGAGGGGGTGCCTATTCTTCCGGGAGCGCCGGGCCGCCCCACAGCAATTGCGCGCGTACATCCGCCTTGCGCCATACTCCATCGAGCGCATTGCATACCTCGCAGAAGATGTCGGCGGTGCGTTCGGCGTCGTACTTCGCCGAGTGCGCTTCGCTCGAATCCCAGTTGACTCCGCAGACTTGCGCCGCCTTGGCCAGTACCGTCTGGCCAAACGCCGCGCCCGCGAGGGTCGCCGTGTCGAAACACGAAAACGGATGGAACGGGTTGCGCTTGATCTCGGCACGCGCGACGGCGGCGTTCAGAAACGCGAGGTCGAACGCCGCGTTGTGACCGACCAGCACGGCGCGTCGGCAGTTCTGCGTCTTCATCGCGGTGCGCACTTCCGTGAAGATTCGCCCGAGCGCGTCCTTCTCAGGCAGCGCCGGCCTCAATGGATGAAATGGGTCGATGCCGTTCACGGCGAGCGAGGCGGGCTCGAGGTTCGAGCCCTCGAAGGGACGCACGTGATACTGATGCGTTTCTCCGCGCCGCAACCGGCCGTCCGGTCCGAACTCGATTATCACCGCGGCGATCTCGAGCAACGCATCGGTCACGCAGTTGAAGCCGCCGGTTTCGACGTCGACGACCACGGGCAGGAACTGGCGAAAGCGCCGGCTCATGAGCGGCGCGCTGACGGTTTCAACCGCTATCTCCGGGCTCGCCGGCGAAATGATTTCTTCCATCAATTCACCAACTGCCAGGCCACGGGCTCGTTCGCACGCATCGGCACGAGCTTCCCAACGCCCCCATCCACCGGAAAATGATAGTTAGCCGGCGGGCGCCACTCCCGCTTTGCGAGCGTGATCTGGTCCGCGTTCCGCGGCAGCCGGTAGAAATCCGCGCCGAAGTCCGAGGCGAAGCCTTCCAGTTTGTCGAGCTTGCCCACGGATTCAAAAGCCTCGGCATAGAGCTCGATGCCGGCGTGCGCCGAAAACATGCCGGCGCAGCCGCAGGCGTTTTCCTTGGTGCCTTGCGCGTGTGGCGCACTGTCGGTGCCGAGAAAGAAACGCGGATTGCCGCTCACCGCCGCCGCGAGCAGCGCCTCACGATCAGGCTCGGTCTTGAGAATCGGCAGGCAGTAGTAGTGCGGTCGGATTCCGCCCTCGAAGATTGCGTTGCGATTGTGCAGCAGGTGCTGGGGCGTGATCGTCGCGCCGACCCCGTCGCGTGCAGCTTTGACGAAATCCGCTGCGACCTTCGTGGTGATGTGCTCGAACACCACGCGCAGTTGCGGAAAACGATCGATCGTCGGCGCGAGGACTGCGTCGATGAAGCGCGTTTCGCGTTCGAACACGTCCACGTCGCGCGCCGTCACCTCGCCATGCACCAGCAGCGGCAGGCCAAGTTCGCTCATGCGCTCGAGGACCGCATCGATGCGGCGAATATCGGTGACGCCGGAATCCGCGTTGGTGGTTGCGCCGGCCGGATACAACTTGCAGGCGTACACCGCTCCGCTGTCCTTCGCGCGCGCCATTTCGGCCGCAGCGGTGCCATCAGTGAGATACAGCGTCATCAATGGCGTAAAGCGCGCACCTGCCGGCAGCGCCGCCAGGATGCGGGCTCGATATTCGAGCGCCGCGGCGGTGGTCGTCACCGGCGGCTTCAGATTGGGCATCACGATGGCGCGTGCGAATCGCGCCGCCGTAAAGGGCAAAACCGCGGCGAGGGCCGCGCCATCGCGCAGGTGCAGATGCCAGTCATCGGGGCGGCGAATCTGGATTTGCATTCAATGGCTCGCCGCGCGCGCGACGCGTAAAAATTTCATGGTGGGGGACGCAAGACGCGCCGTAAGCTGCTGTGTGGATTGAGGTTTGCTTGACCGGAGGCACTCAAGAAACGATCATATCGCGCCTTGTTTTCCCCGCCCCCTCACCTCATTTACAACGCGGCGCATGCTAGCACAGCACGCACTGCTTCCCTGGCGTCGCCGTTGGTCGGAATTGGATGCGTATGACGGAAATTATGAAGCTCGAAGATCTGGATCCGTCCGAGACACGAGAGTGGATCGAGTCGATCGACTCTGTGTTGAAAACTCAGGGTGCGGAGCGCGCGCACTACCTGCTCGAACAGCTGATCGATTTCACGCGCCGCTCCGGCGCCTATCTTCCGTTCCGTCCGAACACCGCCTACCTCAATACGATTTCGACCGCCCACGAACCTTCTTATCCGGGCAACCGTGAATTCGAGAAGCGCATCGAGGCCTGCATCCGCTGGAACGCGCTCGCCATGGTGCTCAACGCGAACAAGGTGTCGAGCGAATACGGCGGACACCTGTCCACCTACGCATCGTCGGCCACCTTGTACGAAGTGGGCTTCAATCATTTCTGGCGCGCGGCCTCGGCAGATCATCCCGGCGACATGGTGTTCGTGCAGGGTCATGCCTCGCCCGGTATTTACGCGCGCGCGTTCCTCGAAGGGCGTCTCAGCGAGGACCAGCTGCGGCATTTCCGCCAGGAAACCAGCGGTGACGGACTGTCGTCGTATCCACATCCCTGGCTGATGCCCAACTTCTGGCAATTCCCCACGGTGTCCATGGGCCTGGGGCCCATGATGGCTATCTACCAGGCGCGCTTCCAGCGCTACATGGAAAACCGCGGGATGGTGCCGGAATCGGATCGCAAGGTCTGGGCGTTCCTCGGCGACGGCGAAATGGACGAGCCGGAGAGCATGGGCGCGTTGACGCTGCCGGTGCGCGAGAAACTGGACAACCTGGTGTTCGTCGTCAACTGCAACCTGCAGCGGCTCGACGGCCCGGTGCGCGGCAATGGCAAGATCATCCAGGAGCTCGAGGCCGCATTCATGGGCGCGGGCTGGAACGTCATCAAGGTAGTTTGGGGCTCGCGCTGGGATCCGCTGCTCGCGCGCGACAGCGATGGACTGTTGCGACGCGTGATGGAAGAATGCGTCGACGGCGAGTACCAGAATTTCAAGGCCAAGGGCGGCGCGTACACGCGCGAGAATTTCTTCGGCAAGTATCCCGAGCTCAAGGAAATGGTCGCCAACATGTCGGATGACGACATCTGGCGCCTGAACCGCGGCGGCCACGATGCACGCAAGGCATTTGCGGCCTATACGGCTGCCATGAACCACAAGGGTCAGCCGACCGTCATCCTCGCGAAGACCGTGAAGGGTTTTGGGCTGGGCAAGGCGGCTGAAGGCCAGATGGTGGCGCACCAGCAGAAGAAGCTCGATGAGTCGGCGCTGCGCGACGTGCGCGACCGCTTCAACATCCCGCTCACCGACGAGCAGGTGGCCAAGCTTTCCCTGGTCAAGCCGGCTGACGACGCGCCGGAGATGAAGTACCTGCACGAGAAGCGCCAGGCGCTCGGCGGCTATCTACCGGCGCGCAAGATCGTGGCCAAGCCGCTGGTCATCCCGGAGCTGTCCACGTTCAGCGCCATGCTCGAGGGCACGGGTGATCGCGAGATCTCCACCACCATGGCCTTCGTGCGCATCCTCACGCAATTGCTGAAAGACAAGACGATCGGCAAGAACATCGTGCCCATCGTTCCCGATGAAGCGCGCACCTTCGGTATGGAAGGCCTGTTCCGGCAGATCGGCATTTACAGCTCGGCGGGCCAGCTCTACACGCCGGTCGATTCCGATCAGTTGATGTCATACCGTGAGGACAAGAAGGGCCAGATGCTCGAAGAGGGCATCAATGAGGCTGGCTCGACCTGCTCGTGGATCGCCGCGGGTACGGCCTATGCAAATCACGGCACGCACATGGTGCCGTTCTACATCTACTACTCGATGTTCGGCTTCCAGCGCGTCGGCGACTTCTACTGGGCGGCGGGCGACCTGCGCACGCGCGGCTTCCTGTTAGGCGGCACGGCCGGCCGCACCACCCTCGCGGGTGAGGGCCTGCAACACCAGGATGGACACAGCCTGCTGCACGCGGCCACCGTGCCCAACTGCGTGGCCTACGATCCGACTTACGCCTACGAACTCGCCGTGATCATCCACGACGGCATGAAGCGCATGTTCGCCAACGACGAAAGCGTCTTCTATTACATCGCTCTGATGAACGAGAACTACGTGCAGCCCGCGCTGCCGAAGGGCGTCGAGGAAGGCATCCTCAAGGGCATGTACCTGCTGCAGACGGGCGGCGCCGGCAGGGTGCGCGTGACGCTCATGGGCTCGGGCACGATCCTGCGCGAAGTCATCGCGGCGGCAGACATCCTCTCGAAGGACTTTGGCATCCCCTCGGACATCTACAGCGCGCCCGGCTTCTCGGAGTTGCGGCGCGAGGCCCTTGAAATCGAGCGCTGGAACCGGCTGCATCCGGGCGAGCCGGCGCGCATCCCGTACGTGAAGCAGGCGCTCTCCAAGGCCACGGGCCCGTTCATCGCCGCCACCGACTACATGCGTGCCTGGCCCGACATGATCCGCGAGTGGGTTCCCGGGCGATTCACTACCTTGGGCACCGACGGTTTCGGCAGGTCGGACGGCCGTTCCGCGCTGCGCAAGCATTTTGAAGTCGACGCGAAAAACATCGTGTACGCCTCACTGCATGCGCTCGCCGAGGAAGGCGCCCTCGACAAGGGCACGCTGCGGACCGCGCTCAACAAGCTCGGTCTCGACCCTAACAAGCTGGACCCGCAGAAAGCATGAGCACGGTTGACGTAAGCGTCCCCGACATGGGGAATTTCGAATCGGTGACGGTCATCGACGTGCTGGTGAAGCCGGGCGACACCATCGACATCGACACGCCGCTGGTCACGCTGGAGACCGACAAGGCCACCATGGATGTGCCATCCACCGCCAAGGGCGTGGTGGAGAAAGTGCATGTCGCCAAGGGTGGAACGGTCGCAACCGGTGCATTGATCGTGACGTTGAAGGGCGATGCGTCCCAACCTGCGTCGGCAGCGGGTACCGACCTCAAGCCCGCGACCGAGCCGGCTTCCGCGCCCGCGCCGGTCGCCGCGACGGTCGCGCCTGCGCCCGCGGCCGCGAGCTCCATTGAAGTCCGCGTCCCCGACATGGGCAGTTTCGATTCCGTGGCCGTCATCGATGTGCTGGTGAAGCCGGGCGACACGGTGGACTTCGACACACCGCTGGCCACGCTGGAAACCGACAAGGCGACGATGGATGTGCCGTCCACCGCCAAGGGGTTGGTGGAGAAAGTGCATGTCACCAAGGGTGGCAAACTGTCGCCGGGCGCGCTGGTGGTCACGGTGAAGGGGGTTGGAGTCCAACAGCCGCAGCCGGGCCCCAAAACTGCGACCTCCGCGGCGGCGGCTGACAAACCGGCGTCCGCGGCGAAGCCCGCCGGCACCCAGGTGCAGCAGGTGCCGATGCCCGCCGCACGCGGCGGACTGCCGCCCATCGACGAAGCAAGCTTCGGCGCGGCACATGCGAGTCCCTCGGTGCGCAAATTCGCGCGTGAACTCGGCGTGAACCTGGGACAGGTGCGTGGCAGCGGCGAGAAGGGCCGCATCCTGCTCGACGACGTCAAGGCATTCGTGAAGATGGTGATGTCGGGTGGTGGCCCCGCCGCCGCACCGGCGCTGCCGAAAGCGTACAACTACGACCCGGCCACGTTCGGCGCGGTCGAGATCAAGCCGCTCAACCGCGTGCAGAAGATCTCCGGCCCGAGACTCCAGGCGGCGTGGATCAACATCCCGCACGTCACCCAGTTCGACGAGTCGGACATCACCGAGCTCGAGCGCTTACGCGGAACGCTCAAGGAAAAGGCCGCCGCGGCTGGCGTCAAGGTCACGCCGCTCGCGTTCATCGTCCAGGCCGCGGTGCGCGCCATGCGCGAATTCCCGATGCTCAACAGCCAGCTGGACGAAGCCGGCCAGAACCTGATCTTCAAGAAGTTCTTCAACGTCGGGTTCGCGGCCGACACGCCGAACGGCTTGCTCGTGCCCGTGATCAAGGCCGCCGACAAGCTGGACGTGTTCGCCGTCGCCAAGGCGCTCGGGGAATTGAGCGCGAAGGCGCGCGACGGCAAACTACCCGGTGCCGACATGCAGGGCGCCGGCTTTACGATCTCGAGCCTGGGCGGCATCGGCGGCACGCTGTTCACGCCGATCATCAATTCGCCCGAGGTCGCGATCCTCGGCGTTTCGAAGTCTGCAATGAAGCCTGTGTGGAATGGCAAGGAATTCGCGCCACGCCTCATGTTGCCGCTGTCGTTCTCGTACGATCATCGCGTCATCGATGGCGCGCTCGGTGCGCGCATCGCGAAGTTCCTCGCCGAGACGCTCGCCAAACCTGCCGACCTGGTCGGGGCGATGTCGTGAGCAAGATCGATCTGACCGTGCCGGATCTCGGCAATTTCGACGAGGTTGCGGTCGTCGACGTGCTGGTGAAAGTCGGCGACAAGATCGAGATCGAGACCCCGCTGGTCACGCTCGAAACCGACAAGGCGACGATGGACGTGCCGTCCACCGCCGCGGGCACCGTCACCGAAGTACTGGTGCAGAAGGGTGGCAAGATCGGCAAGGGCGGATTGATCGCGCGCATCGAAGGCGAAGTTTCAGCAGCGGCGCCCGTGCCCGCGCCCGCGAAAGCGGCCGCGCCCGCGGCCAAGGCGCCGGCGGTGCCGGGGCCGACGCCCGCTGCCGCGCCGCGTGCCGCCACTCCGCCGCCCGCGCCCAAACCGCCGAAACCACTCAGACCTGACGTACCGCACGACCGCGAAACGCAGTTGCTGGTGCTGGGTGCAGGTCCAGGGGGCTACACGGCTGCATTCCGCGCCGCGGACTTGGGCTTGAAGGTGACACTGGTCGAACGCTGGCCCATGTTGGGTGGCGTGTGCCTCAACGTCGGCTGTATTCCTTCCAAAGCATTGCTGCACGCGGCCAAGGTCATCGACGAAGTCGGTGAGATGAGTTCGCACGGCATCGAATACGGCGCGCCGAAGATCGATCTGCCCAAGCTGCTCGAATGGAAGACCAGCGTCGTCAAGCGGCTCGTCAATGGCCTGTCGACACTCGCCAAGCAGCGCAAGGTGGAAGTGGTGCAGGGGAGCGGCAAGTTCGCGAGCCCACACGTCGTCGAGGTGACCGGGCCGGATGGCAAGGCCCAGAAGATCCGCTTCGAGCAGTGCATCATCGCCGCCGGTTCCGAGGCCATCAAACTACCGTTCATTCCGGACGATCCGCGCGTGATCGATTCCACCGGCGCGCTCGAACTCGGCGGCGTGCCGAAGCGCCTGCTCGTCATTGGTGGCGGCATCATCGGCCTCGAGATGGCCACCGTGTATGCCGCGCTCGGCGCGCAGCTGTCAGTCGTCGAGCTCACCGGACAATTGATGCCGGGCACCGACCCGGATCTCGTAAAACCGCTCGAGAAGCGTCTCAGGGCGCGTTACGAGCAGATCCTGCTCAACACCAAAGTCACGGGCTGCACGGCTGCGCCTGCAGGCTTGGCCGTCGAGTTCGAAGAACCCAATGGCAAACGCACGGATGTGTTCGACCGCGTGCTGGTGGCCGTGGGCCGCAGCGCCAATGGCAAGCGCCTCAATCTCGAGTCGGCGGATATAGATGTCAGTGACCGCGGCATCATTCCGGTCGACAAGCAGATGCGCACGAACCTGCCGCACGTGTTTGCCATCGGCGATCTCGTCGCCGGCCCCATGCTGGCCCACAAGGCCATGCACGAAGCGAAGGTCGCCGCCGAAGTCGCGGCGGGCCAGAAGAGTTACTTCGACGCGCGCGTCATTCCGTCGGTTGCGTACACGGATCCGGAAGTGGCCTGGGTGGGCCTGACGGAGACCGACGCGAAGAAGAACGGCACGCCATACAAGAAAGGACAGTTCCCGTGGGCGGCGAGCGGACGTTCGCTGGCCCTGGGTCGCGACGAGGGTTTCAGCAAGCTGTTGTTCGACCCGGCCACGCATCGCGTGCTCGGCGGCGGCATGGTCGGTCCGAACGCGGGGGAACTCGTCGCCGAGGTGGCGCTCGCCATCGAGATGGGTGCGGATGCGGCCGATATCGGCCTCACGATCCATCCGCATCCGACGCTGTCGGAAACCGTGGCGCTGTCGGCCGAGGCGTTCGAAGGGACGCTGACCGATCTTTATATTCCGAAGCGGGCCTGACTACAGCGTGTGCGCGGTCGGCGCGGCGGCCGTCAGTTCGCCGGCCGGCGCGTGACCAAAGGCGTACTCGACGATGATCCGCACCGCCAGTGCGTCGTCGACGCTCCAGTTCGAAACGTCCAGGCACACCGCGCGCTGATCCGCGCTGACCGGGGATTCGGCGGTGGCTGAGCCCACGTGCAGGCTGCCGAGCGTCGGCGCCCCGGCATCGCGCTCCAGCCACGGCGATTCGCTCTTCGGCACGCGCGCCTGCACGCGCACGTTGGCGACCTGCGCGGCGGAGGGAATCGCGGCGCACAGGGAAATGATCTGCGCCACCCGCTCGCTGCAGGTAACCGGCCCGACTTCATCGGGCTGCGCGGCAATGCGACAGGGCGGCAATTGCACCAGCGATTCAGCCGTTCCCGTTTCGCCATTGCGCGCCTGAATAGCGGCACCCGGGTCGGTGGATTGGGGATTCGCGGCATCCGCGGTCAGCTGGCGCTGGTGCGCAGCGAACTCCGTGAACTGCTTGGTGAGCTCGGCCTGCATCGTGGCCTGCATTTCTTCCCGCGCGCTGACCGCGCGCAGGGCCGACCAGGCGTAGCCGCCGACGATGCAGCCGATCATCAACGCCACGGTGGCCAGCACCGAGCGCATGCGATTCTTTTTCGGCTTGGGCCGGCCATCGCTCGGCGCGCGGTTGCGGATCAGCTGAAAAATGGCCGTCAGCATGGTCGCGAGCGCGCCGATGATGGCGGCGATGATGTTTTCGGAAATTCCCATCAGGACCTCAAAAACAAGCCCGCGGCAAGTGTAGACCGGCCTTTTCGCGCGGCAGCGCGGGGCCTTTCCGGGCTGGGTACTGGTTCACACTTCGCGGCGCGCCCTTTTGCGGGGCGACGCGCAAGGCTTCAGGCAAGGGTCCGCAGTCGCTCGAGATAGGCGCTTTCATCGGGTGGCTTCCCGGCGCGCTGCGCCTCCCACATGGCCTCCGCCAGTTTCTCGAGCATCACGTGTTCCGCCTCGTGCGCGCCGCCGACCTTGGCTGCGAGCCTGGCGTGGATCCCGGTGATGCCGGCGGGGCGATCGGTCGCCACCTGTTCGCGGATGGCGAGGTGCAGGCCCATGTGCAGCCACGGATTGAGCTGCCCGCTGCGCGGTGAGTAGTTAGCGAGGTCGGCGGCCAGCGATTCGACGATCACGTGGTATTCAGGGTGCTCGGAAATCACGGCAACGATCTGCTTGTCCACCGGTGAGAGTGTGTGCTGCTGCTTGAACCTGCGCCATGAAGCGCGATACATCTCGCGCAGCTGGTCGCGTGACATGCCGTCGAAAATCACGGAGATCTCCTCAACGCGGCCGCGATAATCCTGCGGCGCGGGCCGTACTCGCACAGATCGTTGATGAGGCACTTTTCGCACGCGGGCTTCAGCGCCTTGCATACGTAGCGTCCGTGCAAAATGAGCCAATGATGTGCGTCATGCGCGAATTCCCCGGGCGTGAATTTCAGCAACGCATCTTCCACGTCCCTAGGCGTTTTCCCCGCTGCGAGCCGCGTGCGGTTCGCGACGCGGAAGATGTGCGTGTCGACGGCTATTGTCGGCTCTCCGAAGATAGTGTTGAGGACGACGTTCGCAGTTTTGCGACCTACACCCGGCAGTGCTTCGAGAGATTCGCGCGTGCGCGGTATTTCACCGCCATGCTCGTCGGCGATTGCCGACGCCGTCGCGATCACGTTCTTCGCCTTGGCCTTCCACAGCCCGATGGTCTGGATGTACTTCGACAGTTTCGCGACGCCCAGATCGGCAAGCGCGCGCGGTGTGCGAGCGACGGGGAAGAGCTTACGGGTTACGGCATTCACGCTCTTGTCCGTGGCCTGCGCCGAGAGGATCACCGCCACCAGCAATTCGAAAGGCGTGGTGTATTCGAGTTCCGTCGTCGGATGCGGGTTCGCGGCGCGCAGTCTCTCGAAGATGGCGCGGCGCTTTTGCGGATTCATCGGCCGGCTTTCATGACGCCGGACGCGCGCCGCGCTTTTTCGCCGCCAGGGTCGCGGCGCGCTCGGCGGCGCGGCGTGCGATGCGCTCGTTGTGCGCCGCGTAGCGCACGCGTGAATCTGTCGCCTCCGGCAGCGTCAATGTCGGAACGACACTCTTCAACACCGGGATCATGCTGATGCAGTCGACCGGGCACGGTGCCACGCACAGCTCGCAGCCGGTGCAGAGTTCCGCGATGACCGTGTGCATGCGACGCGGCGCTCCTGCGATCGCATCGACCGGGCACGGCGGCAGGCACTTCGTGCAGCCGATGCAGCGCGCTTCGTCGATGAAGGCAATGGTCGGCGCGGCTTCGAGGCCATTGTCGCTGTTGAGTGGCGCAATGCCGCGCCTGGTCAGCGCAGCCAACGCAATGATCGTTTCGGTGCCGCCGGGCGGGCATTGGTTGATGTCGGCTGCGCCTTGCGCAATGGCGTCGGCGTACGGCCGGCAGCCGTCGTAGCCGCAGCGCGTGCATTGAGTCTGCGGCAGCAGGCGATCGATTTCGACGGCCAGTGCGTCCGACATCACCGGCTCAGGTGACTTTCATTCCAGCCGTCGCGCCGTTGTCCGGCGAGAGCAGGAACACTTCCGGGCCGTCATCGCCGCTGGCGCACAGCACCATCCCTTCCGACACGCCGAAGCGCATCTTGCGCGGCTCGAGATTGGCGATCATCACGACCTGGCGGCCGATGAGCCTGGCGGGGTCGTAGGCCGAACGGATGCCGGAAAACACGGTGCGTTTCTCGGTGCCGAGATCGAGCGTCAGCTGCAGTAGTTTGTCCGAGCCTTCGACTACTTTCGCGTCCAGCACATTCGCGACGCGCAGATCGAGTTTGGCGAAGTCGCCGATTGCGACCTTTCCGGAAGTCGGGGCGGCGGGTGCGGCAGCTGTATTCACTTCGTTGCTCTTCTTCCTGGCGGGTTGTGCAGCGGCGTTTTTCTCGGCGGGCGCCGCCGCAGGGCTTGCAATCAATTGCGCCACGACCTTGGGATCGAGCCGCGTCGCGAGCGGTTCGTAGGCTGCGATCGGGTGATCCAGCAGCGGCGTCGCCACGAATTCCCATTCGGCGAACGAGATGTTGAGGAATTTTCCCGCCTTCTCCGCCATCTGCGGCATCACCGGCGCGAGATAGCTCATCAGCACGCGGAACAGGTTGATGCCCTGGGTGCACACCGCGAGCACCTCGGCTGCCTTGGCCGGATCCTTCGCGAGCGCCCACGGCTTGTTACTGTCGACGTACTGATTGGCGCGGTCGGCAAGACCCATGATGCCGCGCAGCGCGGCGGAGTAATCGCGGCCCGCGTACAGATCCGCGATCGTGCCGCGCAGCGCCGCGAACTCCTCGTACAGGCGCGGCTCCGGTAGTTGAGCCGCGAGCCGGCCGCCCGCGCGCTGCACGAAACCCGCGCAGCGGCTGGCGATGTTCACCAGCTTGCCGACGATGTCGGAATTCACGCGCGCGACGAAATCGTCGAGGCTGAAGTCCATGTCGTCGACCGCGGCGGAGAGCTTGGTCGCGAAGTAGAACCGCAGCGGCTCGGGCGGCAACAGTTCCAGATATCGGCTCGCCGTGATGAACGTGCCGCGAGTCTTCGACATCTTGGCGCCGTTGATGGTCAGGAAGCCGTGCACGAACACGCCGCTCGGCTTGCGGCAGCCGGCGCCGTGCAGCACCGCCGGCCAGAACAGATTGTGGAAGTAGCTGATGTCCTTGCCAATGAAGTGATACAGCTCGGTCTTGCTGCCTGCCTTCAGATATTCGTCGTAGTCGAGCCCGCGTTTGTCGCACAGCGCCTTGAAGCTGCCGAGATAGCCGATCGGAGCGTCGAACCACACGTAGAAGTATTTGCCGGGCGCGCCCGGAATCTCGAAACCGAAGTAGGGCGCATCGCGCGAGATGTCCCAGTCCTGCAAGCCGGTCTTGAACCATTCGGCCAGCTTGGCGCGCACCTCGGGCTGGCTCGCGCCGCCGCCCTCTAACCACTCGCGCAGTACCTGTTCGAAATCGCCGAGCTTGAAGAAGTAGTGCTCCGACTCGCGCCACACGGGCGGCGTGCCACTCAAGGTCGAGATGGGGTTGATCAATTCCGCGGGCGTGTACGTGGAGCCGCAGTTCTCGCAGGAGTCGCCGTACTGATCTGCGGTGTGACAGACCGGGCATTCGCCTTTCACGTACCGATCTGGCAGGAACATGCTGGCCTGCTCGTCGTAGGCCTGGCGCACGCTGCGCGTGGTGATGTGCCCGGCAGCCTTGAGCTTGCCGTACAGGTCCTCCGTGATCAGTTTGTTTTCGGGCGAATGCGTCGAATGGAAATGATCGTGGCCGATCAGGAAGCCCTGGTAATCGGCGCGATGTTCCGCGGCAACGCGCGTGATGAGTTCCTCGGGAGTCACGCCTTCGGCCTGTGCCTTGATCATCACCGGGGTGCCGTGGGTGTCCTCCGCGCACACGTAGATGCAGTCGTGTCCCTGCATGCGCTGGAATCGCACCCAGATGTCAGTCTGGACGGCTTCGATGAGGTGGCCGAGATGCAGCGCGCCGTTGGCATAGGGCAGCGCGTTCGTGACGAGGATCTTGCGAGGCATGAACCGCGGGTCCGGAAAGGGCCCGGAAGTATAAGTCATCGCAAGCAGGTGATCTCGCTGGCGCAGCCAGGCGAGAACTCACACTTCATCCCTGGTCTTTAACTGGCTCGAATTTGGACTTGCTGATGCCCTTCTTGTAGGCCTCTTTGCCCGTGATGAGGCGCTGGTTCAGCAGCGCTTCGATGGCGCTGTCCATCGTGCGCATGCCGAACTGGCTGCCCGACTGCATGGTGGTTTCTAGCTGATCGAGCTTGCCCTGGCGGATGAGGTTGGACACCGCCGGCGTGTTCACGAGAATTTCGAGCGCCGCCACGCGGCCGCTCTTGTCGGCCTTCTGCAGCAGCTGCTGGGAGACCACGCCGCGCAACGAGGTCGACAACATCGTGCGCACGTGACTTTGTTTGTCGGATGGAAACACGTTGACCATGCGGTCGACGGTCGGCGCCGCGCCGTTGGTATGCAGCGTTCCCATGACCAGGATGCCCATCTCGGCGGCGGTCACGGCAATGCTGATGGTTTCGTAGTCGCGCAACCATCAGCATT
>Ga0193752_1001261_pt1 | contig 21382 bp, 21 predicted proteins | sample H1c1metaG_FD_144924 | JGI IMG/M metagenome (GOLD analysis project Ga0193752, IMG submission 144924) | Soil microbial communities from a riparian zone of the East river system, Colorado, United States - H1c1 | ecosystem: Environmental > Terrestrial > Soil > Riparian zone | place: USA: East River...
CCGAGATGGTGATGCCGGGCGACAACATCAAAATGACGGTGGAGCTGATCAACCCGATCGCGATGGAAGAAGGCCTGCGCTTCGCCATCCGTGAAGGCGGCCGCACTGTCGGTGCGGGCGTCGTCGCGAAGATCTTGAAGTAAGTAAACGCGGGGGCCCGGTAACACGGGCCCCTGACCAGTCTGGTAACTAACTACCAGGTCGCTCTTTTCGAAGGAATACGCAAATGGCCAACCAGAACATCCGCATCCGTCTCAAGGCTTTCGATCATCGCCTGATCGACACCTCGGCCCGCGAAATCGTCGAGACCGCCAAGCGCACCGGCGCCACGGTCAAGGGTCCGATCCCGCTGCCGACCAAGATGGAAAAATTCACGCTGCTCGTCTCGCCGCACGGCGACAAGGACGCGCGCGACCAGTTCGAGCTGCGCACGCACAAGCGCATCATGGACATCATGAACCCGACCGACAAAACGGTGGACGCGCTCATGAAGCTCGAGCTGCCCGCCGGCGTCGACGTCCAGCTCAAGCTGAACTAACAAGAACGCAAATTCGCTGCAGAGGTCGATTTGAAACTCCAGCAGCTTCGATATCTGGCGGCCGTGGTGCAGAACGGCCTCAACGTCACGACTGCCGCCCAGGCGCTGCACACTTCACAGCCGGGCGTCAGCAAACAGATCCGGCTGCTCGAAGAGGAGCTCGGCCTGACGCTGTTCGTGCGTGACGGGCGCGCCCTGAAGCGCCTCACGCCGGCCGGCGAAGAGGTGGCGGCGCGCGCGCTGCGCATGCTGCGCGAGGCGCAGGCGCTCAAGAGCCTCGCCAAGGATCTGAAGCAATCCGATCGCGGTTCGCTGTCGATCGGCACCACGCACACGCAGGCGCGCTACGTGTTGCCGCGCGTGATCCGCGATTTCCGCGGCAAGTACCCCGACGTGCAATTGCACCTGCACCAGGGCACGTCCGACCAGATCGCCGAGATGGCCTCGCTCGACCGCATCGACTTCGCCATCAACACCGGTAGTCAGGACAAATTCCCCGACTTCGTGTTGCTGCCTTGCTACTCGTGGCACCGGCAGATCATCGTGCCGAAGGACCACCCGCTGGCGCAGATCGCCAAGCCGACGCTGCAGCAGCTGGCCGAGTATCCGCTGGTCACCTACGTGTTCAGCTTCACGGGTCCCTCGTCGCTGCATCAGCAGTTCGCGCGCGCCGGGCTCGAGCCCAATGTGTCGCTGACCGCGCGCGATGCGGACGTCATCAAGACTTACGTGCGGCTGGGGCTGGGCGTGGGCGTCGTGGCCAGCATGGCCATCGAGCCTGACGACGAGAAGGATCTTGCGGTGGTGGAAGCGGGGCATCTGTTCCCGAGCCACATCACCTGGATCGGTTTCCGCGCCGGCGCGCTGTTGCGCGGGTTCACCTACGATTTCATCCAACTACTCGCACCGCACCTGACGCGCGAGCGCATCGAGCGCATTATTTCGGCGCCCACGCCGGCGGCAAGAGAGAAGCTGATCTCCGGGATCGAGTTGCCGCGCTACGACTGATCGCAGCAGGCTCCCGGAACTCGTGTCGCATGAACGAGTCGGAACGAACACGTTCGTCAGGGAGACCGCAATGCGCGTATTGATCGCCTGTTTGCTCACGCTGGTGCTGCCGTCTGGCGCTCATGCGGCCGACGCACCGGTCCCCAAAACGAAGCAACCGATGAAGATCGGCATCATCGGCACCGGTGACATCGGCGGCGCATTGGCGCGGCACTGGGGCGCGGCCGGTCACCAACTCCTGATCTCCTCGCGGCACCCCGAACAACTGCAGGCGCTGGCCAAAGAGATAGGTCCCAACGTCAAAGTGGGCACTCCGCGCGAAGCAGCGGCTTTCGGCGAGGTCGTGCTGATCTCCGTGCCCTACGGCGCCACCCCGCAGGTGGGCCGCGACTATGCCGCCGAGCTCAAAGGCAAGGTGGTGCTGGACACCGGCAATCCGTACCCCGGCCGAGACGGCGAAATGGCGGACCGGGACCGCAAGAGGGGTACAGGGGTCGCGTCCGCCGAATATCTGCCTGGGACCCGGCTGGTTCGCGCCTTCAATGCGATCAATTCGGGTCCGCTCGCGAACGAGGGTTTCCGCAAGCCGGAACGGCTCGGGATACCGCTGGCGTCCGACGACCCGGCAGCCATGAAAGTCGCATCCCAGCTGGTCTCGGACGCCGGGTTCGACCCGGTGCCCGCGGGCGGCCTGGCCCGGGCGCGTGACTTCGACTACGGCACACCGGTCTACGTCCGAGCGATGACCGCTGCCGAGCTGCGCAAGGCGCTGGGGCTCAAATAGGCAGGTCTGACCCCTTTTGCCAGCAAATGGGGCCTGACCCCATTTCTGTAACCGGGGTGTTATTCCTGCATAACCAAAAATGCTTTCCGGGCGGGGGCTTGGGATCGATACAGTCCCCCGCACTTCGTCATGCCGGCCCTTGGCCGGCTTTTTACGCTTTCCGGAAAGGTCCATGCACGCCCACGTTCAGTCAGTTACGACCCTCAAACCCGCGACGGCCGGCCGCCGTGGCGCGGGCGTCGTTGCCGGGGCGGTGCGGATGACCCACCTGGCGCGGCTCGAGGCCGAGAGCATCCACATCATGCGCGAGGTGGCGGCCGAGTTCGCCAAGCCGCTGCTGATGTATTCGATCGGCAAGGATTCTTCTGTCCTGCTGCACCTGGCCCGCAAAGCGTTCTTCCCGGGCCGCATCCCGTTTCCGCTGCTGCACATCGACACGGGCTGGAAGTTCAAGGAAATGATCTCGTTCCGCGACGAGACGGCGAAGCGCCTGAACGCGGAGCTCATCGTCCACACCAACGAAGCCGGCAAGGCCGCGGGTGTCACGCCGTTCACGCACGGCGCGCGCTACACGGACATCATGAAGACCGAGGCGCTGAAGCAGGCGCTCGACAAATACGATTGCGATGCCGCGATCGGCGGTGCGCGTCGTGACGAAGAAAAATCTCGCGCAAAGGAGCGGGTGTTCTCGTTCCGCGATGCGCAGCATCGTTGGGATCCGAAGAACCAGCGTCCGGAATTGTGGAACCTCTATAACGGCCGCCTGCGCCGCGGCGACAGCATCCGCGTGTTTCCGTTGTCGAACTGGACCGAGGTCGACATCTGGACGTACATCCACACGGAAAACATTCCGGTGGTGCCGCTGTACTTCGCGAAGCCGCGGCCGGTCGTTGAACGCGACGGACTCAAGATCATGGTGGACGACGATCGTCTGCCGTTGAACCCCGGCGAGAAGCCGCATCTCGAAACCGTGCGCTTCCGTTCGCTGGGCTGTTATCCGCTGACCGGCGCGCAGGCGTCGAAGGCCGACAGCGTGCCGGCCATCATCGAAGAGATGCTGCGCACCACGACTTCCGAGCGCCAGAGCCGCGCCATCGACGCCGACTCCGCCGCTGCGATGGAAAACCGCAAGCGCGAAGGATATTTCTAGATGGCCGCCGTTCCCGTCGCGCCGGCCGTGGCCCGCTCAACGCAGGGCTCGGACGAGAGCCCCTCTACGCTGGAGCAGTTCCTCGCGCAGCAGCGCGAAATCGACCTGCTGCGCTTCATCACCTGCGGCTCGGTCGATGACGGCAAGAGCACGCTGATCGGCCGCCTGCTGCACGACACGCGCCAGGTGTTCGACGACCAGTTGTCGGCGGTCGCAAACGACAGCCGCCGCTGGGGCACCACCGGAGAATTGCCGGATCTCGCGTTGCTGGTTGACGGTCTGCAGGCCGAGCGCGAGCAGGGCATCACGATCGATGTCGCGTATCGCTATTTTCAGACGCCGCGCCGCAAGTTCATCGTCGCCGATTGCCCGGGTCACGAGCAGTACACGCGCAACATGGCGACCGGCGCCTCGACGGCCGACGCGGCCGTGGTGCTGGTGGACGCGGAAAAAGGCGTGCGCGTGCAGACACGGCGTCATACGCACATCGTCTCGTTGTTAGGCGTGCAGAACGTCATCCTCGCGGTCAACAAGATGGACCGCATCAACTTCGACAAGGCGAAGTTCGAAGCAATCGCCGGCGACTTCGTGTCCTACGCCCACAAGCTTGGCGTGACGAATGTGGAAGTGATTCCGGTCGCCGCGCTCACCGGCGTCAATGTCGTCAATCGCGGGACCGCGACTCCCTGGTACACCGGGCGCACGCTGCTCGAAGCACTCGAAGGCATCGAGGTCGGCCGCGCAGAAGGGTTGAAGGAACTGCGTTTCCCGATCCAGCTCGTGAGCCGGCCGGATGCGAATTTCCGCGGCTATGCGGGCACCGTCGCGAGCGGAGAGATCTCCGTGGGCGATTCCGTGCTGGCGCTGCCCTCGCGCCGCACCAGCAAGGTCCGTGAGATCACCACCGCTGATGGCCAGCTCGAAAAAGCGGGCACGCACCAGGCTGTCACCGTCGTGCTCGAAGACGAGATCGACCTGTCGCGCGGCGACGTGCTGGTGCACCCCGACCATCGCCCGACGCTGGCGCGTACCTTCGACGCCAACCTCATCTGGATGGGCGAGGCGCCGCTGCTGCCCGGCAAGCGCTACGAATTCAAGATCGGCCATCGCTACGTGCGCGGCCTGGTCGATTCGATCCAGCACCGGATCGACGTCAACGATCTATCTACCCGCGAAGCGGAGGCGCTGGACCTGAACGGCCTGGCGCGCGTTCGCATCGCGCTGGAAGAGCCCGTCGCGGTCGACGACTACAAGTTATCCCGCGCCACCGGCTCGTTCATCATCATCGACCTGCTGCATTTCGGCACGGTGGGCGCCGGCATGGTCATCGCGCCGACCCAGACAGCGCGCGCCAGCAGCGACGTGGTGTGGCAGCCGACGCGCGTCACCGCTGCGATTCGCGCCAACCAGAAGAGCCAGAAACCGGTCGTCGTGTGGTTCACGGGCCTGTCGGGCTCGGGCAAGTCGACCCTTGCCAACGCGCTCGAACAGGCGCTGGTGCAGCGTGGTCATCACAGTTATCTGCTCGATGGCGACAACGTGCGCCACGGTCTCAACAAGGATCTGGATTTCTCCGAGGCGGGCCGCAACGAGAACATCCGCCGCATCGGTGAAGTGTCGGCGCTGTTCGTCGACGCCGGGTTGATCGTCATCACGGCCTTCATCTCGCCGTTCCGCGCCGATCGCAACAGCATTCGCGAGCGCCTGGGCGACGAAAAATTCGTCGAGGTCTACCTGTCGACGTCACTCGAGGAGTGCGAGCGCCGCGACCCGAAGGGCCTGTACCTGAAAGCGCGGGCTGGCCAGATCCGCGAGTTCACCGGTATCGATTCGCCGTACGAACCGCCGATCGCACCGCAGCTCACGCTCGACACATCCAGGCTCGAGATCGGCGCCGCGGTCGATCAGATCCTGCGCTATCTCGAGAACAAGGGTTTCCTGCACCAGGCGGATCCAGGGCTGTGAGCGGCGCCGTCATCCTGCAGGGCAAATTTCCCATCCCCGAAGAACGTCGGGCGCTGGTCACACAGCTTGCGACCGGCCTCGACCGTGAACAACTCATCTGGGTATCCGGGTACTTCGCGGGCCTCGCCGCCGCAACGCCGGGCGGTGCCGTAGCCGCACTGCCCGGACAGGCCGAAACCGCTGCGCCGACGCCGGCCGCCGCCGCCGCCGCGCTTCCGACGCTTACCATCCTTTCGGCCTCACACACCGGCAACGGCCGCAAGATCTCCGAGAAGTTGTTGGCCGCCGTGCAGGCCGCGGGCGTGGCCGCGCGCGTGGTGAAGGCCGGGGACTATCAGCCGCGCGAGATCGCGAAAGAGAAGCTGCTGTACATCGTCATCAGCACGCACGGCGATGGCGATCCGCCGGATGAGGCGCGCGCGCTGTACGAATTCCTCGGGACCAGGCGCGCGCCGCAGTTACCCGACCTGCACTATTCCGTGCTCGCGCTCGGCGACAGCAGCTACCCGAAATTCTGCGAGGCCGGCCGCGTCGTCGATGAGCGCCTGGCCAAGCTCGGCGCCAAGCGCCTGCTGCCGCGCGTCGATTGCGACGTGGACTTCGAAAAGCTGGCGCAGAACTGGGCGGACGACGCGCTCGCGCGCGTGCGCGAATTCGCCGAGAAGAATCAGCCCGCGGGCACGACGGTCACCATTACACCGGCTGCGCCCGCGGTTGCCGAGCTCACCCGTGCGCAACCCGCGACAGCGGAAGTGCTGGCGAACCAGCGCATCGTTGGACGCGGTGCGCTGCGCGAAGTGCGCCACGTGGAGCTGTCGTTCCCCGGCCTCGGCAACCTTTACAAACCCGGCGACGCGCTCGGCATCGTCCATCGCAACCCCGACTCCGCGATCGAATCCGTCCTGCAGGCTACGAAGCTGGATGGCGGCACGACCGTCTCGCACGACGGCAAGACTCACTCTTTGCACGAGTGGTTGCGTGACGAGCGCGAGCTCACGCGTATCGCGCGGCCGTTCCTGGTGCACGTGGCTAACCAGTCGAAAGCGGATCTTTCCGACCTGCTCGATACGCGCAACCCGCAGGCATTGGCAAAACTCACCGCGACCTCGCAGGTGGCCGATGTGCTCGCGAAGTATCCGGCCGAGTGGTCCGCGGATGCACTGGTGAGCGCATTGCGTCCGGTTACCGGACGCGTGTACTCGATTGCTTCGAGCCCGGCCGCCGTCGGCGATGAGGCGCATCTGACCGTTGCGGTCGTCGGCAGCGACACGGATCGGAGGCTGCATGTCGGCGCCGCGTCCGGCTTCGTGATCAACACCGCGGTCGATGCAAGCGTCGAAGTCTGGATCGAGCGCAACGATCGCTTTCGCGTTCCGGCCGACGGCGCGCGCGACATCATCATGGTGGGGCCGGGGACCGGCATCGCGCCGTTCCGCGCCTTCCTGCAGGAACGCGAGGCCACGGGCGCCACGGGACGCAACTGGCTGGTGTATGGCGGACGTTCGCTCTATACGGACTTCCTCTATCAACTCGAGTGGCAGCAGGCGCTCAAGCGCAAGTCGCTGCATCGCGTCGACGTCGCGTTCTCGCGCGACCAGGCGCAGAAGATCTACGTGCAGCAGCGTTTGAAGGAAGCCGGCAAGGAGTTGTTTGCCTGGCTGTCGAACGGCGCTCATTTCTATGTCTGCGGCGACGCATCGGCCATGGCGCCGGACGTGCACAACGCGCTGCTTGCGGTGGTGCGCGAGCACGGCAATCTCGATGCCGACGACGCCCAATCGTGGGTGGCCGATCTCACCGCCGATGGACGGTATCTGCGCGATGTCTACTGATCTCATCGAAGGCCAAAGCCAGGCCGCCAAGCCCGAATCGCCCGTAGAGACCATCAAGAAGGCCTCGCGAGCGCTGCGCGGCACGCTGATCGAGAGCCTGCAGGATCCGCTGACCGGCGCGATTCGCGAGTCCGACACGCAGCTGATCAAATTCCACGGCAGCTACATGCAGGACGATCGCGACCTGCGCGCCGAACGCGAGCATCAGAAGCTCGAGCCCGCGTACAGCTTCATGATCCGTACGCGCCTGCCCGGCGGCGTGTGCACGCCGCAGCAGTGGCTGGCCTTGAGTGAACTGGCGAAGACGTACGGCTCGGGAACACTGCGACTGACCACGCGGCAGGCGTTCCAGCTGCACGGCGTGATCAAGAAAGATCTGAAAACGACCATGCAGGGCATGAACGCCGCACTGATCGATTCCATCGCCGCCTGCGGCGATGTGAACCGCAACGTGATGGCGAGCGCCAACCCGGTGGAGTCCAAGCTGCACGAGGAAGTGCACCAGTGGGCGGTGAGGCTTTCCGAGCACCTGAAACCCAAGACGCGTGCGTATCACGAGATCTGGCTCGATGGCGAAAAGCTGGTCGGGCCGCCGGAGGACGAGCCGCTGTACGGCCCCGTCTATCTACCGCGCAAGTTCAAGACGGCCGTCGTGGTGCCGCCGCACAACGACGTCGACATCTTCTCGCAGGACCTCGGTTTCACCGCCATCCTCGATAACGAAGGGCTCGAGGAGGGAAAGCTCCTCGGCTTCAACCTCACGGTGGGCGGCGGCCTCGGGGCCACGCACGGCGAACCGCAGACTTTTCCAAGACTGGCCGATCTCATCGGTTTCCTCACCCCGGATCAGACGCTGAAAGTTGCCGAGACCGTGCTGATGATCCAGCGCGACTACGGCGATCGCAGCGATCGCAAACACGCGCGATTGAAGTACACCATTGCCGATCGCGGCGTCGATTGGTTCAAGGCTGAACTGTTCAAGCGGCTCGGATACGAACTGGCGCCGGCGCGACCGTTCAAGTTCACCACCCAGGGCGATCGCTTCGGCTGGCTGCGCGGGCACGATGGTCGCTGGCACCTGACGCTGCGCATCGAATCGGGCCGCGTCGGCGACAAGCCGGGCGCGATGCTGCGCACCGGTCTCGAGAAGATCGCGCAGATTCACCAGGGCGACTTCCGGCTCACCGGCAATCAGAACCTGATCATCGCCAATGTGCCGGCCGACGAGTGCATGAAGATCGACCAGATCGTGGCCGACTACGGGCTGGGCAAGGCGTTGCACACCACGCCGGTACGGCGCGATGCGCTCGCCTGCGTCGCGTTGCCCACCTGCGCGCTCGCGATGGCCGAAGCCGAGCGCTATCTGCCGGACTTCATCGATCGCATCGAAGAGCTGCTGGTGAAGCAGAACCTCAAGAACATTCCGCTGACGGTGCGCATCACCGGCTGCCCGAACGGCTGTGCGCGGCCGTACCTGGCCGAGATCGCGCTGATCGGACGCGCACCCGGACGCTACACGCTGCGCCTCGGCGGCGACGCCACCGGTGAGCGGTTGAACGTGATCTACCGCGACAACATCGACGAGCCGTCGATCCTTGCGGCGCTGGACGAATTGTTCGGGCGTTATCGCGAAGAGCGGAGCCAAGGCGAACGCTTCGGCGACTTCCTGTGGCGCGTGAACGTTCTCACCAAGGAGCTGCGCGCGTGAGCGCGGCAATCGAACTGACGCAAGCCAGCGATGCACCGCGCCTGGCGCTGACCGCGAAGCAGTTTGGTGCGGACACGGCAGCTGCGAGTGCGATCAATGAATGGCTGGCGTCCGTCGATGCACCGACGCGCGTGCGCTGGGCACTCGACAATCTTCCCGGTCCGCATGCGGTGTCGTCGAGCTTCGGTGCGCAGGCGGCGGTGATGCTGCACCTGGTCACGCGCGCCGCTCCCACGATTCCCGTGATCGTGATCGACACGGGCTATCTATTCCCCGAGACCTATCAGTTCATCGGGCAGTTGCAGCAGCAGCTGTCGCTGAACATCAAAACGTTTGCGGGCCGTCACACCGTGGCCGAATTCGAAGCCCAGTACGGCAAACTCTGGGAGCAGGGTCGCGAGGGGCTCGACCAGTATCTCGAGCTGCGCAAGGTCGAGCCGATGCGCCGCGCGCTGGCGACGCTCGGCACGGCGGCATGGTTTGCCGGCCTGCGCCGCAGCCAGGCGGCGAGCCGCGCCGCGTTGAATCCGCTCGAAGTGCGCGATGGCCGCTTCAAACTGCATCCGATCTTCGACTGGTCCGATCGCGATGTTTACCTGTATCTCAAGGCGCACTCGCTGCCGTATCACCCGCTGTGGGACAAGGGATACGTGTCCATTGGCGATTGGCACTCCACCAAGGCGCTGCACGAAGTGGAATCGGCCGAAGAACTGCGGTTCGCAGGCCTCAAAAGAGAGTGTGGCATCCACGGGCTAGAGGGATAGGCAGTTGCCGGCCGGGGCGTTCAGTAAACGAATTGCCACCTACCGGCTCGAACGCCGTGCCCCGCTGGCCGATTTGAGGCGTCGTGGGGCCCAGTTTTACGACTATCTGCAGGCGAATCCTGAAATTCGTGGCGCCTGGCACGGTTGCGGACCTGGCAATACATTCAGCATGATCCGCGCCGCCATCGGTGAAGAGCGCGTCCGCGCCTTTCTGACGGCAGATGGGTTTCGCCAGGAAGAAGTGCAATGAAGAGACTGCAGAGATTGCGCGCCACGCCAGCGCTGCGCGACATGGTGGCGGAGATCGGCTTCGGCCAGAGCCAGCTGATCCAGCCGCTGTTTCTCGGCGAGGGCGCCACCAGCGAGGAGCCCATCAGCGGCCTGCCCGGTACCTCGCGGCACACACTGTCGTCGCTGCTCGCACAATTCGAGAAAGACCTGGGCGCGGGGGTGCGGCAGTTCCTGCTGTTTCCGGTGCCCGCGCAGAAATCCAATCGCAACTTCGGGGCGGATTTCACCAGCACCGCGCTTCAGCAAATGCGTCAACGCGCCGGCTCCGACGCTGCGATCTGGGTCGACACCTGCCTGTGCAGCTTCACCGAGAGCGGTCATTGCCACGTGCACGACGCGCGCGGCAAGCAGGACCTCAACGCGACGCTCGCCGCGCTCGCCTTGTTAGGCGTGGCGTATGTGAAGGCCGGGGCCGACGGCATCTCGCCCTCGGACATGAACGACGGCCGCGTGGCGCACCTGCGTGCCGCGCTGGACGGCGCCGGCTTCGATCTCGCGCCGATCATGAGTTACAGCACCAAGTTCGCCAGCAATTTCTACGGCCCGTTCCGTGAAGCCGCCGACTCCGCGCCGCAGTATGGCGACCGCAAGAGTTATCAGCTGGATGTGCGCAACCGCAGCGATGCGCTGGCGTCCAGTCGCCGCTGCGCCGAAGAAGGCGCGGACCTCTTGATGGTGAAGCCCGGCCAGCCCGCCGCCGATCTCATACGGCCCATCAACGAACAGACCGGGCTGCCCGTCGGCGCCTACCAAGTCAGTGGCGAGTACACCTCGCTGGTGTTGCTGGCGCGCGAGAAATTCGTGAACTTCGATGCCGCGCTCATCGAGAGCTGGCACAACCTGCGCCGTGCGGGCGCTGCGTACATCATCACCTACGGCGCGCGTCTCGCGAAGGGACTGGGATTCCCTCCCTGATGCGCTACTTCCCGCTGTTCCTCGATCTGAAGGACAAGCCCGTGCTGCTGGTGGGCGGCGGCGAAGTGGCGGCGCGCAAATTTTCCTTGTTAGCCGAGGCGGGTGCCAGCATCACGCTAGTCGCGCCCCAGCTTGGCGTGGAACTCACTCAAGGCCTGGCGCGCGGCGCGCTCACGCACCTGGCGCGCGAATTTTCGGACGCCGACGTAGCCGGTGTGTGGCTGGTGGTCGCCGCGACTGACGATCGCGCCGTGAATGCCGCCGTGGCCGCGGCGGCCAGCGCCGCGCGTGTTCCCTGCAACGTGGTGGACGATCGGGAACTGTCGAGCTTCATCATGCCGGCGATCATCGACCGTTCTCCCGTGCAGATTGCCGTGTCGACCGGCGGCGCGTCACCGGTACTGGCACGGCTGATTCGCGAGCGCCTCGAGACCTTGTTAGACAGCTCGCTCGGGCCCCTGGCCGCATTCGCCGATCGGTGGCGCACCGCGATCAAGGCGAAGTTTGCCGATATCGGCGCACGGCGTCAGTTCCTGTCGTGGATGCTCACGGGTCCCGTGGCAGCCAGCTTGCGCGCCGGCCGGGAGCACCAGGCTGACGAGTTCACCCGCAAGGCGCTCGACTCCGCCGATGGCATCCCCAACGGACACGTGGTTCTCGTGGGCGCCGGCCCCGGAAATTCCGGATTGATGACGCTGAACGGATTGCGCGCGCTACAGGAAGCGGATGTGATCGTGCACGACCGCCTCGTGTCGGCCGAAGTGCTCGACCTGGCGCGACGCGACGCCACTCGTTTCGACGTTGGCAAATTCGTCGGCGGCGGTGGTGCAACCCAGGATGAGATCAACAAGCTGCTGGTCGAGCATGCGCAGCGCGGAGAATTCGTCGTGCGCCTCAAGGGCGGCGATCCTTTCGTGTTCGGCCGTGGCGGCGAAGAAATCGATTTCCTGCGACAGCATCGTGTTTCGTTCGAGGTGATTCCCGGCATTACCGCGGCGCTGGCCGCGGGCGCGTATTCCGGTGTGCCCCTGACCGATCGCCGGCACGCACAGGCCGTGCGCCTGCTGACCGGCAACAGCGACGAGCAGTTGGCGCAGTTCAACTATTCGGATCTCGCCGCGGGTCGCGAGACGTTGGCGTTCTACATGAGCGTCGGAAGGCTGGTCGGCCTGCGCGACAAACTATTGTCGTCGCGCGTTGAGGGGGGCATGCCCGTCGCGATCATCGAAAATGCCAGCCGCGCCGATCAACGCGTGCTCGTAACCAGCGTCGAAGGCATGCACCGCGACGCCGTGATGCAGAAGATCAAGGCGCCCGCCATGCTCATCATAGGCAACGTTGCCGCCAGCGCCGCCGAGCTGCAGTGGTTTGGGCGGCAGGCTGCAACCGGCCATTCCGCAGCGTAGGTAGTCAGATGGCACATCCCGGCACCACCGTCCTGCCGTTTCTCATCATTCTGCCGCTCATCGGCTGGCGCCTCTATCGGCGTGTGCGCAATTCGATCGGCCGCCAGAAGCTCTCGAAGGTCCGCCCGTGGATCACGCTCGCGGTTTTTCCGCTGCTGATCCTGCTGATCGGATTTGCGGCGTTCGCGCACCCATTGAGTCTGGTCTGGCTCGCGGGTGGCGTTCTGATCGGCGCGGCGCTGGGCATCTATGGGCTCGGCAAGACAGCCTTCGAGAACACGCCACAAGGCATGTTCTACACACCGAACGCACATCTGGGCATCGCGCTTTCGGTCGTGTTCGCCGGGCGGGTGCTTTATCGGATGTTCGAGTTGTATACGCTCGATCCGGGCGCGCAGCCTGCGTCAATGGACATTGCGCGCAGTCCACTCACGTTGGCGATATTCGGGCTGCTGGCGGGATATTACGTCGCGTACGCGGTTGGGCTAGTTCGATATCGGCTTCGCAGTTCGCGCGAGATCGTGGCGCACTGATCGCAGGTGCGCGCGTCAGTCGAGTGGACTGCGCGCGGCGATTCCTCCCCGGTTGAGCACGTGAGTGTAGATCTGCGTGGTCTTCACGCTCGCGTGTCCCATCAGTTCCTGCACCGTGCGGATGTCGCTGCCGGACTCGAGCAGATGGGTTGCGAAGCAATGGCGAAATGTATGGCAGGAGGCCGGCTGATTGAGCTTGCACCTGCGGATTGCTTCGCGCACGACGCGTTGCACCGATTGCTCGTGCAGGTGATGACGCCGCCAGGCGCCGGAGCGCGGGTCGCGGGCAGGCGAGGCGGCCGGAAATATGTATTGCCAGGGCCACTCACGATGCGCGCCGGGATACTTCCGCGTGAGCGCGTAGGGCAGTTCAACGCCACCGTAACCAGCCGCAGAGGCGGCCTCGTGCGCTGCGCGTAGCAACTGCAGTCGGGTGCGGAGCGGCGAAACCAGCAGCTCGGGCAACATGGTCACTCGATCTTTTGCGCCTTTACCGTCGCGAACCAGGATGCGCCTGCGTTCCAGGTCGACGTCCTTCACGCGCAGGCGCAATGCTTCGAGCAGGCGCAGCCCGCTGCCATAGAGCAAGCTGACCACGAGCCTGTGGTCGCCGTGCAACTCCGCCAACACGGCTGCAACTTCCGCGCGCGAAAGTACGACGGGCAGGCGCTTCGGACGACGCGCACGAGTGATGTTGTCGAGCCAGGGGAGATCTAACGCAAGTACGCGCCGATAGAGGAATAGCAATGCGGCGAGCGCTTGAGCCTGGGTTGCCGACGCCACATTGCGTTGCGTTGCGAGGTTTGAGAGAAAGGCCTCGATTTCCGGGCCGCTCATTCGTGCCGGGTGTTGCTTGCCGTGGAAAAGAATAAAGCGCCGAATCCAGCCAACGTACTGCTTCTCGGTGCGGTAGCTGTAGTGGCGTTTGCGAATCTCTTCCCGGACTTGGTCCAGAAGCCGTGGTTTATTGAACATGTTGTATAAGCACGCGGACTCGTTTGACGACAGCGCGGGGGGCGTGCTCTAGTTAAATCAATGACGTGGTCAAAGTGTGAGAACGTTATCTATGCATTTGTCGAGAAATATCCCGTCGTTTGGCCGTCTAATTAAGAGTTAGGCGGCAATGAAACATCATCGCTTGGTTGCCGCATCCATAGTCGGGCTCTCTTTGCCGATCTCTGCGTCTGCTGAAATTGCAGACAAAATGGCTTCTCAGTCGTGGCTTTGGGGGCAGGGCATCTTCTTGGGAGTGCTGGCTCTAGGTCTCGGCATCTGGCGTCATTGGTTGTCAGTGCTTCCGGCCTTGCTGGGCCTCGTGCTTCTGCTGGCCGCTTGGGGTGACGCGCATGATCCAATGTTCGCTCCGGCACTCCAGCCGGGGCTTGGCGCCAACTACCTGTTGTTTTCTTACGTTACTCCTTTGATTCCAGTGCTTGTTGCCGCTGCGGTCATCGGAACGCATTTCTGGCGTCGCCGCACAAGCGTGTTGCCGCCTAACAAATCGCTCGAGCGGACGCGTGAAAGATAAAGTGCCAAGCTCATACAGCGGCGTGCGCGCCGCTCAGCTCAACCGTTAGGCCGCTAGTGACCCATCAGCGTTCTCCCCAATTGCGGATTCAATTATGGTGGGGGCGAGCCTTCCGCGTTGTATTGCGGTTTGTCTTTGTTGTCTGGATCGTCCTAGGTGCGGTAGGCGCTGTTATGAGCATCTTCAAACCGATAGGGGTGTTTGTCGGCGCCTTTCTTGTAGCCATCGGTGTTCTTGGATGGCGTGCTACCCGCCGACCCTTCCAGGAGTGGGGGACCGAGGTCTCTTGGCTCAAGGAGCACAAAGTGGCGGACACTGTTGACTCGTCGGCCGACTCTGCGTCACAGAACGTCGGTTTTGTCGCCGACAATACTCCGCCGCGGCCTAACAAATCGCTGGAGCGGACGCGTGAGGGATAAAGTGCCAAAATCATACTTCGGCGCGCGCGCCGCTCAGCTCAACCGTTAGGCGCCAGCCCAATGGCAGCGAAATCGTTTGATGTCAGCTGGCTCACTGACCCGAAAGATGAGCGACAGCTGAGGCAGCTCTCCGCGGAAGTCGACTCGCTCTCAGGCCGGCAGATGCTCACGGCCGAAGAATTCGAACAGCTCTTCGGCGTATTCGAACGGTTCCCTGACGATGATGGTTATGAGTCCTTCTGGCAAATACTGCACTGTCTGGAGTCGTTCAAAGGCTGCGAACAGTTCCTGGTTCGATCTGTGCGACGGAGGCCATGTCGTTTCAATATCACGATGGTCAATCGGTTGCTTAACTCGGGCATATCGGAAGTACAGGGCGACCCACTCGTTGCGCTGCTTGAGAATGTGGCGCGATCCGCGACCAAAGATCCGGGGGTCGCTTCACTGGTGAAGGTATTCCTCAATCATCAGGAGCGTCAGCGAAGTGGCGCCTAACAAATCGCTGGAGCGGACGCGTGAACGATAAAGTGCCAAGCTCATACATCGGCGTGCGCGCCGCTCAGCTCAAACGTTAGCCGACATGGCGCACTTGGCAAAGTCAGTGGTTTGGGCTCTCTTAGCAGTGCTCCAGGTTGCTGCTGCGCTCTACCTCGCGCTTGTAATCGGTGGAGTGTCGGGGTGGATGGCCGATGACGGATGGGCGGCGACTGCGACGGTGAATGATTGGTGGCAGGAAGCGGCCCTGCGTTTTGGAAAGGGCGTTTCCTGGGCGACTATCACGGGAATCGCGATATGGGGCGTCAATCGCCTATTTTTACGTTCTGGCTTGTCCATCTCCGCGATATGGCCGCGTCTCCTTGGCTGGATCGGCTTTGGTGTAATAGCAGCGGCATCCGCAATCGGCACCATTCAATTCGCAGTCGAGAAGCCAAGCATGTGATGGTCGTGAAGATGTCGGCTAACAAATCGCTGGAGCGGACGCGTGAGGGATAAAGTGCCAAGCTCATACATCGGCGTGCGCGCCGCTCAGCTCAACCGTTAGGCATCCTTGGGTATCGCTACGTCCAAACGCTTCCACCTGCCAGCGTCTGCCATTCGTCCGCTCGCTGAAGGTCGTGGCTCATGTATCGCTTCGGACTGCATCACTGTCGACGGCAAGTGCGTTGGCTTCATGTACCGCGAATCGCCAACCGATTCGATCGATAGTGGTTGGCGCTTCTTTTCAGGTGAAGAGACGCAGGACTACGCCGATCAGCCCGCTAACTTTGCCCTTTATGACGTCAATACAATTGCAAACTATGATCCCAGCATCATCAGTTTCCTGGATGCCCCGAGCGGAAGCGCGTTCGGGCGCGGTGAGGACGGGATTCTTTCTCCGGAGGGTATGCCAAGTGACGCGGATGCCTAACAAATCGCTCGAGCGGACGCGGGATTGATAAAGTGCCAAGCTCCCACGTCGGCGTGCGCGCCGCTCAGCTCAACCGTTAGAACGCACAAATCATTTCAGCGAGATGGCGAGTCCGTCGCCAGCACCGTCCCTTCGATCTCGCGGCGCTCAGTGTCAGCTGAGGCGAACCGCGCCGAGCGGCCAGGGGGCAGGTCGGAAATGCCGATCGATCGAGCTTCCGAGATCAATCGCAAGTCCGGGCCAGGTGGCGGCCTCCTGGTCGTAGAGCTCGAGGCTCAAGCGCTGTCTGCGGTAGTTCGCGCGGTTAAGGTAAGCGCGCTTGCGCCGCTGGGTTGTCGGCGGCATCCTCAGTCTCAGCTTCGGCCAAGAACCCTTCGATCCGGTGTCACGGAAGTCGGGCATCCGCCAGAGAGCTATGTGCCAAGGGACTTAAGCGGCTTCGTCAAGGATCGACATGTGCGTTCTAACAAATCGCTGGAGCGAACGCGTGAAGGATAAAGTGCCAAGCTCGGACCTCTGCGCGCGCGTCGCTCAGCTCAACCGTTAGGCGTCTGATGCGCCGCCTACGCGAAGTTCTGAGGAAGGCACGTGCGGGGGTCGACGCCATGCCGGTAATCATGCGCATGTTCTGTGGCGGTGCAATGTTAGCGACCCCGATCCTGCTACTCGCGATCTCTATTCCGACGATCCATTTTAACGTTGACGGTCGCGAGGTCGCTTTTCGGGAAATGTGGGCGTCTGGTCTTGCGCCGGTCATCGCGGCCTTTTTGCTGCTCGGCGGGATCGCGTCATGGGGGCTTGCGCTTCGCTGGCCAGGGGCTCGATGGGTAGCGGTAATCACTCCTCTTGTGCCGTTCGCACTCGCTTGGTTACTCCCGAGGTCCGACTTTCTGAGTACTTATCAGCAGGCGACCACGTTTTGGTCAACGCTTCCATATGCGATCGGCATGTACCTCTGTCTCTTCCATATACCCTCAGTGAAGCGATATTCCGTTGGCACAAAACCCGCGACGACGCCTAACACCTCGCTCGAGCGGACACGTGAGGGATAAAGTGCCAAGCTCATACGTCGGCGTGCGCGCCGCTCAGCTCAACCGTTAGGTTGCACATGACGTCGCACGATGTACCGTTTGAATCCGAACAACATCCCGTCTCGCGCCGCTGGGCCGTGGTAGAGGACGACGGATCCGTCGCATGGTTGTATCTGTCTGCTCCCGATTCGCTAAAACCGGTCGCAACATGCTTTCTCTACAATCATGCGGACCAGGTCACACCCCGAGCAGCGGACATCCACTTCCGCTGGTCCACAGACGGTGAGAGCGTTGCGGTCCACTTCGGCGGCACGCTTATGGGTTTCATTGCCAGTGGTGAGCAACACGGGTTCAGTAAACTACTGCCGGCGGCGAGCTCACTAGGAGCGCCTCTCGATACCAACCTTTATGAGCGCAAGTTCCGTGCAACCTAACAAATCGCTCGAGCGGACGCGTGAGGGATAAAGTGCCAAGCTCATACGTCGGCGTGCGCGCCGCTCAGCTCAAACGCTAGACGCCATGAAGAAGCGCTCTCGTCCTCCTCAAGAGAAGAAGGCTCTAAGCTACGTTAAGGATCGACGAAACGGCTTTGCCAAATCGCGAAGCATTGCGCACCGGGCGATCTCAAAGCGCAAGACGGGAGCGAACCAAGCCTATCGAAGCGCGACTCGCGCTGTATTGACGAAGGAGCTTCGTGCTCACACCGATCTGGAAGATGCAGATGTTCACGTCGCACGCACAGGAACAATGGCTTGGCGCAAGGGGGCGGATATATCGCTTGCCACGCATCTCGATAACAGCATCAAATCACGCCCTAGCCGCGGGATGGCATCAAAGGCCAAGCCATCAGTATCCTTGTCGGTGGCGCGTAGAAGGGTACGAGATCGAAATGGGCGGTAGCGGCACCGTGGCACATGGCGTCTAACAACTCGCTCGAGCGGACGCGTGAACGATAAAGTGCCAAGCTCATACATCGGCGAGCGCGCCGCTCAGCTCAACCGTTAGGCCACAGCGGGAATCGCCATGTCAAAGACCATCGCACCTCGATATCACGACACGTGGCGGGAGGCTCAGGTCCCACGTGAGGAGGACGCTGCAAGTCTCTTTGGGTACTACTTAGTGAAGCATTGCCGTGAAGAAGCAATTGCAAAAATAGCGTTCCTTCCAGGCAGTCCCGAACATGCAATTGCAGTTAAGGCAGTCGAAATAGCAATCTTTAAAGTCATGGCACTTTTAGAGGGCTTTTTCGTGCTCGACGCGGGCAGCGGCAAGCGGTTGCAACTTGCATTGCATGTTCAGGTAGTGCGGGGCGATGACGAAATAGTTGAGGACGTAAAGGTTTCACCCGGCGTAGATCTGCCGATTGGTTATTGGGGTTGGGTTGAAGACTACGGTATCACTCCGAAAGCTGTGGCCTAACAAATCGCTGGAGCGGACGCGTGAGGGATAAAGTGCCAAGTTCATACGCCGGCGTGCGCGCCGCTCAGCTCAACCGTTAGGCGACCGGTTCGTGCCACAACGTAAGCCCATCGCAGGCTGGGCAGTTGCGCTGCTTGCGACCCTATTTGGCGCAGCAATTTTGTTACTAATTGGCATCCTTTCGGCACGGCATTCACTGCGCACAGCTGCGTTTCTTGCCTTGGCTGGCGGCCTTCTTGGAGCGATGTCGGCGCCGGATTTTAGGCCGGCGGCGTTCTCCCGTCCAAAGTTGTGGCAGATGCTTTGTGCGACGCTTTTTGGTCTTGCCATTGCGCTACAAGTTAGCGCTCCACCCATCGGCTATGCGCTTGCCGTGCTTGTCTCAGCACCGCTAGGCTATTGCGCGCATTACTGGAGTGACTCACTTGTGTTGCCTTGGCGGCGGTCGCCTAACAAATCGCTGGAGCGGACGCGTGAGGGATAAAGTGCCAAGCTCATACAGCGGCGTGCGCGCCGCTCAGCTCAGCCGTTAGGCGTCAGATGGGCGTTCGTACCGTCAAAACTTTCGTAATGACCCTTACCGCAGTCGCGCTCGCCGGGTGTTCGCCGTCTCGCCCGTCGTCAGAAATCGCGCGTATCCTGGCACGAGATTCAGCTCCGCTCATGACTCGATGTCCGACTAAGCAGCGAATCGAAGCTGCAAAGTGGCCAGCATCTTTCGCTGGCGCTGGCGTGAAATCCGCATACATTGGGCAGAGCGGGCTATACCTCGAGACGGATCGGGTTTATGTCCAGGAGGCGGGTGTTTTCATTCCCTGCGAAGTCAGCAAATTCTCCCCGGCGACAGTAACGGGTGAGGATCCAATGTATCTGAAAGTGGCAGACGGTGTTTTCACCTACTACGTAGCTGGCTGACGCCTAACAAATCGCTGGAGCGAACGCGTGAGAGATAAAGTGCCAAGTTCATACGCTGGCGTGCGCGCCGCTCAGCTCAGCCGTTAGCCGTCACCGAAAATGCCTACCCTTACCGACAATCTGCGCCTTGACCGATGCCCGCATTGTTCCGTCGCGAATCCGAACCTTTTCAAGAAGGCTCAATTGGAAACAGTGAACGCGGCGTTAACCCAACGCCGCTACTGGGCGATTTATCAATGCGCAACATGCGGTTCGCTCGTGTCTGCGTGGTCATTTGGCCAAAATGCCGACGTCGTCCAGCATTTTCCAAATAGCCTAAGTGTCGACGACGATATTCCGGAACGCCCGAAGGCGTTCTTGAAACAAGCGCAGGAGAGTCTGAACGCGCCTGCCGGTGCAGTCATGCTGGCTGCAAGCGCGGTCGACTCAATGCTGAAGATACGCGGGTACACGGACGGGTCTCTGTACTCGCGTATTGAAAAGGCGAGTAAAGATCATGTACTCACATCGGAGATGACACCGTGGGCGCACGCTGTACGCCTAGATGCGAACGATCAAAGGCACGCGGACAACGCGGCCGCTCTGCCAACTATCGAGGACGCGCAGAAGGTACTTGCTTTTGCCATGGCGCTTGGCGAATACCTATTTGTGTTGCCTAGTCGGATTGCGAGGGGCATTGGCGGAGATCCGCCGAAGTGACGGCTAACAACTCGCTCGAGCGGACGCGTGAGGGGTAAAGTGCCAAGCTCATACAGCGGCGAGCGCGCCGCTCAGCTCAACCGTTAGGCGGCAGGCATGAGCAAGGTATCTACCGGCTTTGCCGCGGCGAACATTGGTGGAATTGCGCTATACGCGTTCCTGTTCCTTCAGATCCTTCAAACGATGCGGCAAGAGCAACGCGCCGACGCCGACTTCCAGGATGGTCTCGCATTCTTGACCACGGCCTTTCCTATCCTGGTGGTATTTGTGGTTGTCGATTTCATCTGGGTCGCGGTGATGGCCCATCAGCACCGAAAGCATAGGGATTCTGGACTGGCGCTTCTCGTGGGTATTCTTGCGATTGCTGCATGGGCAACCACCTTCCTCGGCTTCAGGCACTTCGCTTGAAGATGCCGCCTAACAAATCGCTGGAGCGGACGCGTGAGGGATAAAGTGCCAAGCTCATGCGGCGGCGTGCGCGCCGCTCAGCTCAAACGTTAGATGGCACGGGAACGCAATGCGCTAGGTCTAGGAGCGGTGTTGCCGGGCAGCATGCGCTGGGTGCTTGCGGGGTACGCGCTGCCGGCAATTTTAATCGGCGCATTGTTGTTCCTCATCCGTAACGGCCCGGCCACAGCGCATTCCTACAACTACGCATTGGTGCTTTCCGTGGTTCTGCTGCTCTCGGCATCCATCGCCGTTGTCTGCTTGGTTGTTGCGGTGGTTCTGGCGGTTCAGTCATTGCGTCGCGAGCCAGCCTCAGTCAAATGGCCTCACTATGCTGTCTTGCTCGTTGCGATCGTACCCACTGCCGTCGCTGCTCTTTGGCTGGCACAATCCTAGTGTCGGAGTCGCACGTGCCATCTAACAAATCGCTGGAGCGGACGCGTGAGGAATAAAGTGCCAAGCTCATACGTCGGCGCGCGCGCCGCTCAGCTCAACCGTTAGGTGGCAATGCATGGCGCTGCGCGACATCCTAAGCACGTACGCACTACCGATCGGTGTCGGGCTGGGCCTGCTTTGGGCATGGTCCCGCCAGCGCGGGAAATCGCAGACTGGTCGGCCTGTT